>JGI2173J19968_10000445_pt1 | contig 15299 bp, 18 predicted proteins | sample DeeMarSWOR136_30_FD_19968 | JGI IMG/M metagenome (IMG submission 19968) | reverse complement strand
TGTAACTCCTATATTAAAAACCAAAATTACTCTTAGATTACGAAGCCCAAACTGAAGCGGTTGCACCACCCAAGCCTGTAACTTGTATCTTTCCGACTTCACAACCATAACAATCTACTTCGTAAGACGCTGAAATATCAGAAACCGGATAACTATTAGCATCTCCTGAAGCTACCCGCAACCCGATCATTACCAGTACAGTACCGGCATCTACAGTAATAGCGTTTCCTGCGGTGGTATCGAGGTTAATCATTACACAATCTTTAACAACCGGGTAGTTAATAGCCCCTACATCCAAGTCAAGAATAGCATCTGTCCAGTCACCATGAAAAGTACAACCCTCAACTAAAATGTAATCGGCATCGTCCTCAACAAAAAGACAGGAAAGATTGTCACCGCCCAACAGATTTTCAAACTGACAGTTTCTAAGTGTAAAGTAATCAACCTCATCTTCGAGGTTTACACACTTCAGAAGTTCGAGTGTATTAGCTGTCTCGTAGAACCTGCAATTTTCAATCGTTACATATTCAGAGCCGGATTTGACATCTATAGCCTTGGTAACTCCATCTGTTTTAGTCCCTACAAACTGTAGGTTACTCACAGTGACATTATCGGCATTGATTTCAAAAGTCGAAGCAGTAGCACTAAATGAAATTACAGGTCTTTTGCTTCTGACCCCCAGACCAATGATGCTGACATCATCAACATCAAGGTCGATTCCATAAGCACCACTAATTGTTTCGGTATGACCCGGAGCAACCAGAATTATGTCCCCTTGGTCAGCAGTACATAAACCGATAGCATAATCTATCGTTGCCAAGGGTTTTTCAAAAGAGTGTCCGTGTTCCGTATCGTCGGCATCGAGAGCATATGTAGCTCCAGAATCTACAAATAAAATCTGGGCTTCACTTAACAGGGCGACCCCGAGGTTGGACAGGTATGGCATAATAGTCCAGCCATATTTCTTGATTAAATCGCTTACTAAATAAGGATTTGTTGCAGCCATTTCATAACTCCTAAACTAAACTAAAAATTAATGGTTAAAAAAATCCGGGGAAGTCTGAAACACCGACTGAGAAAGGAAGAAAAATGACGACTTCCCCGAATATTCGTCTTATCAAAGAACCTCCGCAGAACTGAAACAATCAGCCTGTGGAGATTTTACCTCGAACCTCGATGCGATGCCAAGAATGTGCAATACAAATTCATCGTGACTCAAGGCTTTTTTCATCTTGTTACAAACGATGCAACAAGAGACTACGTTGTCCAGAGTATAACCTTTGGTGTTATCCAAGCGGTCTATGCCTTGGTAGGTGATTTTATGGCCGTGACATATATGAGTGTTGCTCGGGGAGTCTCCACAATAATAACAATCGAGGTTAATTAATTTCTCTACATCCTCTTTTGTTAATTTGAACTCCATATCTTTTTTGCGAGCAGCTTGGCGATAAGAACTAAAAACACGATTAACCCGAAATTCCGAAGGGGAAATTCGGTTCATCTCCGCTGTTCGTTCTTTATTGTAACAACCACAACTAATAGCATCTCCCGAACGGAGATTGGCCCCCATGATTGTTTTGGTATTACCACAATCACAAAGGCATTCCCACATACTTTCTTTTTCTCCTCGGGAGTCAACCCGATTTCCTGCGTCACTAATGACCAGCAAGCGACCGAATCGTTTCCCAACAAGTTTTAATCTGTTGTGTGCTACCATAATGTCACCCTAATGTCACCAATATAGTGACATTAAACTGTCATAAGTCCTTATAGCATAGTGGCTTCTGTCAGGCCAGTAAGTTTTACTGCTCTGGGGTCAGTAGGGGCAATTAAGTTGTAATACCAGAACGGACTCTCAAGCAAGTCCATCGGAGCACCTGTCGTAGCAGGGTCACGAGCAACCATAAACACACCACTATGACCTCCAAGTGGGGCTAAGAATTCAATCTCTGGCCCCATACTGGCTTCTGTTCCACCAGACCTCGGAGGACTAAATCTCTGAATGTTGTCCCCACCAAACTTCAGGGCATACAGCGTCTTACTCAGACACATTGGACTCATAATCCATTCATAGACTCGTCCACCGAACTCATAAGAAATCTGGGACCAACCACCCTTAAAACTCAAAGCCTTACCCGTACGGTCATAATTCTGCCGATTGTTGTACAAACCAGGCTGTTGTAACCACTTCAACTGAACGCCCTGTGTAGTAATTACAGTATCCAGCGTTTCTCCTGGATAGGCATCCAAATATCCGCCGATATAACCGTTAATTACATCGTCGGTTAGAGGCCCGTTTACAGCCTTAACTTGAGACTTGAATTGTGGATAAGTAGTCAAATCAAGAGCCTGACTCCCGGAAGAACCTCCCATAATGTAACCAGACCCCTTAATCCAGTCATTGAGGCCCCAACTAAGTTGAGGTCTATTAACTACACGACTCGTATGAGCCACACAAATCCAGTCATCCGCTATCGGCTGAGCACTAAAGGCATCGCCACTTCCCGACCAGTCAAAGTCCATCTGTCCACCATCAACAGAATTAATGGCCTTAACAGTTATAGACTTTCCGAGGTAATCAACCCCTGTAACAAGCAGTAGAACATAATCACTATTAGTATGCTCATAATTAAGCACATCCGCACCAGTTGTTGCAGTACCACTTTGAAGCACACCGGCACTATTATCCACCAAGTCAATTTGCATACCCTGACGGAAATTTGCGATACGACCATATTCCTCATTAATAGTAATCTTGAAATATTCCGTAGTACCAACTTCTTCTATCGCCGAAATTCTACCGAGTACTTGATTCACACCAGTAGTGGAACCATCATTACTCTCTGCACTATGAGAGAAGAAACTGGAAGCCTCATAAATAGCTTTCAGTTTCGCAACTGCCTTCATATCCCGAGCCACCTTCTTAATCTGAGCGGCATTAAGCAAATCAGCCTGTTTCCATGCAGCCGGAATACTAAAGTTACCCACAACTTTATGCAGAGTAAGTTCCCGCTTAATATCGCCCATGTGAGGCGACTTCGTGGCATCCGGGAAAATCGACAACCCCGAAGTCAAGGTTGTCGGAGTAATATCTAACATCCTTGTCTGCGTACCAGTAATGGTCTCCATTGTCGGACCGAGCGGATCAGCCGACTCAATCATACCAGCTACACCAGTTTCGTAAAGGTGTATAACCTTATACCCACGACCAAGACCTTCCTGCTTTTTTACTCCCAACGCTGTCCGTTTAATTTTATCGAACACTGGAGCTATAGCAGGACCAGCCTCGGTAATCATCATCGGAAGCTCCTCGCGTACGAGGTTATCTAACGCATCAATAGCCTGTGCCATTGTAATATCCCCTAACTAAATACATTTACGTTAATATGCAGTTAGTTGAGGGCATCAATCAGCGAATCTCTACTTAATTTTTCTGGCAGCATGTACCGCCTTCTGAAGATACCTTGCAACAAGATTCTTCTCTTGGTCATCTTCAACCGAAGAAATTCGCTTGATTGGTTCATCAGCTTGGATTTCAGATGAAAGTCCTGCACCCGGCCCCAGGCCCAAAACAATGGGTTGCTGGTTGGATTTCTTTGGGATACCAAGTTTGATCAACGACGACCGCACCCTCTGTACACTCGCAGTAACCATCTCGGCCCCAAACGGAGTCCCACTCTGTATCTTCTGTAGAACATCCTCAGCTACCATATTTTTAACTTCGGACAACACTTCTTTGCTGTCCTCACCTACTATCATTTTACCAATTATCTCATCCTTGTCAACCGCTTTGTCCGATATTTCTCGAATTTCTTTCCGAGCATCATTAACATGCCGCTGCTGCGAATATTCCAAAATCGCTTTAACCTCCGCAGGAGAAGCCCCAAATTCCTTCTTAAACTGCTCTGAAAAATCATTTGAGCCTTTTTTGTCTGATTTCTGCGGAGGTTCCTCGTTGAGATACTGCATAAACTCAGTGGGGTCGATTTCCAGCAAACCAGCCAATTCCCGCACATCCGCCTCAGACGGGTTATCGTTGGTAGATATTGACTTAACAAGAGTTTCTATCCTTGTTCCCCGCTCTGCCGCTTTTGTAGCCGCAGCAGCTTCATTGAATCGCTTATCTGCCCCGGCAGATTTAGATGCAAGAGTTTTCATTTCCTCTATTGTGAGATTTCGTTCCTCTCCATCTATTTTGACGGCATAGGTTTCTTCTTTCTTTGTCTCCTCTTGTTTTTGTTCTTGTTGGTTTTGTTCCTGGTTCTGCTCTTCAGATTTCGAGTCGGTATTATATTCGGCCATTTTCTGCCCTTTCTAAATAGGAAATTGCTCTTAATAATATATCGGTTCCATTCGTATCTGCTTTAGCGTATCCTAATACACTATTACAAGACTGGCAAAGAACACCTCTAACTTTGTTAGTGAGATGATTATGGTCAATAGACAATAATTTCACGATTCCTTGATATTTCATAGTTTCTGGTTTCCCACAAATATCACATACTCCTCTTTGAGCCATAGAAAATATTTGGATTTCTTCTTTAGTTAGACCATAACGACTTTTAGTTACCATTTTTCTTTCTTTTTCTGGGTTTTTCGTTCTACGATTTTTACTTTCTTCTTTCCGTTTCTCTGGGTGTTTCTTATAATAATCCTTTTTAGCTTGTGTGGTGCAGGTACTACAGCGACTTCTTCGGCCACTCCTCAAACTTCTGTCCCGACAAAAATTCTCTAAAGATTTCTCTTTTAGACATTTTGTGCAGATTTTAGTTTTTATTTTCTTCCTTTCTAAAAATTATATTTGTGGCATTTCTCCTCCCTGCGGAGGTTGAAGTTCAAGTTCTGCCGCTTCTTCCATAGTCGGCATCTCATCTGGGAATACGCCTAATCCAAGATTGTGTTCCTCATAATGTGCTACGAAAGCATCCCGAACAGGTTGAGAGGCGGCATAAAATTCCGGCCTCGCCATAAAAGCATCCAGCACATCCTTGTGTATTAGGTGCATATCCCTTTCTGATACAATAACCTCACCAGGAGTTTCCCCATCCCCAAATAAAGCAAGGTTCTCTAATTTAGCCCGACGATAGTTCTGCCAAGCAACCTCATTGCCAACAGGAGAAGTTAATCCCATCTCTCGAACCTTAAAGCTATATTCATTTAGACTCAAAGTTCCTTCTTTCAAAGCCTCTTTCAACTCCAATTTCTGTTGCTCTTTTGATATTGGAACTTCTGAGGCCACATTAATATTCACTTCATCAGGAGATGGAATCGCATTCTGGGCAAGGCTAATTTCACCTGTTTTCATATCAAAAGCTATACCGGCCAGAGAATCATCAAGATTACTAATACTCACAACTTTCTCGGCAGGCCAAATATCCCGACAAATGCCAAGCATAGCCCTATAAACCCCTGCTAACGCCTCTGCGACATTTTTGGCCGTAGGGGAGAGAGGTATCCCACTCGTCTCATATAACATCCCCAAACCAGATGCAGAATCCACTCGGCCTGGGGCATCCCCCTTCAACATCTCCGAAGGTTGATTCGACACTTTATCCATTAAGGTACTTGCAATCATAGCCGCATCTACCTGAGGTTTTGTCAATCTCGCAGGTTCTATATTAAATGGTTTCAGGTCTGGAGTCGTATAATCTGGTTCGTATGTTACCCTTTTAATCCCGTCCCGTCCCCTATGAGCATCTGGAGGTGTGCCAAGAGAAGCAGGCCACATCTGTATCCCATACAAATCAAAATCAGCAACAGCCTGAAAAAGACTACTAAGCCCGTATTCTGCCTCAGTGTTCAGTGGAATTAGCTGATCAACAAAAGAACGTCCATAAAAACCCCCTACAACAACATCACGAGCAATCTTCACAGGCATGTGATATTTACTTTTAGAGTGGTCATACCGATATAACTGATTCAATTTCTCAAAATCACCTGCGAAAATAAGATATTCTGCCAAATAACCATCCGTTGTCTCAGTCCAAACTTCGACGAGCAATGTCACTGGCATCTGCGTTTTGTCTTTTTTAGTCTGTCTCCCCTTCCACTGAGTCTCAACCTGACTCTGCCCACTTCTAATGTAGAATCCGCCCCCCGAATGTGTAATAGATGCAGCACCTTGAAATTTTGAAGAAATCTCGGAAGGTAAATCAGCAAACGGAATTTTCAACTCCTCCATCCCCTTCCACACTTTCGACTTCTTACTTGGGGTTATTGAAAGCCCCTTCACATATTCAGTAGGGACCCACCTTACTCTCATCAGTCCCCTTACATCCGAAGGTGAGGCTACATCTATTGGTATTGGAACCAACTCCCAAGGATTAATAACCTCAATCCCAATACTATCTACACCTTCAACCCACAGTCCAAAACCAATCGTCCCATACTGTAACAAAGGCGGGAAGGCATTCAAAGCCAACTTAGATACCTTCTCTTGCGGGAAAGCCGCATCCAAAACCACCTGTGCCGTACTTGCTTTCCTCAAGCCATCCAGACTAACTCCACGTCTTGATACAGCCGGAGCCAGATTTATAGTTAACAACCTACCAAGCTGTGCCTGATATTTAGCTAATATATCCTCATATCTAAACTTCAATGTACCCGAAGCATCCAGATAGGAGGCATTTAATGTACCCTGACTATAATTTATATTCGAGAAATTCCGAAGTCCTCGCATATAATAATAGTTAATCCACCAGTTAATCGACTGGGGATTCATCTTACCTTTACCAGTCGAGACTAAAAACTGAAAAATCTGCTCAACTTGTTGCTTATTTTCCTTCGTATTCTCGGGCAATTCAAATTTGAATCCCATTAGTGAACTCCAGCCTTTATAGTATAATTAGTATTTCCACCCTCATCTTCCTTTTTCTTCTCTCCGCCTACCCCCCTAAGTTTTCCCTGCGGAGGTTTATCCGATGTAATCAACGCCCTCAACGCTTCAGGCTTTGGTTCTTTCCCTGCCAGAAAAATAAGAAGTTGTTTATTAACATCTGCCAGTCGATTTGTGACCCGAAGTAACACCATTAACAAAATGCACGAGAAAATCCCAAACATTCCAGTCAACAATAATGCCCAAAGAGCTAAAATGTCCATAGAATCCTTCCTTTCATCTTCATACTATTTATTCTATCACAAACTCAATTCTTGTCAACCTTTTTGACAAAAAAATCAGTTCCCCACCTAAAACCAGCATTGGTCAAATCATCTCGGAGAGCCAACATATCTCCCACCGTGAACTCCTTTCCCCCCCGTAACCAAGCCCCCAAAAGATCATTATAACGAGCATGACACTCATCGGCTACTTTCATAGTCTGAAAATCCTCAAAGCAATGGCCTGTTTTGTCCACAAAAACATATAATTGTTCATCCATCATTTCTTCCCTCTAAAGTGGTTTTTCTCAATAATATGGCCAATCCTCCGCAGAATAAGCCAGGTAATCAGGAAACCTAAAATATATCTAATAAATATCATCCTATTATAATTCTCTGGTCGCGTTGAAGGCGACGGTCATTTGGGTCTATTGCCGATTTCTGAGCATTCATACTTAGCACATCTAACATTTCGTTAGTAATTTCTTGAGAAGAAACTCCAGAAAGAAGAGGTGTTCCTTTGACTAAAGGAAGATTTCTCTTGATTCGATCTAAAAGGCTTGTAGTTCCTCTCTCCTTGGTAAATTTCCCACCACGATTCTTGACGACATATTGGGACATCGAAATAGTGTCAATAGCATCATCGTGAGGTAATAGAGCCAAATCCATTGTGAAGTCCTCAGTCTGTTGATAGAGTTGGTCATACGGCCATTTACCGGCGAGATGTGCCGGATACTTTATCCTTCCCGGCCCAAATCTCCACTCTAACCCCCCTATCCGTTGTGGCTTAGTTACTTTAGATGGGTATGTGACAGGAAATACTCTGGCTCTCCAAGGCTGAGATACCTTGGATTCCATTTCAGTTATATAATCTTGAACAGCCTCCATGAAACTCATCTGAATTCCTATGGCCTCAATTCCAATTATCCGAGGTCGCCAAGCCAGCCCCTTCTCATAAATCAGGCGTTGAAGAGTTGCATCTTTCGCCCGCCCAAGCCACATATCCAGAATCCACAACGTATTAAAAGTATCGAATCCGAGAACGGCAATGCAGGAATAATCGTTATATTGAGAAAGCCCCTGCCCATAATCAAACAGTAAAATTCGGAACATAGGTGACACAAGTTCCTTATATGATTTATCGAATTCCTTATATACCCTTCGCCCCGGCTCCATAATCCGCTCCGTCCACTTCGCCAATCCCACATGAGCCAGTGGATTTTTCCAGTCGAACTCCCCCTCAACACTATACTCGTTCTTGCGAGGGTCAATTACAAATATACGGTCTTGAGCCGACACAGGCTCATTACAATATTCCGATGCAAAAGCGGATTCCCCGATTTCCTCTTTACGAGCATCGAGAACTTCCTGCGGCCATTTCTCCGGCCAAAGAACATGCACTTTTTTAGAATCATCCTTATCATAAGCTATGGCTGTCAATACCTTGCGATTCCAATAATCAAATCGAGGATCATCACCTGTCGTAGCATGATACAGAAATGACCGTCTATTAATTAATGTCCCAATCCAAAAAATCGACGACCCGGACTCAAGCATCGGTATAATCTGTCGGAACATAATCATCTCAAATTTCTCAATAACGGCTTGAGCGGCAGCTTGGGAATCCGAATCCGGGTCATTTTCAGGATCATCCAAAATAAACAATCTCGGACGACCACCTCTCTTTTTCCCCATTACCGACAGTCCTTTTATAATCGCCCCATTCGTCAAACTCAATTGATGGTGATTCCAAATCTTTCGTCCACGAGGTGGTTTCATCTCCCCAAAATCCTGCAAGATTAATGGATTCTCTGTAAACTGCTGTATCAGTTTATCGAATCGCTCCTCCACCAACCTATCCGTAGCCAGTCCAAGTGACATCTCATAATGAGGTCGAGTAAGACCAAGAAGCAGAGGAACCTCAAGTCCTATCACTGTTGACTTTGCCGACCCCCTTGGTGCAGCCCAAGCGTTCCTTCCATGAGTCCACAAATCGTAAACCATATCATAATGAAACCTCGGACTCTCCTCAAAACCGTTTTTATAAAAGAGTTTCCCCGCTCCTCCCAGATAACACCTACGGAAGAAATCCCAAGCCACCACCAAATCAAAAGCAGTCCCCTGATTATGAACTACAGCCAACCTCGCCTGCTTCTGCCCATCGAGCGATAACTCTTCGTAATCTTTAGGAAGGGGCCATATTGGATATGGTCTATTTATCCACATCTCACTATCCGAGTTTCATGCTATCTTTAATTTTATCAAGCCCCTGCTGTTCATCTTTAATCACATCCCACAAACTCTCTGCTATGTATTTAATCCACCACCGAGGTAGATGTAGAACAATGTGTAAGTTTTTTTTGTTATCATAAAAATCAAGTTGCATTTCTTTCTCGAAATTGTTTGACCATAAATCAGAAACATCTTTCAGATGAATCGTCCTACTTTTTTTCATTTTTCAACTCCTTCAAGATGGGTAATGTACGGATAACATCGAAAAAGGCTATCGTAGTGGCTATACCTGCACACCAAGCCTCGTTGCCTTTGTTATCAGCCATAACAATCTTTAGGCTCGGCCAAATCCCCTCAAGGTATCCAGGTTGATTTAGCAATGTATAAACCATCTCTGGAACATTCGCTCTATCTGCAAAATCCCAAGTAGTCGTAGAAGGTGTCACCATTGGTTGAGCACACAATGTCACAATATGAAAAGCCACCGTACTCACCACAAATCCATCCTCCCGAATATATTTCTTCAGAGCCGTAAGTTCAACATCCTCCGCAGGGACACAATGTTTACAATTCATTTGCAGAGTTGTCTCTTCATCTATTTTAGGAATACCGAGTTTTTCTGCGGTCTTGTTATACTGGTCAACATACCTGTCGTGATCTTGGATTTCATCTATTTTATTAATCTTCTGCGGAGGAGATTCCGGGGAAGAGGTCTCGGTCACAGGTTGGGGGTCTGGTTTTGATACAGGGATTTCCCCCTGTATTGTCGCTCTCTTTGTTGTCGGGTCGTAATCCAGCGGTTCCTCCGGCCACTTGTCCTGTAGTCTTGCTTCCGTCTGGTGGTTCAGCATCTCCAGAGTCAGCATCTCCGATGGGGAAGGCTCGTCGGGTATCTCGGATGGACTCTGAGGAATCGGGTCTGTCAGGTATTCGTTTTTGTATTTCTCTTCTGCTGTCTGGTCGAGGTTGTTCATTGATGGATTCTCCGAGGTTTTCGGTTTGGCTCTGTCCCCTATCGCATTCTCTATCGGAATCTGAGGATTGTTCCAATTCTTGTCCTTGTTCTTTTTCTTTGCCATTTTGTACTTCCTTAATTTCGGTGGATTCTATTTGTTTAACCGGATTTAGAATACCGGCGATACGTTTTGCAGAAAAAGTTGTATGTCCCCCCGCAGCGTTTGGGGTGGTTGATGATACGGTTGCAACATAACCCGAAGTCTCTGCAGCCTCTCGCAATAGTTCTCGTAAATGACGGATTGCTTTGAATTTTATTGAAAGATTGGCGTTTTGCTTGGCCAAAGTAAGCGTCTCTCGAATTTCAATAGAATATGTCCAGCCTAACTCTCTGAAAATATTAGTGATAATTGAGACATCATTAAAACTTGTTATGGCTGCAAGCACTTCATCAGGATTTAGTTGTTCCTTCTTTTCTATACCAGATTCAGACATGCAAACTCTCCAAAGTATTTTTTAGCTGCTTTATTATAAGCAACAGCAGCTTCTTTTTCTGTAAGGAAAGTCCCAAGATGTATTTTATTTCCACAATAACCTATCTGAGCACTCCAATGGGTGCTTTTTTCTTGGTGGATTCCTTTATATTTTGAAACTGTGTTTTTATTCCGCCTTCTGTTTCCCCCATTCTGACTTCTGGTGCAAATTCGGATATTATCTCGGCGGTTATCTAATGTGTTATGATTGATGTGGTCAACATGCCGATAATCACCATATTCTAATCCAAGTATTTGACGGTGCATCGGAAAAGCCAGTCTCCCATTTATTGTTTTTATTTTTCTAACCGCATAGAAAGAATTGGTACATTTATTATACTTAGCATACCATTTATATTTTGATAATTCTTTATAGTCAGTATCCTCTACCAATGCCACTTGTCCTTGTGTAAGAGGTATCTTTTTCATTTTTGTTCCTTTCGGGCTTTGGCATTATTGGCAGATACGAGTTTCTTTATCATCGACGGGTCCCTGCCGGTGGCCGCAGCCATTTCAGCCATAACCTGCGGAGAACTGGCCTGCTCCAATATTTCATCAGTGACTTCGGTGAGAAACCCTTTTTTACGTAGTTGCTTACTTTTATTCCGCTTGGCCGTACTCCCAGGGAATATAAACCCCGGACTGCCGGGTTTCGACAGAACATAGAGAATTCTATTAAAAGTAGAGAGACAGAAAAAAATCTCATTATTAAAATACAAAGGCTTAATTCGTAGAGCTTTCAAATACTTCAGGGCAACCAACCGAGTTACCCCAAAAGTGGTTTCCAAGTGTTTTAGCTCAACAAGCTCCCCAAATCCAAAATCGTGAGTTTTTGGTAGATTTAGATTAACCATACTTTTCTTCCTTTACAGTTTCATTATACCACATTTTATAGTTATTTCAAGAAATTTATTTCTTAGGTTTTCCTTTTTAGTTTTGCTACGGCTTCGTTAATTAGTCTCTGCCGGTGTTCGTCGTTACGGGGCGGGTTCTCATTGGGGCTGGCGGTCGTCGCCCGTACAGGATTTGAATTCGACTTATCACCCGCGAACCGTTCCTCAGCCCTGTGCGTCTCCGTATGGTTAATAACCGGCAGAGTTTTACCACGAACCGCCGCAATTCGTTTTTGAGATATTTCACAATATTCACGTTCTTTTTCGATGCCGATGAAGTTGATGTCTAATTCTTCACAGGCCATTCCAGTTGTACCCGAACCTATAAAAGGATCGAGAATAATTTGATTAAGGCTTTACGACTTCGATATTGCTGCCACAGAATATTTGGTTTGGTTCTGGGTTCATTTTTAGTCTCCGTTGTTGGGGCGTTCTGTTATTAGTTCCCAAAGCAGACAATTGGGGAACGGTTTTGGTCGCATGCGATAGATTAGATGGGGATTGCCGTGACTAACATAGTGCTTATCCTCCGCAGAGTCGTAGAGTAGAGTGTCCCCGAAGGTTATAGAGGGGTATTTGGGGACATAATAGTAGAAAATGGACAGAGGATCATCGTTATGTATGGCAATCACAACATCGTGGTGTACGTTATACCTGTAGCATTCGATGACAATACTTTTTTGCATGTTATCTTTGTCGGTTTTCATAAGCGTATTTTAACTTATTCTGCGGAGGAAGTCAAGAGTTTTCTTAATAAAACTGTACCAGACTCTCCATAGAATACGAGCATAAAGTTTCGGGGTGTGGACTTCTTCCCATAGGACTGTTCTTCTGTTTCCATCATCGTCAATGATTGTTTTTAGCGTCAGCATAACCGGTTTAACTCCTACAAATAGTATAATCGTTATAACTGTAGCTGTGGGTCGAAAACCGCGTTTTTGGCCTGTAAACCCATAAACCAAAAGGGGTGTCACACTTTTTCGTCTTTATGGGTGTTATGGGTTTTAACTCCATAACGCCCATAACACCCAGGACACCCAGAAAGACAAAAACCTTTGTTAGGAAAGTTTGGAGTTGTGGCTTTTTTGGCCTAATAATGCCCATGACGTCTCCACTCTGTGACCTAAATTATCACGTATATCCATGACGCCCATGACGCCATTTTTCACCATTTCAGTCCTTGCTTTTTGAATAGTTGACCAAGACACATCTGGACATTTGGATACGGCTGCTTTGACTTCTTTTGCCAGCTTTGGTCCAGATTCCAGGAATTTCTCCAGCCAATCTTGGGCTTCATTCTTTTTTGTTACTTTCTTTCGGCGAGAATCCATATCCAAGACTTCATCGGCGGTTATTGAGACTGGCTCGGCCTCGAAATCGCAGACGGGATAGCCCTCTGTCCTGCCATCAGGCATTGTTACCGTAACGCTTCTGAGACGGAATGCTGCATTAAGAGGCTTTCTGGCTCCATTGCATTTCTGTTTTAACAGGTATCTTCTTTCGACATCTTCGGCATCATAGTCAACCAACCATGAGGATCGTGGCAAAGCTGTCCAGGCGATAGAACCGAGGGTACGGTGAGCGGCTCTTTTTTGAGAGTCCTTATTGAGGTGGGAAATACCGATGATTGCCAGTTTCCCGGCTTCTGCAATCAACCGTAACTTGCCAAGGTATTCTCGAACATCAGAATTTGAATTTGCCTTTTTATCTCCGGCGAAATCTGTTATTGGGTCTATAATAACCAATCGAACATTCCCGATTTGCTGTATAGCTTTTATAAGAACATCTGCATCTTTTGTGAGATTAGTGAGATTTTTTTTGGTTTCAGGCCCTCCATTTTTGCTCACTCCTACCGCTTCAATAAATTTAACTCGATTTCCCGGGAGTCGGGGCAACTCTTGGGCCAGAGCCTCTAATTTAGGTTTTATAACCTGAGAGATATTGTCCTCGGTGGATAATATGAGTACACTACCGGTCTCTATGGGTGTATCGGGGAGAAAAGGCCAGTAACCCCCTGCCAGGACTTTAGCAGCTACATACAGGGCAAGAGTGGATTTTCCAACATCCTGGTCGCCTGATAGCATGTTTATGGCCTCGGATTGGAAACGGTCTGGCCAGAGCCAATTTATGTGTTTCATTTTTACATCCTCCAAATCTAAAAGAAAAACTTTTTTCTCGACATCACTCATAAACCATCCTTAAAAATGGGGGCCGGGAAGCGGTCAGCCCAACCAGCCCCTTAATCGGGTTGTGTGTCCCGTTTGATATGCAAAATTGCTTTTACCTGACCGCATTCTCATATATGTATTATAACAGAGGGGGAAACTGTGTCAAGAGTTTTTTATACTCTCTGGAGATAGATTTTCTCGATGGTATTTATTTGCTCTTCAGAAAAAGTAACTGGGGGATTATCAATAAGATCAGCTATGAAATTTATCTCCCATTCAGTCAGGTCAACCCCGTAGTCATCTATATCTAAACCATATTTTCAATTTCTTCATGGGACATTTTTAGTTCCTTTCGTAAAGCATGTTTTGTTTGCAGGTGTATTGTAACATTTTTGAGCACACAAGTCAAAGGCTAAGTTTAGTTTACATTATCATACTGTAGTAGTCCTGCCACATACCTGCCCAATATTCCGCATTCAGTTGAGCACATTTTGGGCAAAGTGTTACCCAGTTTCGGGAATCATCGACGTAGCGGGTGTTTTGGCGTTGACGAGTTCCCTTTTTGAAGCATGGGCCTTCTGCTCCTTGGCAAATGCTGAATTTTGTGTGGTGGACTAAAAATCGGTGCAGTTTTCGTTTTAGACGGTAGATTCTGTTTTTTACTTTGAACGCTTTCATAGTGGTATTGTAGTAAATTTGGGAGTGGGAGTCAAGGGTTTTTGGGGATTTTGAAAAAATTTTTAGGAAAAAACTATATATATGTGTATTTTTCTCGGCATTTTACTATATATGTGTGGTTTTTTACACCAAGGGGATTTTTCGGGTTATGTTAATGAATCGGAGGTTAGCACGGGGTTTAGATTTGTGCAGATTGTGGGGGATTTTAGGGAGTATGGTGTATATTTGTAAACCAGACTGCGTGAATTTCCATTCGGTAATGTTCTTGACTTGGGAATTTTTTTGGACTTTCTGTGGGGGAGGTCTTTGACCAATAATTTCAAGTCCGATAAAGGGGCCGACGGGGGGCTGGTTTTTGGGGAACTATCGGACTCATTTGTTATCGGACTGGGGATGGCAGCCTGGGATCGACGATGTTATCGGCTACGTCCTATAATGCTGGAAGGAAATCCGATAATACCGTAAGTCGTTGGTTCTGCGGGGGTTAGTTATAGGACATTTGGTTATTCAGACTTATCGGACGTGAGTGGACACTTGGTAATTCAGACTATTATCGGACCGGCCAGGGATGACCCACTATATATGGTACACTACATATAGTATGCACTATATATAGTACACTATATATGGTATGCTTTGTTCTTGACATCAGGATCATACCAAAGAGGAGAGGACACTATCTTAGTGGAATGGAGGAGTCCTGATAGTGCCCTCGGTGATGTGAAGGAATGGAGTTTTGAGTCGTT
>JGI2173J19968_10000444_pt1 | contig 15319 bp, 15 predicted proteins | sample DeeMarSWOR136_30_FD_19968 | JGI IMG/M metagenome (IMG submission 19968) | reverse complement strand
AGGACTTCGTAACGGCGGCCAAGGCCCTCGGGGTATCGGATTGGAGAATTATTTTCAGACACATGGTTCCCAATGCCATGGCGCCGGTCCTGGTTTCTGCGACCATCGGCATTGCAACTGCCATACTGACGGAGGCGGGGCTCAGTTTTCTGGGCTTTGGTGTTCCACCCCCCAATGCCACGTGGGGAAATATTCTCTCAAGCGGAAAGGATTTCCTGTTCGACGCTCCCTGGCTTACCTTTGTTCCGGGGTTTGCCGTGCTTGTTGTAGTGCTGGCTTTTAACCTTTTCGGCGAGGGGCTTCGCGAGGTCCTCAACCCGAAGCTGAAGGAACGGCACTAAATTCACGGAATTCAACTCAAGAGCCATGTTACCGAAGGATGATCTATTGCTCTCCGTTGAGGATCTAAAGGTCTTCTTCCACAGCGATGGTAAAGTAGCGCGAGCCGTGGATGGGGTGAGTTACGAGGTGAGGGAGGGAGAGACCGTGTGCCTCGTTGGCGAATCCGGATGTGGTAAGACCGTATCGGTCCTTGCTATTCTTGGATTGATCCCGCGGCCCCCGGGAGAGATCAATGAGGGAAAGATTTTCTTCAAAGGGAAAAATCTTCTGGAGCTCGATGAGGAGGGCCTCCAAGGGATCCGGGGCAAGGAGATCTCCATGATCTTCCAGGAACCCATGACCTCCCTCAATCCGGTTTTCACCATCGGGGATCAAATCGAGGAGGCGATCACCACCCATGATGCCGTGGAGAAGGACGAAACGGGTCGGAGGACTATCGACCTCCTCGCCGATGTGGGAATCGCATCACCGGAACAGCGCATGAGCGATTATCCCCACAACCTCAGCGGGGGGCAACGGCAGCGTGTCATGATCGCCATGGCCCTTGCGTGCAAGCCCGACCTCGTTATTGCCGATGAACCGACGACAGCCCTCGATGTCACCATTCAAGACCAAATACTCCATCTCTTCAGAGAGCTCAAGGAAAAAAGGCATATGGCCCTTCTGTATATCACCCATAACCTGGGCGTGGTAGCCGAAATTGCGGACCGGATCCATGTCATGTATGCCGGTATCTTCGCAGAAGTCGGCACCGTGGACCAGATCTTTCGTAATCCCTGCCATCCCTACACTATGGGACTTCTGGCATCCCTGCCGAGCCGGGCAAGGAAAGGGCAGACCCTGTACTCTATCCCTGGCGCCGTTCCTGACCCTGCCTACAAACCCCAGGGGTGTCCCTTTCATCCAAGATGCACCTATGTTCAGGAGAGCTGCAGGGTCGAGTTTCCGGAGATGTGCGATTTTGGGAATCACCATTTTGCACGATGTCCCATTATTTATAGGCAGAAGAAAGGAAACTGACGCATGGGGTTCTGGAATGGTGAAATATTGGAATGATGGAATAATGGAATGGTGGAACATTGAAAAGATGGAGTGTGATGATGCCCTGGAAACCCCATTCAGAATTCCCAAAACCCATTACTCCACTATTCCACTACCCCTTCGTCCTCATTGCTAGACACCACGAGTTAAGACTGTAGATCAAAGCAAGGCAATGGAAGACCAACGATCCGACCGTATCGTTCTTTCCGTGAAGGGTCTGAAGAAATATTTCCCTGTCCGGAGGGGGTTTCTCCAGAAGATCATTGGCTGGATCAAGGCCGTGGATGATGTGGACCTCGAGATCGGTCGGGGAAAAACATTGGGGCTTGTGGGCGAAAGCGGCTGTGGGAAAACGACCGTTGGTCGGTTGATACTGAGGCTGATCGAGGCCGATGCGGGGCAAATTGTGTTTCGGAACCAAGACATCACGGCACTTCCCCCGGAGGAGATGAAACCCCTGCGAAAGGAGATGCAGATTATCTTTCAGGACCCCTTTGGTTCCCTCAATCCCAGGATGACGGTCGGCCAGTCCATCGAGGAAGGGCTGCGAACTCTTGACGAGGGAGGCAGGCCTTGGCGACAGAAGAGGATCGAGGAGCTTCTGGAAATGGTTGGGATGTCGCCGAATGTGGATGACCGTTACCCTCACGAATTTAGCGGGGGGCAGCGGCAGCGAATTGGAATCGCCCGGGCCCTGAGTGTTGAGCCATCTCTCATTATCTGTGATGAGCCTGTTTCGGCCCTGGATGTATCCATCCAGGCCCAAATCATCAACCTCTTGGAGGAGTTACAGGCCAAGTTGGGACTCAGTTACCTCTTTATAGCCCATGACCTCAACGTGGTCGAATATATCAGCGATGCGGTGGCGGTCATGTACTTGGGCCAGCTCATGGCATATGGCCCGGCGGAACTCATATACGACCAACCTCTCCATCCCTACACCCGGGCTCTCCTTTCAGCCGTTCCTGTTCCCGAGCCGGGAAGATCCCGCGAATGGGAGCCGCTTGGAGGCGACGTCCCCACCCCCTTCAACCCTCCTCCCGGCTGCAAGTTTCAGGGTCGCTGTCCCCTGGTGGAAGATCGCTGCCGGAGAGAGGAGATACAGTTCTATCCCGTCGAAGGCGGCCGAAGAGTTCGCTGCTGGAAGGTCCTGGGAAAGTAAAGGCCTTGTTAGGTTCAATGGCAACGTAAACCAAGGCCTACGGTCATTAGGTAAATGTCAATTACCTTCTTTCAAAGAAGCTGCTTATCAATGTTTTAGAAAAGTCTTGCTTGTGCAATTCATAGGCAATAGTAGTACTCGTGTTTTGCCATACTTTTTGAGCTGCTTGAAAGTTGCCTCCCCCTCCTCATTAGAGACAACCACATAATCATTGTGTTCTGGTTTCAGATAAGGGTTGATAACGATGATATCTCCCTCGTGGAATTCAGTCTCCATGCTGTCACCCCTCACCCTGAGAGCAAAGATCCCTTTTGCGTCGGTTTCTACATATTCCCCCCACCTTTACATTTGGTTGCAAAATAATCTGCATCATGTACGATAGTCTGGTAATCAAAATGCGGTAAAAAGAGGAGACGATGAAAAGGAAAGCCCTAAATATGCTTGGAAGTTATGGCGAATGGGCCGCCGAATATGCTGAAGGACAAAGATCACTGTCAATTCTCAGGGATCGATGGAGAAATTATGAAGAATGGAAAAGGGAGGGGAAATCGAAGTTTTCTGAGCTTCTCGCAATGCCTCGAAACAGTGTGAAACCTGAACCACGGATAACAAAGCGTTACTCCTATGACGGGCTTGATATTGAAGAAGTTTCCTGGGAACTCCCCTATGGACCTGAAACCCAGGGGGTCTTTTTGAAGCCCTCAGGTACAAAGGGTCCCTTACCTGGAATTCTCGCACTTCATGATCATGGTGGTATCAAATACTTTGGAAAGAGCAAGATCCTTCGGACCTCAGAGAAGGTGCACCCCTTTATATCTGCCCATCAGAAGGAGTATTATGGGGGGGTTGCATGGTCCAATGAGATAGCAAAACGGGGATACGGTGTCCTCGTGCATGATGTATTCCCCTTTGAAAGTCGAAAAATCCTCTCCTCAGAGCTGCCAGCCCATGTCGTTAAGCGGATGATGACACCCCCGCTAGATGTACGGGAGGTTTCACCCGAAGATCTTGATCCGGATACCTCAATTACAGACTATGATGTCCCTCAAGGTGAGCCTATTCCTCTTATCAATTCCTACAATGCCTTTGGAGAGCAGCATGAAAGCATTATCGCCCGTTCACTCTTTTCAGCCGGATTGACATGGCCTGGAATTTTTCTCTGGGAGGATATAAAGGCACTGGATTATCTTTGCACGCGAACTGATATTGATAAGAGCAGAATCGGCTGCTGCGGCCTCTCCGGTGGAGGTTTGAGGACTAACTATCTTGCGGGCATTGATGAACGAATCAAATGCTCTGTTACTGTAGGGTTTATGACAACCTGGTATGATTTAATCCTGAATGTCAGTTATACCCATACATGGATGATTTATATACCACTTCTCCCCCTCTATCTCGATTATCCAGAAATTCTCGGACTTAGGGTTCCGCTCCCCTCTCTCGTTCTTGCTACGAAGAATGACCCCCTCTTTACTCTCAGGGAGGTTCAAAGGGCGGGTGAACTGCTCAAAACCATTTACAGAATCTCAAACTCCCAAGACAACTTTCGGATTTCCTTTTATGAAGGGCCTCATAAGTTCGACCTTCCAATGCAGGAAGAAGCCTGGAATTGGATGAATCGATGGTTGAAATAAGCGTGATTGTCGGTAGCAACATGCTTTTATCCTGGCGCCATTCGGGCTTCAATGTTTTTTGTGGGCCAAGAATCCATCCCAGAGAGGAGGATGCAATGGAAAACCTCGCTCGCTATATTATCCGGGCATCTTTCTCACAGGACGCGCAACCGGATAACCCAAGACCCCCATATATTGGGACTTATTTTTCTTGACACACAACCCCATTACTCCTATACTTCCCCTATCAAAAAGCGAGTTCTTATCACTTCTTATCACTCTTCCTGTTCCCAATTTATTGAAATCTAATATTCTCACGGCAATATGCACAAAACCAATCTGAGAGGGAAAGGGCGTGAATTCGTTTTTCTTCGGCAGGTGCAAAGATATTTCCAAAAACTAAGGAGGGTACTGTGAAAGTCAAAACAAGACATAGAAAAGGGGAACCGGTTAAGGGTGTGACTCGCAGGAGCTTTGTGAAAACCTCATTGAAAGTGGGAGCGGGTTTAGCTGCCTATCCCATGCTCGCCAAGAATTTTAGGTTTTTTAGAGGAACTGCCCATGCGGTTGTTCCTGATGACACGGTGGTCTTCCTCTCGGCTGAGAATATCACTGGGAATTGGGACCCATCTTCCCATACCACTCTGGCGCAGATCAATATTGAGGGGTTTGTTTTCAACTATTTGATCCGGTGCCCCATGAGGCCAGAGAATCCTGAGGAGATCGTCTACGAATTGGCGACGAGTCAGAAAATCGTTGATCCCAATATCATTGAGTATACACTACAGAAAGGGGTCAGATTTCACGATGGGAAAGAATTCGGTGCTGACGATGTGAAAGCCACCTTTGAATACGCCTCGGATGTCAATAAGGCAGCAGGAGCGTGGTACCCAGGTGGGTGCGAAGTCGAAATCGTGGACAAGCATACCTGCAGAGTCCATACGAAAAAGTGGGGGTATCCGGCTACTCAGTTCTGGTTTCGGACTGCTTTTCTGCCGATCATGTCTGCCAATGACATAAAGGATCCAAGAGTTCTGGCCCAAAGGCTCAACGGGACCGGCGCTTTCAGATTTGTAAAACAGGATAAAGACGACACGGTGATGGCGGCCAATGAAGACTACTTCAGAGGCGCTCCCAAGATCAAGCATCTCCACTTTGTATATGTCCCAGATTCAACCACCAGACTGATCTCTCTGCAGTCCGGTGAATCAGATGTGATCGAGAGATTGGAGACTGAGCAGGTCGATGTGGTTGAGAAGGACAAAAACCTGAAGCTGAACTCGGCTATATCGGTCGAGAACAAGTACCTCTGGTTCCGATGCAGTAAAGAGCCTTTCAAGGATTGGAGAGTGAGAAGGGCAGCAGCCCACGCCATTGACCGAAGCGCAATCTGGCAGATCCTCGGAAAATCTGGTCATCCGAGCTATACACACATCTCACCCGTGAAGTTTGGTTATACTAAGGTGCCCGGCTATCCTGAATATGATCCCGTGGCCTGTAAGAGATTCTTGAGCGAAGCGGGCTTCCCTGGTGGGAAGGGGCTTCCCCAGCTTGAATACATCACCTCGGTGGGCTTCTACCCAAAGACAAAGGAATATGGAGAAGTGATCACGGCGATGCTGCAAGAAGCCGGTTTTCCGGTGAAGCTATCCGTCATGGAGACAGCGGCCTGGAACCAGAAGCTGTATGATCGACCAGGTGGCGGTCCGGGGCATATGATTGACTGCGGCTGGTGCACGGCATCACCTGAGCCTGATTTCATTCTCAGAATGCATTTCCATTCGTCTTCTAAACGGATTTGTGGGGTTGTGGACGCCGAGATTGATGCAAGCCTGGACATAGAAAGAAATGCCACCTCTATTAAGGAGAGAAGGGTGATTCTCCAGCAAGAAACATTACCCTTGCTTGCGGAAAGGGTACCGAGCCTGTCGCTCTTCACCTCTGTGTTCATCCACGCGATCGACAAGAACCTGAACAACTACTACCTCTATCCTAATGGGATGATGGACCTCGAAAAAGCAACCAAAGCGTAACAAATTGGACCATAGGTGGGATGGGGAGGGTGGGCTCCCCATCCCAACCTGAAAAAGCGAACCATGGGCTTCATACTATATTTCATAACCAGAAGGGTTCTGCAGGGCTTTTTCATCGTCTTTATTGTCACCTTTTTCATTTTCATGATCATGAGAATCGTGCCTGGCGATCCTGTTCGACTCATGGTGGGTGGGGCAGCGCCGGACATAGTTTTGGAAAAAGTCGCCAGGCAATTGGGATTGAAGGACCCCCTGCTCGTCCAATTCGGACGATATCTAAGGGATATTCTTCATGGCCACTTTGGTCACTCATTTATTCGGCCGAAAAGCGGGGGATCTGTTGGGGGAGAGGCTTGGGATGATCCGAGAATGCACCCCAGGGCAGAAGTCTTGGATCTCATCATAGAGCGCATTCCACTGACCCTCATGTTGGCAGGGATGGCAATGACTTGGGCGCTGGTTCTCTCCATCCCCCTGGGGATTGTTGCCGGTATCAAAGAGGGGAGCTGGATTGACAAAGTAGCCACCTTCTTCTGCGCAACCAGCATATCAGTCCCAAACTTCTGGTTGGGCATCGTGTTGATGCTGTTCGTTTCCCTTAAACTCGGCCTATTACCTGCCATTGGATACCGAGGATTTTCATACGTGATCTTACCCTCTTTTGTCATCTCTCTTGAACTGGCTCCCATCTTACTGAGGACGGTAAGGGCTTCCATGATCGACGTTCTCCAGATGAACTTTGTTAAGGTCGCTCGAGCCAGGGGTTTGTCCAGGGCAACCATTCTATTCAAACATTGCATACGGAACAGCCTTGTTCCCGTGCTTAACGTATTGGGGGTCCAGATTGGCATCCTACTGGGGGGTGTCATCGTGGTCGAATTCGTGTTCGATTACCCTGGGTTGGGGCTGTTGACCATCTTTGCGGTCCTGCAGCGAGACTTTCCTTTGATTCAGGGAATCGTAATTCTGTTCTCGTCTGTGTTTGTTTTTATCAATATTGTCGTTGATCTTCTTTGTTCTTATGTGGACCCAAGGCTCGAGTTCTAATCTATTCTTCCTAAGAGAATCGAGTCTTGAAGGCGGGTTCATATTCTCTGAGCTCGGGTAATCAATCATATCCTTGGTGAAGCGATATGCGACTCAATCAAATGTACCAGGACGTGATGAAGGGTTTTGGCTTTCCAGAATATTTGCTGCCGGCGGAGCGCGACGGCGATCCAGAAGAATAGGCATGGCAAGGAGGATGGTGCTTTGAACTCCGAGGCACTCACAACCAAATTCAAGAAAGATCATTCAAAAGATGGAATGACAAGATGAACGGATACAAGAGTGAGTTCTGGAGACTTTCAATAAGGAACAAAGAGGTGTTGGTTGGTGGAATCATCTTGCTGGTTCTGGTTCTCCTGTCCATTGTAGGACCCTATCTGACCCCTAATAGTCCATACAAGATGCATATCGTAGATAGACTCAAGCCGCCGGTTTTCATGGCCGGGGGAACTTGGAAGTATCCCCTGGGTACGGATGCCCTTGGGCGAGACCTTCTGGCGAGAGTCCTTGGAGGGCTCAGGGTTTCGATTATCATCGGTTTTTCATCGGTTGTGTTGATTTTTACGTTTGGCTCAGCTCTGGGGATGATTTCAGGATATATGGGAGGGCGAGGAGACACATTCCTGATGCGTTTTACAGACGCCCAATTGTCACTCCCAATGATTATCCTGGCAATTGCTATCCTGGGCGTTACCAGGCCGAATATGCTTAACATAATTTTGGTTCTCGCCATCTCGAGTTGGCCTATATATGCCAGGGTAACAAGAGGAATCGTTCTTGGAGAGCGGGAGAAGGAGTATGTCAGGGCTGCTAAGATCATCGGTGCTAGCGGGGGAAGAATAATCATCAAATACATTGCGCCAAGTATCCTCCCGCCTGTAGCCCTGGTTGCCCTGTTGGACATTGCGAGGATGATAATCTTTGAAGCTATTTTGGGATTTTTGGGGCTGAGTATTCAACCCCCGGAGCCTTCTTTTGGAAATATCATCTCGGATGCACGCAAGTACCTGGTCAACGCCTGGTGGATCGCCACCATGCCAGGTATCGTCCTCTGCATTCTTCTCATTTCTATCAATATGCTCGGATCGGGTCTGGAGAAGGTGAGAAAGATGACGCTTGCAAGTTGATTGAAAACATGGCTTTGAAAAGGAAGAACATGGGAGAGCAGAAGGATGTCATTTTGAGTGTGAGAGATTTGACGACCTACTTTTACACACGGCAGGGGGTCGTTAGGGCCTTGGAAGGGGTTTCCTTTGATGTGGAAAAAGGAAAACCCCTTGGGATTGTTGGAGAAAGCGGATCAGGTAAGTCCGTTCTCGCACTTTCAATTCTGAACCTCGTCGATGAACCAGGTAGAGTTGAAAGGGGTGAGGTAATTTACAAGGGCAAGGATCTATTGAAGATGTCGAAACGGGACCTGGACCGCCTCAGGGGAGGAGAGATCGCAATGATTTTTTCAGACCCCATGTCGGCTTTTGACCCAACCCTTTCGGTCGGCAGCCAGATTACAGAGACCATCCGGAGACACCACACAGGAGTTGGGAAAAAGGAGGCCAAAGAAAAGGTCATTGACCTATTCCAAAAGGTGAAAATCCCTTCTCCGACAGAACGATTTGACGAATTCCCCTCCAGATTCAGCGGCGGCATGATTCAGAGAGCGATGATCGCAGACGCCTTGAGTTCAAATGCAGACTTTATCATCGCGGATAATCCGACCCAGGCCCTCGATGTCACGATCCAGGCCCAAATCTTGGAACTGACGAATGAACTGCAAAGGACACTTGGGACGACCTTTGTTTTTATCACAAATTCCCTTCCCATACTTGCGAGATATGCTGACCACATTTTGGTCTTATACGCGGGGACAGTGGCTGAATATGGAACAAAAAAAGCCATAATTCAAAACCCTCGTCATCCCTACACCCAGGGGCTTATCGAGTCAACACCCAGATTAAGCGGCGAAAGGTTGGCGAGGTTGAAAACGATTTCAGGAGAATCACCACGGCTTTCCAAAATTGAATTGGACCGTTGCATTTTTGCGGATCGGTGCAATGAGGCAACTGAGCGATGTCTAATGAAGCGCCCCGTTCTAACAAGTGTGAAGGGTTCTGATGATCATTTCTCAGCCTGTTTTTTGGCGTCTGGCACAATGGTGAGGGTGTAAGTCAGATGTGACAGGAGATTACGGCACGGCGATGCGGGCACGAGGGCAATATGGAAGTCTTGATAGAGGCAAAGGATGTTCACAAAGACTACCCGCTAAAAAGAAAAAGCCTATTTAAGACTCCGGATGTGGTAAAAGCGGTTCGTGGGGTTTCATTCCGGCTACGTAGAGGAGAAACATTTGGCTGTGTCGGAGAATCCGGATGCGGGAAATCAACGCTGTCGCGTCTCTTAATCATGCTTGAAGAGCCAACTGTGGGCGAAATCTTGTATCAGGACGAGAATATTCACCAAACAGGGGGATCCAAGAAATTGAGGATACGAGAAAAGATTCAGTTGGTGCTTCAGGATCCTTATCTGGCGTTGCCCCCCAAGATGAAAGCTGGAGACATTGTGGCGGAGCCGATACGAATTCACAATACCGACAGTGCTGCAACTGCCATAAGAGAGCGGGTTCTGGATGTTTTCAAAGAGGTTGGGTTAAAGGAGGATGATTATTATCGATACCCATTGAGCTTCAGCGCTGGCCAGCGCCAAATGATCAATATTGCAAGAGCGGTTATCTTGAACCCTGAAATCGTCATTCTAGACGAAGCGGTCTCTGCTCTGGATGTATCGGTTCAGGCAAACATCCTCAATCTCTTTGCTGACCTGAGAGAACAGCGGGGCCTTACCTATCTTCTGATTGCTCATGACATCGGAGTCGTAAAACACATGTGCGCCCGCATCGGTGTCATGTATTTGGGAAAATTTGTGGAGCTAGGGAGTAACACGGATATATTTGTCAAAACCCTCCATCCCTATACCCATGCGCTTCTGAGTGCCGTTCCCACCATTGAGAAGGGTCTAGAAAAACAGCCTATCGAAGTACTAACTGGCGAGGTTCCAAGTCCGATCAATATTCCTCCGGGCTGTAGTTTTGAATCTAGATGCCCGAAAGGAATGAACATTTGTAGACAGGTCGAACCAAAACTGATCGAGTCCGAGAAGGACCATTTTGTAGCGTGCCATTTATATGGGAACGAAAGCTAATCCTATTTCAGCGGACAGAACTATTTCCACTCGTGTCTTCTCGCTAGGTCAGCAAATTTTCGAAAAAACTGCTGATACGGAGGGTAGCGCATTTGAGTGGACCATTGTGATTAATGCCTTGGATGACTCAGCACCTGAAGTACGAGCACTGACAAGGCTTGCTAGAATGATCAAAGTCTATTCCCGTATTTTGTGGTTAGTCTACCCACCCATTGCGTATACAGGTAGATCAAATGCATGAGATAATTAACCCCTATAGTCATGTTCCAAGGTACATACAGATAGCCAATTGGATCAAAGAAATGATCAATAGAGGTCGATTTCCGGTAAGCCAGAAATTACCCTCTGAAAAGAAACTTGCAGATATGTGCGGTGTCAACAGAAATACGGTTCGTCAAGCTCTAGATGATCTCATAAACAGGGGCTGCATTTCAAAGAGGGTTGGTATTGGAACATTCGTAGAAAATGGTTTCTCTAAATCTGTCAATTACTCGCTCGACAACATAACGAGTTTTGCTGAAGATATGAGATCTTCCGGCTACAAACCGTCTACAAGACTGATTTCCCAAAAGGTTCTTGAAGGGCCAAAGGAGATTGCTGAAAAACTGGGGTTGTCCCCTGGCGCGAAGATAGTCCAAACGACCAGGGTCAGAAGGGGGAATGGAACACAGCTCATCTTGGAGAAGAGCCATCTTCCGTACGATGAGTTTAAGCAAATCTTGAATATGAAACTCACTGGATCATTCTACAGATTACTAACGGAGGAGTTTGGTATTCAGCTAGAGAGATCTTACCAAACCTTCAGCGCAATTGATCTGCCCCACGCAGTCGCCAAACTTCTAGAGGTCCCTCCTAGGTCGGCTGGAATGTTCCTGGAAAGCATTGTCTTTGACGTCAACAGTGTTGCAATTGAAGTTCTCCATGCTTTCTTTCGAGGAGATAGGTATACGTTTCATGTCCACTCAGGAAAGTACAAGCTCGGTTTCCGTAAGACTTCTCAGGGAAACTACTAAACTCTGCTTAGTGAATAGTTCACATCCATATAAAACACTATCCTCACAGAGGGGATGAGGTCATAAAATGCCTGAAAGAGGAATTGAAGAAACCAAGATGGATCAAAATGAAAGGGATGTCTTAGCGGTCATAGACCGAATAGACGATTGGAAGGGAAAGGACATAAGGTACGAGCGAGTGGTCGGGGGGATCACCAATCCCAATTGGGAGGTTTCTGTTGATGGGAAGAAGTATTTTGTAAANATACCTGGTAAAGGAACAGAAGCGTTTATCGACAGAAAGAACTGCCACCAAGCTAACTTGATTGCCCAGAATACAGGTATTGGTCCGGCCGTGTTCTATTTCTTTGAGGACACGGATGTTGAGGTTTTTGAGTGGATCGAAGGTTTCAAGCCAATGAAGTTTGGCGATGTGCTGCAGAAAGAGAAATTCTACAAGATGGTCGATGTTATTCGGAAATTTCATCGGTATGAGGAAATAAGATTGCCACTAACCCAGACGGCGTTTGAACAGACTTTCAAGATGATTCGATTGACGAGAGAGTTAAAAGGCTACATATCTCCGGAAATCGATAGAATGGAGTGGCTTGCAAAGAGAATCGAAGAAGCCGTTATGACTGCGGGTATTGACTATGTTCCATGCCACAATGATCTCTGGAGCGCCAACTACATGTGGAACGATGAAAAAGGGGATGCTAAACTCCTTGATTATGAATATGCATCGATGAACGATGAGTGCTACGATTTTGGTATCTGGTCAGCGGTCAATTATTTTACTGAAGCCATGGATAAGGAATTGATACGATACTATTATGGTGAACATGAGGAAAAGAAATTTGCGAGGTTTAAGCTATATAAGATTCTGCAAGATATCAAATGGGCGATGTGGTCCTGCGTACAGGCTGTGACCTCACCTGTTGAGGACTATGATTACTTTAACTGGTATGGTACCAAGATGGCTCGCCTGAAACACTTCTGGGCTGACCCTCGACTCGATTATTGGATAAATCTCCTCAAGGAGGCACCAATTTTCTGATCGTTGGGGTTTTGACTGCTTGGTTCTATTCTTGTTCTATCTCGTAGAAAGTCCTTTGGCAACGAGGGGGCGTTTGTGATAAAGGCTGTGGAAAAGCAAAAGGACGGTCTGGTGGCATTTACCCAGGAAATCATCAGGATTCCCTCTATGACAGGAGACGAGGGGAAACTTGCCCAAGTCGTTCTCGAGAGGCTTAGAGGAGTTGGGGTGGACCTTGCTTTTGTTGATGGGATTGGGAACGTGGTCGGGGTACTTCGGGGCAAAGGGGATGGTCCAAATATCCTATTGAACGGTCACCTCGATGTCGTACCGGCCGGTCGCGCGGAAAACTGGCATGGTTACGACCCTTTTGGAGCTGAAATCGACGAGGAAGGGAATATCCACGGACGGGGAGCGGCCGATCTTAAGGGAGGCCTCTCGGTTCAAATATATACGATGCAACTGCTAAGAGAGTTGAGAGATAAAGGTATTCCTCTTCCGGGAGATGTGATCTTTTCAGCCGTTGTCCACGAGGAACCCGCTGAGATGTTTGGTATGGAGTATTTGTGCAAGAAGACATTACCAGAGAGGGACATTAAGTTCGATGTAGTCTACCTCTGTGAGCCTTCAAGCCTGAGAGTTATTTTGGGGCACCGCGGGAAAGTAGAAATTGTGGTTGCAACAGAGGGACGGACAGCCCACTCCTCGACCCCTTGGGCCGGCATTAATGCTTTGCAAAAGATGGTGCCTGTTCTGGATACGGTATTCAATAAGATGGGGCAGCATCTACCTAGCCATCCCGATCTTGGCAAGGGTTCCATGACAATCACCAACTTGGTTTGCAAACCGGGTACTTTGAGTATTATTCCTGATGAATGCGAAATCTCTGTTGATCGAAGATATGTCCCCAGTGAAACGTTAGAGGATATACTGGCAGAATTCAAAGATATGCTCAAGGAGATCAAGAAGGTTGATCCGCAGTTTGAGGCCAATGTCCGTGTGAGGACTTTCTTGGAGAGATCCTATACTGGTTTTGAGAAAGAGGTCCAGAAGCACCATCCCGTGTGGATAACCGATAACGAACATCCCTTTGTCAAGAAGACGGCCCAGGCATTAAAACATGTTGGGCAAGATGCAGAAATTGGTTATTGGCAATTCGGAACGGACGGGAGCATGACCGCTGGACTAATGGGAGTGCCGACCATTGGATATTCCGGAATGGAAGAACGGTATGCACATACTCCGGAAGAGATGGTGAATATAGAGAAGATGATGCAATCCCTTGAGGGCTATTTTTCCATATGTTGCGAATTATTTGAAATCGATATCCTTGCATTGGAACGCGTAGGAATCGGTTCATGACGGACTGTAATTACGAGATCCTGTTCGAAGTCTTCAACCGTAGTAATCCGAATAATCCAACGACATTTTGAAGGAGAGGCAGACGTTGAACGTTGAAGGAAAAAAGAAACGAGGAAATTGGAATGGATCAAAATGAGAAGGATATCTTAGCGGTCATAGACCGAATAGACAATTGGAAGGGAAAGGACATAAGGTACGAGCGAGTGGTCGGGGGGATCACCAATCCCAATTGGGAGGTTTCTGTTGATGGGAAGAAGTATTTTGTAAAAATACCTGGTAAAGGAACAGAAGCGTTTATCGACAGAAAGAACTGCCACCAAGCTAACTTGATTGCCCAGAATACAGGTATTGGTCCGGCCGTGTTCTATTTCTTTGAGGACACGGATGTTGAGGTTTTTGAGTGGATCGAAGGTTTCAAGCCAATGAAGTTTGGCGATGTGCTGCAGAAAGAGAAATTCTACAAGATGGTCGATGTTATTCGGAAATTTCATCGGTATGAGGAAATAAGATTGCCACTAACCCAGACGGCGTTTGAACAGACTTTCAAGATGATTCGATTGACGAGAGAGTTAAAAGGCTACATATCTCCGGAAATCGATAGAATGGAGTGGCTTGCAAAGAGAATCGAAGAAGCCGTTATGAGGACTATGATTACTTTAACTGGTATGGTACCAAGATGGCTCGCCTGAAACACTTCTGGGCTGACCCTCGACTCGATTATTGGATAAATCTCCTCAAGGGGGCACCAATTTTCTGATCGATGGGCTCTTGATTGCGAGGGTTCTATGCGAACGTTCGTAGATTGATGAGAATCACGAGATGTCTGTCACCTAAGAATGTTTTACTGCCAGTGGCGATGTTTCAAATGCATCGCCACTTTACGTTTTCAGGCTATGGGGTCGTTTACGATGTGTTCCAGTAGTCGCATTGCCAGCGTGAGCGGCTAAGCAGACGATGCTGTCAACCCATCCCTCGGGCGTGGACCGGACGGATCGCAACGCTCGTCCGAGGGTTGGCAGGTGGAGCGAAAGACCTTGGGCCTTGTGGGCAGGTTCCTGAGCTCGTTCAGGGTTGAACGGATATGTACGGGAACGCCGCCTGAGAAGTACTCAGGGGTGCACAAAATACGCGGGTTTTTACCTACTATCTTTTCAGCCCGTTCCATGGCTTCCTCAACGGTTTTCACTGGTATAAAGCCCATGCCCCGCGCATATCTCGTCTCCTCAGGCCCTACGATGAAGACCGCTGAAGTCCACAGAAGCGATGCGCTTCCCCCGCTGAACATGCTCATAGCATGGAAGGGATGGTAGGTGTAACAGTTGGAATATTGCCAGCAGTAGTCATAATTATTCGCGATAGCCATAGCCCCCTCCGAGCCCAAGAATTCGGCCGCTGTGCAGTATTTCTGCAAGGCCCCATACGTCTCCTCATAAGATGGGAACCAATGGGGGTTGAACCAGCCATCACAGATTGAGGCGGCGATGACCACCCCGCCC
>JGI2173J19968_10000440_pt1 | contig 15371 bp, 14 predicted proteins | sample DeeMarSWOR136_30_FD_19968 | JGI IMG/M metagenome (IMG submission 19968) | reverse complement strand
CAGGCAAGGGCTTCTCCACACCCTTGTATTTCATAACTGTTGTGCGGGAAATTACCCGCCGCAACCCACTGATCTGAGCCAACTGGCCGATCAACTCATCGGTAATTCCATCGACAAAATATTCCTTCCCTGCATCACCTGTGAGGTTCTTAAGCGGCAGGACTGCAATGGAATCGATCACTTCAGCTCGTCCTGTGAACAGGCTCAGGACTAAAACAGCTATGATGATAATCAAACAAGCTGCGCCTGTATAAAGGATGGCCCTCTTTCTTCTCCGGAGCTTCGCTTTCCTCAACCTGGTTTTGATCTCGTCAGGGACTATTCCTGCCGATATGGATTTCAAATCATCCAACAGTTCATCGACTTGCTGGTATCTCTCATCCGGATTCTTCTCCAGGGCCTTGGCCACAACCTGACCTAAGGACATCGGAATCTCCGCACGCAAGTCCGTAATCGGTTTGGGCTGCTTATTCAGGATGGAATACACCACAGCTTGATCCTGATCCCCTTTGAATGGCAACTGACCACCGAACATCTCATACAGAACCACACCCAATGACCAGATGTCCGTGCGATAATCGACTTCTTCCCCTCGTGCTTGTTCGGGAGACATATAGGCGATCGTCCCCATCGCCATCCCTTCCTTTGTTATCAGGGTTCCTCCTGTCATCCTGGCCAGTCCAAAATCCATGATCTTCGCCTGGCCTTCCTCAGTCACCATGATGTTGGCACTCTTGATATCCCTATGCACAACTCCATTCTTATGTGCTTTCTGCAAACCTTCGGCTACTTGGGTAGCTATCCTTATGGCCTCATCCAGCTCCAGAGGACCTGATTCGATCTTCTTCTTTAAGCTCTGTCCTTCTATATAGGCCATCGATATGAAGGTTTTTTCCTCAGCCTCATCAAATTCATAGACCGTACAGATGTTGGGATGATCCAGGGCGGCGGCAGCCTGGGCCTCGCGCACGAATCGTTCTTTGACCTCTGAGATGTGTGTCAACTCTGGAGGAAGAAACTTGAGGGCAACTGTCCTTCTCAGCTTGGTATCCTCGGCTTTGTAGACTACACCCATACCGCCTCTACCCAGCTCTTCAAGTATCTGGTACCTTCCTGCAATAGTGCTCCCCTTTTGCAGCCTTTCCGGACGTTTTATTAAGGTCTTTGTAATAGATATTTCTTCGGCGGATTTTAAAGGCGTGGCGCACTTACCGCAATAAACGGTATCGTCGGGATTATCATGATGACATTTGGGGCATTTCATGGCCCATCATCCTTGTTTGCTGCTTGGCAAAAGGATATCAATTTGTAAGGAAAGAGTCAATATCCAACTGAACTGAAGCGAGTCGGGTAATGATTTAATTGAAAGGTTTTCTCAGCCTATTTCATTCATAACGGGTGATGGAGGCTATCTTCGGGAAGGAAGGCATCAAGGCGGGTTTTACGGAGGGCAAAAGCAGGGAAGCCAGGGCTTTAGGGGATTTGGACTCTACTCACCTTTATTCCCACCTCATTTTATAAACCACTAATTCCTTATAGCCGCTCTCTTTCTCTCTGACGCAGTAAAGATGTCCTCTTTTAGCTTTCGCTTGGAGCTCCCAGTTGTTTAAAATGATTAAATTTTTTCTCAGAATAAAGACACCTTCAGAGTTGAAAACATCAAACACGTATTCTCCTGGTTTCTCGCCTTTCTCATATGTCATAACAAAAAGCCTCCCCTCATCATCCCCAAAGAATGATTGAAAAGGGGGCAAATTATCAGGAATATAAATTTTTCGGGTGGTTCCATATCTCTCTATGTACCTTTTTTTCAAATCTTCAGGATATTTAAGGGGGGTGTACTCTTTTTTTATCTTTCTCCTTAAATTTCCGTCCAGATCATACATTAATATTTCATAACCTCTCTGATCATTTGCAGCATATATATTTCTGTTGAATATCCTCCACTCAAAAATATCACTCACAACTTGCATTCCCCTTGATGGATCATATAAAAGATACGTATCAAGTTCTTTTCTTCCCTCAAACCTAGAATTGCATATTCTTAAACTTCTTGATGTTGAATTATTTTCAAGGTCTGTAAGGTTTCGGATAAATAAATATTTTTCATTCTCGAGAGGAAACAGAGAAAAAAAATAAAGGCCATAGGCTGTCTCTTTGATCAATCCTCCATCCTTACTAAAGAATAAGACCTTTTTATTTCTGTGGTCCGAGATAATGATTCTATCTTGACTATCGATTCCAAAGTACAATACAAACTGAACTTCCCCCGGTCCTTGCCCGTTCCTCCCAAAAGAGGAAATAAATTTCCCTTTTCTGTCGAATTTAAGGACCAATTTGTATTCAGGCTCTGTGGATACTATGTTTACTATGTAAATATTACCCTCTGAATCGATATCGAAGTAATCTATATCAACTAATCCAGCCTCTTCGATCTCTTTGCTTTCCGTATCGATCGATAATTCTTCTTCAAGCAAAAGGTTTGAGGGCTCTCCCTTTATTCTATATGGTTCCAGATGATTCAGAACAACTTCCACTCCATCTTCTATTATCCTTTCTACTTTGTCTTGTTTTTGTCCACAGGAAACGAACATCATGAAGATAAAAAAGAATATAAAGATTGAAACAATCTTAGTTTTGTTTTTCATTTCTCCCCTTACAGAAATTCTAACTCTCTCAGCATCCTTTTTCAATCCAGGGAAGCAAGGATTTTAGGGGATTTGGGTTTTAAAGGCTGACTTCCATCCCATCATAAATATAAACATCTCCTTAAACATGGAGAGTAACCAACTCATTTAATATAATCAATAGAACGTCTAAAACAGTCTGAAATGATATAGAGGCGTATAAAGTTTCCGAGACTTTCTTGAGGGAAATGATTTTCCTATCNGTTNTTTTTCCTAACCCTGTGTTTTTTATAAAATCTGCCGTCACCACGCTGATCTAATTGTGCTTATCAATTCAGTAACAGCCCTTATTTTTTGGGAGTTATAAAATAATATTGACCGGATTCATCTCTCAGGATTACAGCTTCGTCCTTGTTGACGGATCTTATTTCTTCTTCACTTCGTGAGAGTCGAATGGCATTCCATATATAGCCTCTTTCAAGGGAAACCAGGTCTATTTCCTTGGGGATGACATCATCCTCCACTAGTTCATAGTTTAATACAGCCTTTAAGTCCTTACCGAATCTTCCGACAAAATGAAACTCTCCGTCCGGCAATCTCATCAAAGCTCCCTCGCGTCGACTCAAAGCCAAGCTCTGTTCTTCGGTGAGAGAATTCAATGCCTTGTCCCTGTATGTTCTCCATTTATCGTATTCTCTCATTCTTCGACCTATTACTCTTTCTCTTGCGAACTGGTCATACTTTTCCTTATCTAAACCCAGGTCTTTCCTCAGTTCCTTTATGGCCCTACTCTGATTCCCTATGGTGAAGGTTTTCTGATTGTTTGAATTTTCAAGTTCTCGTATCATGTAATTCCAGTGCTTTTGACTGATGAAGTGAACCACAGAGACGACTAGGAGACAAAAGAAGAGTAAAACACTCATATAGCTTATTCCCATCCTTCTTCTCATTTTTTACCCCCTTTCTTTAAATATCGTTTAGCCAAATCATCTTCCGCGAAAATGAGTTTGCTGAGTTTGTCCAACAGGATTTGACCTTTGTAAGAGAGGCTTTTTATTTCCTCTTCGGTAAGGAACAGGTCTACCGGGTCGATGTCTAAAGCCCGGGCGATTTTAAGAAAGTTGTCCAATTCGATACTCTTCGCGTTTTCAATCGCCGAGAGTGTAGACCGTCCGATCTCGGCCTTTTCAGCCAACTCTGTTTGAGAAATCCGGCCTCGGAAACGCTTAACATTATTCCCTATCGTTTCCAATATGGCGTCGATAACCTTTTTGTCGGAATCTTTCATTCTATATATCCTTCACATCTTATTTGTATTTTATCCAATTATGAATTGAATATGACTCATAATGTATGAAATATAAAGCAATTTGTATCAAATGTCAAGCATTATTTAAGAAGGTTCAATAAAAAACGGCTTGGCTGAAATTCAGGGAGACAATCACGATAATGTCTTACCAAGATGTCAAGGCGCAGGAATTGACGACAATCAAAAGGGATTTGTGGCGGGAACTAAAAAGGAAATCATCTATCCAATCCAGGGAAGCCAGGGTTTTAGTGGATTTGGATTATGCTCTTATATGGACTGATATTCGTCTATTTCTTTCTCGCTTTCAAATTCACCAGCCTTTTCTTCGTATCCTCAGCCTCAGCAATACCAGAATCGGCGTCCTTCCAGAGGTCAAGGAATTTCTCGTAATGCTCTATGGCTTTGCCCTTATAGCCTTTCTAGTGGTTTTGCCTAAAATACCCAAAGTCATTTTCCTTGCTTTATCATCTTCTGAAAATGTGGGTTGTCGAGTAATGGTTCCCAAGTAGGGTCTAGTTTAAGCAGGGGGATGGAAATTTCTCCAGGAATCGATAACAGATACTCAAGTTGATCGATTGCCGCATCATGTTCACCCACCATAACGTAAATGCGGGCCAAGTCCCTGACACGAAAAGGGCCTCTGAAGGCATCCTTGGTAGGAGGAAGAAACTCAACGGCTTTCTTCCCCTCACGGATTGCCTCTTCCTTGCGTCCTAAGCCGGCGTAAGCTATTCCAAGCGAACTGTGTATCCTCGCATCCTCAGGCGATTCCTGGACTTTGGCTTCCAAAAATCTTCGAGCGGAGTCATAATGTTCTTGTTCCAGCTTTGATTTGTCCATGAATCCATAGATTTGGGCAAGGAACAAAGACTTAGGCACAATGCAAATGTGTGTATTTATTGCATCCGATGATTCTAGAGAATGACGGTCGAGCACCTTCTGATAGTCCCCATTGAACATATGGACCATTATCGATGCTAAGATTAAATCGCCATACTCTGATAACCGTACAGAAGGGGGAGCCTCCTCTATAACTTTAACCGCCTTTTCAGTGAATTAGAAGAATTCCCTTTTTGTGCTTGTGACAGATCTTTCACAATTTTCCCAATTTCCGCCCTCTGAGATCCCTTACAACCTATATAATAGAGAAACTTTGTGGTCAGACACATAGAAATCGGGAGAAGAGATGTATTAGCAAAAAACATAATGAAGAAAGCTCAAAATGATATAGACTTCATCCTATCAATTATGAATCAGGCGATTTTCGATGCTTAGAAACACTTCCCACTCTCCTCGGCTGCCATCAGGAGTTCCTGTTGGATGACTTGAGGAGGAGGTGGCCGTTCGGCTTCAAAGGTCAGCTTGAGATGGCCTATGATCCTATCGATCGTCTTAGGGTCTTCGATGAAGGCGATGATACACATCTGTCCTCCGCATCGAGGACACAGCAGCGGGTCTATCTCATAGACCTTGCGGATCATCTCGGCCCAGCCTTTGGAGGGCACAAACGGCTCCTCTTGTTCGAAGATCGGAAGGTGAGAAGCAGAGGCCATGTTCTGAGATAGCGCTTGGCAACATCCTGGATTACCGGGCGGAAGTACCCGTACTCCTTCTCGAAGCGTGACTCATATTCTGCAACAAATTCGTCAAAATAATGAAACAGCACCCTGCAGAACACAGTCCGTTCCGGATGACGCTGACGGTAAATCCCTGCCATGGCAGCAGGAATGATTCAAGAAACGGGCCAGAATAGAGGCTTACAGATATCCTCCCCTGTAAATGGCCATCTCTGATTCACACGCTCTTTGCAAGAATAACAACATAAGTTAATAGATTTTTTTAATTTCTTGAAACTTTATTCGGAAAATCTACGTATATAATACTGTAATCCAGTAAAAGTAAAATCGGACAGGATTATGAAAGAACTGACGAAAATCGAAGAAATCCTCTTGGTCGCCATATGGTATTTGGAAGAAAACGCTTATGGCGTAAAAATCCGGCAATATGTAAAGAATACTATAGGTAAAGAACTCACCTATGGCCATCTCTACAGCGCCCTCAATCAGCTAGGTATAAAAAAGTACGTGACGAAATCCGTGGGGAAGGCTTCCACCCAGAGGCTGGGCCGACCCCGTATCTACTACTCTGTCTCCCGGGATGGGCTGGCTGCACTTAGGGCGGCTAAAGAGATGAGTGAAAGACTCTGGTCGAAAATATCCATCTTCGCGCTCGACCAGAAGAAGTGATGAGTCCGGCCGGAAAACGCAGAATATAAAGAGATAAAACGAAACAAAATACGAAATGAAAAAGAAACAAAGGCTCAGTGAAAAGGCAAAGCCGGAAGATAGGCCACCCAAAGTAGCAGGCTTACTGATTAGACTTTCCTCCTGGTATGATGATGGGTATGCCGTCTACGGCGACGTCTACGAGGAATATTTCGAAATTCTGGGATCCAAAGGCCGAATCCGTGCCGACCTCTGGTTATGGAGGCAAGGCATCTGGACAGCCTTGATTTTCTTTAACGATTTTTTCATATGGAGGATGATCATGTTTAGAAACTATCTCAAAGTTGCACTCCGCAACATCAAAAAACAGAAAGGGTATGCTTTTATCAATATCTCGGGCCTTGCTATCGGACTGGCGGCCTGCATTATGATTTTGCTCTGGGTCCATGACGAACTCAGCTTCGACGCTTACCATGAGAATGCGGATCGCATCTATCGCTTGACAATCGACGCCACTCTGAGAACGCGGATGAAAGCCCCGGTTTCGCCGACACCCTCCGGTCCGGCGATGGTCGCCGAATATCCAGAAGTGCTTCAATATGTCCGTCTTTCTCGCCCCAACAGATCTCCAGTGATCGTAGGGGATAAAGAATATTTTGAAGAGAACGTGGCTTTCGCCGACAATTCCATCTTCGAGGTATTCAGCTTTCCCTTCCTTAGAGGCGATCCTGAAAAAGCGCTCAAAACACCTTATACGGCCGTGATCACCGAAGAAATCGCCCGAAAATATTTTGGAGATGACGAGCCTATTGGAAAAATAATCAGGTTCGGAGGAAACCAGGAGTATGCTATCACGGGAATAGTTAAAACTATTCCCGAAAACTCCCACTTCACCTTCAACATTCTCCGCTCTATGGAAACCCAGTATGCCGAAAACAGGCCGCTGATGGAAAACTGGATGGCCATTTCTCAATACACCTATCTTCTCTTAGCAAAAAATGCGGATCACAAAGTCCTCGAACAAAAACTCCCCGCTTTCATCGAGAAGTATCTAGGTCCCGTACTCAAATCCTATGGGGCGACGATCACCCTGCATCTTCAGCCGTTAAGAGATGTCCACCTCCACTCGGATTTCGCTATGGATATCGGAGCCCAGGGGAATGTCATGTACGTATATGTATTCTCCGCTATTGCCTTGTTTGTACTGATCATTGCCTGCATCAACTTCGTCAACCTCTCCACAGCCCGCTCGGCCACGCGGGCTCAGGAAGTGGGGCTGCGGAAAACCCTCGGTGCTGTTCGGAACAGATTAGTGGGGCAGTTTCTCGGAGAATCCGTCCTCTACAGTTTGCTTTCGCTGATTCTGTCGACCATTCTCATCCTGGTAGCTATGCCTTGGTTCAATGCTGTGGTCGGCCGCAGCTTGGACTTGAATATCATCCAGGTGCCGTGGCTCATCCCTGCGTTTGTGGGTCTGGCGCTCGTTGTCGGAATAATGGCGGGCAGTTATCCGGCGTTTTTTCTCTCCGCCTTCCAGCCGGTGCGTGTCCTGAGGGGAAAACTCAAATTCAGCACAAAAAACATCCAGTTCCGCCGCATCCTCGTCATCATCCAGTTCGCCATCTCCATAGTGTTGATCGTAGGAACCATGATAATCTACAAACAGCTCATCTACATGAAGTCGAAAGATCTCGGCTTCAACAAGGAGCATGTTTTGATTCTTCCGGGTTTGGACGATGTCATGGAACAGTCTTACCAGACACTGCGGAATGAATTCAAAACCCTGCCTGGAGTGATCAATGTCGGAGCCTCGAACATGGTTCCCGGCCGGGGTATCAGGAGGTCTGCTTTCCAGCCCGAAGGTTTCTCTCAGGACCAATCCCAGACCATGGATTACCTTGATATCGATCCCGATTATTTATTCACGTTGGGAATCCAGGTTGTAGAGGGCAGGAATTTCTCCGAGGATTTTCCGACGGACAGGTCCGAATCAGTGATTATCAACGAGACGGCAGCTAACAAATTCGGCTGGGTCAGTCCGATCGGAAAACAGTTCATATTCGCCCCCGAACAAAACTCACAAGAGGAGGAAAGGCGTATGAATGTCGTCGGTGTCATAAGGGACTATCACAATACATCACTTCGTTTGAAAATCGAGCCGATGATTCTTTTCTATGACCCTGCCGGTTTCTCGTCTTTGGTGCTCCGGATAGCCGGAACAAACATTCAAAATACAGTGAGTCTTATAAGGGATAAATGGAAGGAGCTTTTGCCACAAAAGCCTTTCGACTACTTTTTCCTGGACGGTTCATTCGACAGCCAGTACAGGGCTGAGGAACGGATGGGAAACCTTGCCTTGAGATTCAGTCTGCTGGCTATTTTTATTGGATGCTTGGGCCTATTCGGGATGGCCTCCTACACCACCGAGCAGCGGACTAAAGAGATCGGCATCCGGAAAGTGCTCGGCGCTTCGTCTGGCGCTATCGTCCGTATGCTGTCCAAAGAATATATCTTACTCGTCGCCATAGGAAACCTGATCGCCTGGCCAGTCGCCTTCTACACGATGAAGAGCTGGCTCAACAACTTCGCCTACAGAACATCGCTGGTGCCTTGGATTTTCGTCGCGGCAGCGCTCTTGTCCTTAGCCATCGCCTTGCTAACTGTGAGTTATCAGTCCATAAGGGCAGCCTTCTCCAACCCTGTCGACTCCCTCCGCTACGAATAATTCGTGACCCGCCCCCCATCAATGTACTACCTTCACAGTTGATCACAGAAGGAGGCAGAGCCCCGGATGGTGCTTTTCACCGTCTCAGGATTACCTTCCAGGCAGAGTGTCCTCCTCCATCCCATGTAATCCAGCAGGAACTCCTGATGGCAGCTGAGAAGAGTGGCGAGTATTTCTGAGGGCCACTGTGGCTGTTTTTTATCGATTTTGAGGGAAAAGACTATCGGAAGGCTGAGTGGGGGACTGGTTTTGGCGAATGGCTGCGATTTGGTGATCATTGACCCTCCTGTCTTCACAGCGGTCCTCCCCTCTCAGACTGTCAGTGGCGGAAATTGGATAAAATTGCGAAGAATCCGGAGCAAATCCAAAAACAAAATCCCAATCAATTAAATTATCAAAAAAAAATTTAAAACCCTGCAACCTTTTTTAATAATCAGCGTCTTATATATGTAACTTGAATATGTAATTTACATATACTATTAAGGATGATATCAGATGAGAGAACTAACCGTTTTAGAACAAACAATCCTTGCGGCTATCATCAGCTTGGAGGATGACGCCTATGGTGTTTCTATCCGGAAAACAATAAGAAAAAAAACTGGCAAAGTCCTCATGTACGGGACTCTCTACAGAGCCCTGGATCAGCTATCCCGAAAAGCATTTGTGACAAGGAAAAAAGGAAAAGAAACCACGGAAAGAGATGGAAGTAAGAAGGTTTATTATACTGTGACTTCAAAAGGGAAAAAAGCTCTCCAGGCGGCCTACAAGCTGCAAAAGTCCATCTGGGATATCATTCCAGATTTTGTTGCTGACTGAAACGCCATGAGCAAAAAGCCTGTCCACCCTCCGTACCTGGCAAAAAAGCTACTTTCTTTCATGAGGCGTTATTCCGAAGAATATTCCAGTGGTGGGGATCTAGTGGAGGAATACAGAGAGATAGCCAAAGAGAGAGGAAAGTGTTTTGCCTACCTTTGGTACTGGTGGCAGGTTTTATATGCCATTCCCACATATATCCTGCTTCAGATGGAATTTGGAGGAACTATGTTTAAAAACTATTTGAAGATAGCCTTGAGGAACATTAAAAGGCACAAAGGTTATTCGTTTATTAATATCGCCGGGCTTTCGGTCGGATTGACGTGCTGCATTTTAATACTTCTATATGTCAAGTATGAGCTTAGTTACGATAGGTACCATGAAAATGCAGACAATATTTACCGCGTAGTCATGAAACAGCCGGGAAATGTATATATGGGCAATGACTGGTTTAACGTAGGTCCCGGAGGATTAAAGTCTACTTTAATGGAGGAGTATCCGGAAGTAATTTACTCTACAAGAGCAAGGCCCGAAGGAGGATATATATATTACAATAACAATATTTTCGAGGAAAGGTCTATATTTTTTGTAGATCCTGAGTTTTTTAAGATCTTTTCTTTTCCTCTTATTTCAGGCGATCCAGAAACCGCAGTTAAAGAGCCGTTTTCCATGCTGATTACACAACGAATCGCAAAGAAATATTTTGGAAATGAAGACCCTGTCGGCAAGATAATTAATGTAGAAAAAAAATACGATTTTGAGGTAAGGGGAGTATTAGATAATTGTCCCGAGAACTCGCATTTCACGTTTGACATTCTGGCTTCCTTTAATTCACTTTACACGATATATGGAGGAAAAGACAGGATCGAAACATGGAGCAAAGGCAACAACGGTTGGAATACATATATTCAGCTTAGAGAAAATTTTAATCCTCTTGATCTGGAAAGCAAATTTCCTGCAATGGCAAAAAAATACAGAGGTGAAGATTATAAAGGCGAATTCCATTTACAGCCGCTGACAAGCATTCATATGCACAGCAATATTAATTTCGAAATTGAAGCAAACGGAGACATCCAGTATGTCTATTTATTTTCTGCGATTGCCTTTTTCATCATGCTCATTGCCTGTTTAAATTACATGAATCTTGCAACAGCACGGGCGGCAAGCCGTTTTAAGGAAATCGGAATAAGAAAGGTTATCGGCGCGGACAGACGGCATCTTATCAGGCAGTTCTTAGGCGAGTCCATGATTTTTACAATAGCGGCACTTCTTATTTCACTTATATTGGTCTCGTTGTTACTGCCTTCATTCGGTTCATTTATAAACAGAAATCTTGAAAACAATATTTTCAGCGATTTTCCCATTTTAATCTATTTAGTTTGTATTGCACTATTTGTTGGACTCATTTCCGGCAGCTACCCAGCGCTTTATATGTCGGCATTGAAACCCACGAATGTAATTAAAGGATCGCTGTCCAAAGGTATTGCAGGAAAAAAATCTTCTGCCTTTCGTAATTCACTGGTTGTTGTTCAGTTTGTTATTTCTATTGTTATGATCATATGCACACTGACAGTATTTAGACAGCTCAATTTTATTAAAAACAGCAAGCTGGGTTTTACAAAGGATCATATTATCACAGGTTACTTACATGACAGCAATTTAAGAGAGAATTTAGAACCATTTAAAAATGATTTGAGCCAATATCCGCAAATCAAGGATGTTTATATTTATGGAGAGTTGCCGGTCGCAATCGGCCAAAATGATTATGCAACATGGGAAGGACTTAAAGAAGGTGAAAAAGGCCCTTTAGCTTATCACGCTAAGGTCAATTATAACTTTCTGGATTTTTTTAACATCGAGTTGATTGAAGGGCGTAACTTTTCCAAAGATTTCGGTGCCGATAGATCCCAGGCAGTTATTTTGAATGAAAAGGCTGTTGAAGTTACGGGTTGGGAAGATCCAATAGGAAAGAAATTTAGGGTTTTTCGAGACGGCGTAGTCATTGGAGTAATCAAAGATTTTCATAACACTTCTGGCGGGCGCTAATTCTCATGGGATACACGCTGGCTTGAGCATCTCCCGCAAATTTTTTGCTATAAAAAAGAGCCTCAACCTTATCCGCCGATTTTCCGCTCGACAATTTTTTTCATTTTACACTGTAACGTTCCTACGCCCGATATATTAGATACGGCTGTCTGTATGGCATCCTTGGCATATTCTAAAAGCGCTACTCCGCCTGTCCCCTGAAGTTCAGCCTCCTTGCCTGCCCATTGAATATGACTCGCGTATTTGTTCAGTTCACTTTTACTTGAAATGTAACCCGCCTGTTTGATGGAGAAGCGTCCCGTCGAACCCCTGGCGATTTCAAACGACTTCCTTGGAACTTTTCCTATAGGTTTTCTCTGTTTTATGGCCACTCTCAAGCGGCGGATCAGCTCGCGCTCTTCAGCTACGGCTTTCTTCAGCGCGTTTGCCTGGTCTATCTGATGCTGCGCCAGCCGGGCTTTCCTCTCTGCTTTGCCTTTAGCATCTTCAAAGACGAAAGTGATACAGGCGGCAAAGTCGATGCGCCGTGACTTGTCGACAAACTTCTCCCAGGCTTTCAATATCTCATTATTGGATTTTCGCTCAACGATGAGATCGCTGATCTTTTGTAACCGCGCCTTAACGGCGGGTTTGAGGGAAAGAGCCGGGCTCTTTTCAAAGGCAAGCCCCGTTCCCTGATGAGCAATAAAACAGAGAAAAATGATTTCACCCAAAAANAGAAGAAAAAACGGCGCCCTCATTCTCATGATATCATCACCTCCTTTATATTCCGGTTTGAGCCTGGGCCTCGCCTGCCCCCTTGATACGGAGATATATCAATTACTGAAGCTCCCTACCGGTAGCCGCAGAGCGGCCAAATCTTGACATCAACCGGGTCGAGGGGCTCGTTGCGCAGGCCGAGCTTTACCGGAACTTCGAAGAATCGCGGGGAAAGCCTCATGTCGCCCTGGTGAGGGAGGGGCTGGAGGCCGGTGGCAAGCACCCGGACCGCGGGGAAGGGGATATCCGGGAAGGCTCAGGTCGACGACGATGACTTCGGAGCCGATGCCTTTTAGCAGCGCCACGCACGTTTCGATATTATCCTTAAGGTCGGAAGAGGCCAGGTTTTTCAGGCCGTCTAATGGGATCTCGCGCGAGGGCGAGTCGGCGTAACGCCCGGCCGAACCGGCCCGGTACCATTCCTCCTGGTTGACGCTGGGCGGAAGGAGCTGAATCGCCTCTGTCAGGGCCCGTGAAAGGGCCAGGGACGGGTCCAGGTGACAGCCAAAGGCGACACAACAATTCTCGGGCTCTTTCACTTTTTGGAGAAAGGCTGCGACGGCCGGGATCGGAATGTCCGTTGGAACGGCCCTAAACGAGAAAGCAAAGCCGCTCGCCGCCAGGCTCTCCAGCAGGCGGAGAACTTCAACCGGGAATCCTTCCGTCGTGATCTCCGCCTGGGGCAGGCGGTTGTACTCGCTGATCACAACAGCGTCGCGCTCGACGACCTCCAGGATCCCGTGGAGGACCGCTTCCTCGAGGTTATTGCCTGAAGCCAATCCGTTGGAATCTGTCCAGCTGATGGTTTTTTCATCATGGTCCGCCTCATAGGGAAAGAAGACGAGGTTGGCCGGGACAAGCACCGGCTGCGACCGGGTAAGGGAGTATCCCCAGACCCAGTCGATCTTCTGGGTAGAAACGAAAGCCGCTTCCGGAGAGAGGGAGAAAAGGCAGGGGTCACAGGCGTCGGAGGCGACTTCGGTGTAGGCTGCCTCGAGCAGGGAGTCTTCGGGCCGCATTTCAGCCGAGGCCCGCTCGACGAACTCCATACAGGCGCTGACCAGGGCCTGCCCTCCGCTCGTCCCCTTTCCGAAGTATCTCGTTCTCTCCGTCTCATCCAGCGGGGACAGGTATTCCAGGAAGGCCCGGACGGTATCGTCCGCGGCCCGCCGGATCATCACGAACTGGGCCTCCACATCCCCGGCAAGAAGATACTTTTCGATATTAGCCAGTGTTGTGTGGAGCGGGACCGAGCGAAGACCGTTACCGGAGTAGCGGACGCGGAGCGACCGAAAGGCGATCCCGCGTTTCAGACCGCGTTTTCCGTCTGTCGAGGTCGTGGTCAAGCCGACGTTCCCGTTTTAACCTTCGCTATCAGAGTCGATCACGTTTTTTGCTTTGATATCCGAGGGTGGCAGCGCTGGTGACAGCTGTGGAATCCTCGAGCATTCTATCGGTTACGCCCGCAAATCGCAAGATAACCCCTTTGGAGACATGGACTTCGAAGGCCTTGGTGCCTTTGACATTGGCGGTAAAATCGCTCTTGCTGCCGGTCACGACACGGAAATATAACTTCTGGCCCGGCAGGCTCTTCACATCCACCTGGATCGTGCATAAGCCGTCCTTGCCGATAATGCCGCGGCCTTTGGGGACGGCTTTGTAATGCTCTTTAGTGTCGGCCGTCGCGTAGGCAATGCCGCAATGGCGGCCTTCCGGTCCCGAGATCCGGAAGATGAGCGTCGAACCGGAACCGCTGATGACGACCTTCTCGGCGACAGACTTGACTCTCTGGGGAAGACGACGCTTCTGGACTGCCTGTCCCTCTGGCGGCAAATCCCACGGAGCAGCTGCCAGAGGCGAGGTCTTCAGGCTCAGGAAAAAGCAGGTCCCCGCTCCCAGCGTCACACCCGTTTTGGCGATCATGCCGAGTGCGTCCCTGCGGGTGATTTTCTGGCGGCTCATGGTTTCCTCCTTCGAATATACACTGATGATGTTCAAACCTTAACGCACCTCAGCCGCCAAGTCAATCCGCTAGCCCCTGGGTATAAGCTTGAACGGTGCCTCTGGCTCAACAATGATATAAGAGAAAGAATAGGGAAGAATCCAAAACAAAACGGATATCTTTACTTTTTTATCTTTCCTTTCGCATACAGGAAATAATCTCCTTTGTCTTCAGCGCAGGCAAATTTCGTCTTGGTGATTTCCTTTTCTGCATCGCGGGCAAACTCTTTATACATGTATTCGAACCCGAGCACGTGCATGGGAAACATGACGTCCGGATTCAATTTTTCCAGGGCATAGAAAATCCCGTTCTTTACAGCTTCAGGATCATTGAATCCACAGCCGGTAATAGGCAAAAAGGCCAGGTCAACACTGCTGCATTTATCTGCCAGATAATCAATTTCATCGGTGTAAGGCTCGTTCAGGTCTTTCTCTCTGCAGGCATGGTCGCCGGCATGGAAGATGGTGAGGCCGTCCACTTTGACAAGGATACCCACACCCGCGTCGGTGGAAGTAATCGTTGAGACCTCCATACCACCGATCGTCTTTGTTTTCCTGGGAAGGAGAACCACAGCCTCGGCTGCCTTTTCGGGCATAAAGCCCAGGATATACTTGATGCCGGCAATAGATTTCTTCCAGTCGAATATGCTGGGATGAAAGTGATCTCCATGTTCGTGGGTCACGAACACATAGACATCCTGATCCCTTATTTCCTCGGGATTAATGTGCCCGTTGACGAGCCAGGGTTCGTCCGCTTGTGGTCCGACAGGAGAAGGATAATCGAAGATAAGAAGTTTGCTCTTTGTTTTGATCGCCCAGCCGCTTTGTCCCAGATACCAGACTGCGGCTTCTCCAGCCTTGAGTTT
>JGI2173J19968_10000435_pt1 | contig 15471 bp, 12 predicted proteins | sample DeeMarSWOR136_30_FD_19968 | JGI IMG/M metagenome (IMG submission 19968) | reverse complement strand
CCCAGATTAAACTGACGAAGGTCAACACCATCGCTATTAAGGCTATTTATGACTTTGAGCCCAGCAGCAACATCTCTATTGACTATATATTGGGCTAATTGCCTAACTCGTGAATCCCAGCCGATGCCAAGCTTCGTTTGAACCTGAGCGAGCTCAATTTGGCTACCATAGTAGGCAAGCATCTGTTGTAAAATATTTTCAGCGTCCCGAAGGCTCCCGGTAGCAGCACGAGCAATAAGCTCTAATGAACCCGACTCAATATGAATCCCCTCCTTCTCGCATATTAGCTTTAGTTTATCCGTTATCTCAGTCTGTCGCAGGCGATGAAAATTAAACCGCTGACATCTTGATACTATGGTGGCTATCACCTTGTGCGCTTCTGTGGTGGCTAAAATAAAAATTACATGCCCAGGTGGCTCCTCCAATGTCTTCAACAAAGCATTGCAAGCCGCTTCGGTAAGCATGTGAACTTCATCAATAATATATACCTTGTAGCGAGCGAGGCTAGGAGCATAATTTACCTTTTCTCTAAGGCTACGTATTTCGTCAATACCACGATTGCTGGCGGCATCTATCTCTATTACATCCAAAGCTCTGCCTTCGGTGATTGAATGACACATATCGCAAGTGTTGCATGGTTCGCCACTTGCTTGATTAGAACAGTTGATTGCTTTGGCTAAGATGCGCGCCATACTGGTTTTACCTGTACCTCGTGGACCACAAAAAAGATATGCATGAGCTATCTTGCCACTCTCCACAGCATGGCGTAGAGTTTGGGTTACAGGTTCTTGTCCCAGTACCTCACTTAAGGTCTGTGGTCGCCACTTGCGGTAAAAAACCTCAGAGCCCATATACCAAATCTTATTATACCACTCTCCACCAAATCTCTAAAGAAGATTTATTTATGCAAACTTTTGCATTTTTAACCCAAATATGCTAAATTAAAATAAAGAGATACAAGCTAAAGGTGGGGATTACCCACCTTTTTATTAAATATATTAAATATAAGAAACTATATAAGAATGGGAAGATGAAAACAGAGCTTAAGGCTGCGATTACTCAGCTTTCGGCTGAGAGGAACTTGCCTAAAGAAGTGGTGTTAGCTGCCTTGGAATCAGCGTTGGCCTCGGCATATAAAAAAGGCATATCCACTCTAGAACAAGATGTTCTAGTAAAAGTTGATCCTGACAGCGGTGAAATCAATTTCTATATTCAAAAGGTTGTAGTTGAGTCAGTTACAAATCCAGATAGTGAAATCACCCTCAATGAAGCTCGAAACCTACGAGCTACTGCACAACTTGGCGATGTAATAAACATAGAATGCACACCTAAGAATATTGGTCGTATCGCCGTTCAAGCAGCAAAACAAGTCGTTCTACAGCGATTGCGGGAAGCAGAACACCGCATTGCTTATGAAGAATTCACCGATAGGGAAGGAAAGGTTGTTACCGGAACAATTCAATTCACCGAACTTAAACGAATTTATGTCAGATTGAATAGACTAGAGGCGATACTTCCTTTGAATGAACAAGTTCCTAATGAACATTATTATAGAGGGAAGCGACTCAAATTCTATCTTCTTGAGATGATCCAGCGGGACAAGGAGCCTCAAATAATAGTTTCACGGTCTCATCCAAACCTGATACGTCGCCTCTTTGAGCTGGAAATCCCTGAGGTCCACAATGGGATCGTGGAGTTAAAAGCCATAGCTCGTGAAGCAGGACATCGAACTAAAGTGGCGGTGGCAACTATTCAAGAGAACGTTGACCCTGTAGGTTGCTGTCTTGGCCCTCGGGGCATAAGGCTCCAAAGCATCATCAATGAACTAAACGGCGAAAAAATAGATGTAATCCAGTGGCATGCCGACCCCGGGGTGTTTATCTCTAACGCCCTTAGCCCAGCTCAAGTAGCAAACATCAAAATCGATGAAGAAGGAAACGTAGCTACTGTGGTTGTCCCTGATAAGCAACTCTCTTTAGCTATAGGCAAAGAAGGACAAAATGCCAGACTCGCAGCGAAACTCACAGGCTGGCGAATCGACATCAAGAGTGTCTCTGCTATTGAGGCAGAAAGGGCTGTCCCAATTTTATCGGAACAAGAGCCAGAAACAGAAGCGGAAGCTATTCTACCTGAAGTTATGGAAATAGAGCCAGTTGAAACAGAGCCAGCTGAAGAAGTTGGCATGGAGGAGCCGTTTGATTTTGCAGCCATTTTCGAAGCTCCACCTGAGAAGCCTGAAGAAAAACAGATTCGCTTTGCTGAAGACATCTTACCGCGGGCGTCAAAAGCGGAAATAGCGGACAAGGAAAGCAGCAAAATTAAAGGTAAAAGAAAGGGAAAGGTGATAAAGTATAAAGAGCAAAAAGATGACCATTTGATTGATGATGAAAGCGAAGAGTAAACATCTACCTCAACGTACTTGCATAGCTTGCCGACAGATTAAGGAAAAGAAAGCATTAATGCGCTTAGTGCTTATTGGGAATGGAGTTGCTGAGGTAGATATATCTGGAAGGAAACCAGGCAGAGGTGCTTATCTATGCCACAAAAAAAGCTGCTGGGAGTTAGCGCTAAGGAAAAATCGACTGGATTATGCGCTACGAACAAAACTTCATGATGACAACAGGCAAATCTTATTTGAGTACAGTCATGACTTATTGGAGGAAAGCTAAATTTGAATGACAACAAACCGCGATTGAAGGATGACCTACTACAAGTTGAGCTTCCCCCTTCCATAACCGTGAGGCAGCTAGCATACGCATTAAAAGTAGAGCCCGAAAAGGTAATTAAACAACTCATGCGCAAAGGCATCATGGCCAATATTAACCAGACCATCGACTTTGATACTGCAAGCATAACGGCTGCAGACTTTGGCTATGATGCTACAACAGCAAAAGAGCGTAAAGCCTTACCCTCCCGAAAGAAAAGAGGAAAGGAAACACTATCAGATCGCCCTCCAGTGGTTACTGTCATGGGACATGTTGACCACGGCAAAACTACCCTCCTTGACGTCATAAGAAAGACTAATGTGACTGCCCGCGAAGCAGGAGCAATTACCCAACATATTGGTGCCTACCAGGCCTTAGTGGATGGACGTAAAATCACCTTCTTGGATACACCCGGACACGAGGCGTTCACTGTTATGAGAGCCCGAGGGGCACAAGCAACTGATATTGTAATTTTAGTGGTTGCCGCTGATGACGGTGTTATGCCCCAGACTGTGGAAGCTATAGACCACGCCAAGGCTGCCAAAGTGCCCATAGTCGTGGCAATCAACAAGATTGATAAACATGATGCTAATCCAGAACGTGTAAAACAGCAGCTTGCTGATTTGGGTTTGGTTGTTGAGGAATGGGGTGGCGATACTGTTTGCGTACCCATATCGGCCAAGCAAGGACAAGGAATATCGGATTTGTTGGAAAATCTATTCTTAGTCGCTGATATATTAGAACTGAAAGCCAACCTTGATAGTGCCGCAGAAGGGGTGATCATTGAGGCTAAGCTGGATAAAACCAAGGGTCCTTTGGCTACCTTTCTTGTTCAGAAGGGCACCCTTAAACGAGGCGATATTGTCGTAGCTGGCGGTGTTTGGGGGAAAATAAAAGCTATGTTTGATGATAAAGGAAAACAGGTTCACAAAGTTGAACCATCCAGTCCAGTGGAAGTCCTTGGCCTAAATGAGGTGGCAAAATCAGGAGATCTTTTTATTGTGCTTCCCGAGGAGCATGAAGCACGAAGCGTTGCTGAACAACAAAAATATCCTAGCACACGTCTTACCCTGAGTTTAAGTACTCTTTCCAGCCAAATAAGTGACGGGCAAATAAAAGAACTCAACATAGTTTTGAAGACAGATGTCGAGGGCAGCATTGAACCCATAAAAACTTCTGTGGAGAGGTTGGGCACAGAGAAGACAAAAGCTAGAGTCATCCATGCTGCTAGCGGGAGCATCACTGAGACTGATGTGCTTTTGGCCTCAGCCTCAAAAGGCATTATCATCGGTTTCAATACTCCTACCTCACCTGGAGCAACACAGCTAGCTAACATGGAAGGGGTGGGCATTCAACACTATGATGTAATCTATAAGTTAATAGAAGACATGGACAGGACACTGAAGGGGATGCTTGAGCCAACTTACGCTGAAGTACTCAACGGACGCGCTGAAGTAAGGGCCGTCTTCCCCAGCAGCAAGTCTAAGAAAATAGCCGGAGTTTATGTCATGGAAGGAAAAATATGGAGAGATGCCGAAGTTAAAATATTGCGCCAAAATAAAGTTATCGGTGAGTCTCGGGTCTCCAGCTTAAAGCGTTTTAAAGATGACGTCGCCGAGGTCTCTAGTGGACTCGAATGCGGCTTGGGTATAGAAGGGATTGTCGATTTTCAGATTGGCGATATCCTTGAATTTTTCCGAAAGGAAAGAATAAATTAATTATACTCTCCAGATAGGAAACTCAAATGAGCAGGCGAAGTGAACGGACAAGTAGACTTATTCAGCGAGAAATCAGTGAATTGCTTGAGCGTCAGGTTAATGACCCCAGACTAAGCAGACTTATCTCAGTAACAGAAGTAACACTCTCACCTGATCTTAGGCATGCCAAGATATTTATTAGCACCTTAGGCAACAAAATAGATAAAGAAGATGTACTGGCGAGTTTTAACAGCGCTTCAGGGTTCTTGCGCAGGGAACTCGCTTTACACCTAAAATTAAGATACACACCACAACTCAGTTTTCACTATGATGATTCCATCGAGCGAGGAGCGAGGTTGCTCAAATTACTCGGGGAACTAACCACCACTGAATAGCTCTATTCGGTTTTCCCCTAGATCGCTTTGAAGGTATTGACATTGATAGCCATAAATATGTATAAATTGGTGTATATAAAGATACCTGAATGTGTTTTAGCCTTGAGATCCGAATAGTAATTAATGCAGGCATATTATTTTGAATGCCGGGCAAAGAGAGATAATAATGCCCAGAGTATAACCCTTAAGAGCGGGAATCCAGCAATTCAGGGAATATACCCTATTTGCGGAACTAAGATATTTAGAATGGTCAGACTTAATTTCTCTAGTAAGTTTTTAAAGTTTAAAAATGGGGGTGAAAATGGGAACAATAAATGTAGCCATCGTAGGTGTTGGTAATTGTGCCTCTTCCTTAGTGCAAGGAGTTCACTACTACAAGGACGCTAAGGAAGATGAATTCGTCCCCGGTTTAATGCATGTCAATCTGGGAGGCTATCATATCGGTGATATCAACTTCGTAGCTGCTTTTGATATTGATAAAAATAAAGTAGGCAAGGATTTAGCTCAGGCTATTTTTACTAAACCAAACAACACAATTAAATTTTGTGATGTGCCTAAGACAGGCATCCGAGTTGAGCGGGGTATGACCCATGATGGGCTAGGTAAATATCTGTCTCAAATTATCACCAAGGCGCCAGGCCCAACTGCCAATATTGTAGATCTACTGAAGAAGACCGAAACTGACGTAGTGATTAATTATCTACCTGTAGGGAGCGAGGAGGCAACTAAATGGTATGTAGAGCAAGTACTCACTGCTGGCTGTGGTTTCATCAATTGTATACCCGTTTTTATTGCACGTGAGCGTTATTGGCAAAATCGATTTGCCGAGCGCAGACTTCCCATCATTGGCGATGATATTAAATCTCAAGTTGGCGCCACCATTACCCACCGAATGTTGACTAGGCTTTTCCGTGACCGCGGTGTCAAGTTAGAGCGAACTTACCAACTGAACTTTGGTGGCAATACTGATTTCTATAATATGCTAGAACGAGAGCGTCTAGAATCTAAAAAGATTTCCAAGACTGATGCTGTTACTTCACAGTTAGATTATGTTCTCGATCCTGATAGCATCCACGTTGGTCCCAGTGATTATGTGCCCTGGCTAGCCGACCGCAAGTTTTGCTACTTGAAGATGGAAGGTCGCACCTTCGGTGATGTTCCTCTGAATATAGAACTAAAGATGGAGGTATGGGATAGTCCTAATTCAGCCGGGGTAGTTATCGATGCCATAAGATGCTGTAAATTAGCGCTTGACCGTGGCCTAAGTGGGACCATAGTGGGACCCTCGGCTTATTTTATGAAATCTCCACCCATTCAATACTCTGACGATGAAGCTCGTGTAAAAACTGAGGCATTTATCACAGGACAAGGACAAGAATGCCCCGTCTCTCTGCCTGAGCTTGAGTCGGTTGAAATCAAGGGATAAGTTGCATTTGTGCTTAGAGTACTAACTTCATACAACGCATCTCAAAAACAACACTATATATGACCTTAGTTACTGGAGCTTACTACGTTTGATAAAGGTAGCGAGTTGCTCGGAGTCGCCCTCTCCACCATGTGGGCTAAAGGTAGATTTAGCCACATGGCAGGATTTGCCACCAAAGCTAAAGAACTGGGCTTTACGCACATAGAAATAAATGCCTCAATTTCCCCACAAATGCTTGCTCAACTTCTCAAGACCGCAGTTCCTATCTCAAGCATTCACTCTCCCTGCCCTGCGGTATTATCATCCATTGGAATCCCTATAGATAGCCTTTCCTTAAGTTCCCTGGACGAGAGAGAGCGAACAGAGGCTGTTAGCTTTGCCAAGCAAACGATAGAGCTTGCGGCAAATGTGAGGGCCAAGGCTGTTGTCCTTCATATGGGTGAAGTGCGAATTGATCCGAATCTGCAAGATGAACTCCGTAAAATATACACTAAGAGCCATGGTCAAACTGCTGAATATAGCCAGGCTAAAGAAGAGCTAATTTACCAGCGCATTTCCCAAGTTCCTCCTTACCTTGATGCCGCCAGTAAAAGTCTCCGAGAACTTAGCGAATATAGCCGACAAAAAGGTATAATGTTGGGACTTGAAACCAGATTCCATCTCCACGAGATACCCAACATGGCCGAAATGGCAGAGCTACTTAACGAAGTCCAAGAAAGCCTAGTAGGCTACTGGCATGACGCAGGACATGCCGAAGTGCAACAACGGTTTGGATTTTATTCACATGAAGAATGGCTCTCACGGTTCAAAGACAGGTTGGTTGGTATCCATTTGCACGACGTTCTGGGCATTTCCGATCACCTCGCCCCTGGAAAGGGAAATATAAATTGGGAAATGGTGGCCAAATATTTACCTCCGGGAATAGTGAAAGTTTGCGAAATCGGCGAATGGAATAATGAAGAGCACATGCAAGGAGTAATCGAATTTCTTCAAAAGAAAGGAATAGTAAACTAACTAGAAGAGCTGAATGAATTTGATAGATATTCGACGGAACTTAGCCTATCGTATTACCAATCCCATAGTCGGGATTTTGAGTAAAAGTGGAATAACGCCCAATGCTCTTACCTTTATCAACCTGGCTCTTAACATAGTTGCGGCCTTCGTTATCGCTACCGGGCACTTTCTTCTTGGCGGAGTTTTAGTCCTTGTTGCAGGCTTATTTGATCTCCTTGACGGAGCCTTAGCTCGCTTCACCAAGCAAACTACAAAATTTGGCGCTATTCTGGATTCGGTAGCTGACCGCATTTCTGAAGCTGCGATACTCTGTGGTCTCCTGATTTGGTATATACCACAGGAGGGAGCCAGCTTGGAAATTGTGCTTATTTTTATTGTTTTAATTGGTTCCTTCCTGATTAGCTATATAAGAGCTAGGGCAGAGGGACTCGGCTGGCAATGTCAGGTCGGCTTGTTTACTAGAGCAGAACGGGTTATAGTATTAGCAATAGGTTTGCTGATAAATCAGATTTTTATTGTTTTATGTGTTCTAGTGGCTTTTGTCTTTATCACTGTAGTTCAAAGGTTAGTATATTTATGGAAACAAGGAAAAATTAAAGGTGATTAAGTGTCTGTTATAACTATTGTGGGAGGGCAGTGGGGCGACGAAGGTAAAGGAAAGATAGTTGATCTCTTAGCTGAGAAAGCGAAGGTAGTAGCTCGTTTCTCCGGAGGGGATAATGCTGGCCACACTGTAATTAACCCTTATGGAGAGTTCCGGCTGCATCTTGTCCCTTCGGGCATCTTTTACCCGCAGGTAACTTGCATTATCAGCAATGGCGTAGCTATTAACCCGGCAGTGCTTCTTAAAGAAATAGACGACCTGCACAATCATGGTGTCGATACAAGTCGCCTTTTTATTAGTGACCGTGCTCACCTGATCATGCCCTATCATACTCTCCTCGACAGACTGGAAGAGGAAAGGCGTAGTAAAGGAGCAATTGGTACTACACTCAGAGGAATCGGCCCTGTTTTTGCCGACAAAGTAGCTCGCCTGGGAATTCGTGCTGGAGATTTATTAGATAAGGATACATTCCAGAGCCGCCTGAAGTTGGCTCTGGAGCTAAAGAACATTATACTGACCAAAGTGTACCAGGCCTCACCCCTATCATTGGAAGAAATTTATGACCAATACTGTCATTATGGGGAGCAGCTAGCTCCTTTTATCCGGGAAACTAGTCCTATAATTCGCGAAGCGGCGATAAAAGGAGAGTTTGTTTTATTAGAAGGTGCCCAGGGAGCTTTACTTGACCCTGACTTTGGCACCTACCCCTATGTGACCTCTTCTTCACCGTTGGCCGGGGCAGGCTGTGTTGGAACAGGCCTGGGCCCAAAAGAAATCGATCGTGTGGTGGGCATATTTAAAGCATATAACACTAGAGTCGGTGCTGGACCCATGCCCACAGAGCTCAGAGATGAAATTGGTGACTTCATCAGGGAAAAGGCTCATGAGTATGGTGCTACCACAGGAAGGCAACGAAGATGCGGCTGGTTTGATACTGTGGCAGGTCGTTTCAGCGTTCAAATAAATGGACTTAGTGATATAGGTCTTACTCACCTCGACATCTATGATGGTTTCCCCTCAATTAAAATATGCACTGCTTACAAATTTAATGACGAGGTCCTAACTTCTTTCCCCAGCGATATAGCCATATTGGAAAAATGCCAACCTATCTACGAAGAATTGGACGGTTGGCAAGAATCAATAAGTGGAATTCGAAATTTCAAAAAGCTTCCGGTGGGAGCCCGCAATTATATATCCCGGCTTGAAGACCTCCTTTCCTGCCCCATCAGCCTCATTTCCGTAGGATCAGATCGAAGGCAAATAATATCGGTTAAAGACTTCTTCAGTTGATCACCGTCAGCCATCAACTCTTGGGAATAGGTAAATCTATCCTATAGTTGTGCAGTGTCTCCTGTATGAGATTAATTGATTTCTCATCAGGCTCAACTAGAGGCAAGCGAGGTTTACCAGCTGAAAAGCCAACGTAATTCAGAGCCCACTTAACGGGCACAGGATTGGAAACGATGAATAGCGTGTTTATCAGAGGCAATAAGTGTCTGTAGATCCTAGCTGATTCTTGAACTTGCCCGTCCATGAATTTCTCTATCATTTCCTTTATCTGGATTCCTACCAGGTGAGAAGCGACGCTAATCACACCATAACCACCCAAAGCTAGTATGGGAAGGGTATCACTGTCATTGCCGCTGTAAACCAAGAAATCCTCTTTTGTTCGACTAATTATCTCAGCTATCTGCCCGAAATTGCTACTAGCTTCCTTAACGCCTACTATATTCTCGATTTGGCTCAATTTGATTACTGTATCAGCAGTCAGGTTGGTAACAGTACGTGATGGCACATTGTAGAGGATACAAGGCAAGGTAGTATTCTGAGCAATGGCTCTAAAATGCTCCCACAAGCCTTGCTGAGTTGGTCGATTGTAATATGGAACTACCAAAAGACAAGCATCAACACCAGTTTTTTCCGCTTCCTTAGTTAATTCTTGGCTTTCTTTTGTATCATAGTTACCCGTGCCCGCTATTACTGTTCCACGGTTACCCAACGCTGATTTCACTTCAGCGAAAAGGCGTAGTTTCTCTTCCTTGCTCAGGGTAGTAGACTCACCAGTGGTACCCGAGACCACAACCCCATCACTACCCGAATCCAATAAAGCTAATGCCAGTCTCTTAGCTTGTTGACAGTCAACCTCGCCTTGGGCGTCAAAAGGCGTAACCATCGCTGTCAATAAGCGACTCAGCTTACTTTTACCCAAAAAACTCAGAGAGTTCGTGGAGACCACTGGCTTATTCATTATAAGCTAGCTAGACTCTCCTTAAGTCTTATCCAACCCTTCTCTATCCCCTCCTCAGCAATTTGTACAGCATTTAGCGCTGCTCCTTTACGCAGATTATCAGCCACTATCCATATAACAAGCCCGTTGGGATGCGAAATATCCTTTCTAATTCGTCCCACAAATACATGATCTGATCCACTAGCAGCCCAGGGTTGCGGATAAAAACTGACTGTAGGGTCATCCAGCACCCTGACTCCTGGAGCTTGAGCCAAAATCTTCCTTGCTTCTTCGGGGGTGATGGGTGAACTAAATTCTACGTTAACTGATTCACAATGTCCAAACCACACAGGAACTCGCACGCAAGTCACTGAAATAGCTATATCTTCAGTATGCAGTATCTTCCTTGTTTCTTCCACCATTTTCTGTTCTTCTTTGGTATATCCATTATCTAAAAAGACATCGATTTCCGGCAGTACGTTAAAGGCTATTTGATGAGAATAGACGTGAGGGCAAATACGGCGTCCATCCAAAGCTAACCGCGCTTGATTTGTCAGCTCTTTCAGAGCAGCACTACCGCTACTTGATACCGACTGGTAAGTGCTCACTACAATTCGTTTTATAGGATTGACTCTATGTAAAGGGTAAAGCGCTACCACCATTTGGACTGTGGCGCAATTCGGACTGGCGATTATTCCCTTATGCCATTTTGTATCCTCAGGATTCACCTCTGGAACTATCAGAGGCACAGCAGGATCCATCCTGAAAGCAGCACTATTATCAATGACCACTGCTCCATCTTCGGCAACCGCAGGCGCTAACCTCCGACTAATATCAGCACCAGCACAGAAAAAGGCAATATCAACATAGCGAAACGCCTCTGGCTTCGCTTCTCTAACTTCAATTTTTTGATGCTTAAAGCGGAGCTTCATCTCAGAAGAATATTCAGTTGCTAGTAATTGGATGGAAGCTACGGGGAGCTTACGCTGCTCAAGTACCTTAATAATCTCTTGCCCTACAATCTCAGCAGCACCAACAATAGCTACATTGAATCCTTCCATGGCTTTTTCTACAGCTTTAGCAAGGCATCCAACCCGTAAGTTAGTCCCTTGCGTTTTGTCACTTTCTTAATTGCCATGATAATGCCAGGCAGGTAACACTCTCGACTTATAGTATTGTGACGTAAGCTTAGAGTTTCACCCGCTCCGCTAAATACAACTTCCTGCCCAGCCATAAATCCTGGCAACCTCAAACTATGGATGGCTATACCATCCATATGTCCTCCTCTGGTATTGCTGAGTACTTCACGTTTAACTTCAGGATAAATGAATGGTTTACCATGCGCTTGCACCATCGCTCTGCCTGTAGCTAAAGCAGTTCCTGAAGGAGCATCAGCCTTCTTATCATGATGCATTTCGATAATTTCAGCGTGGTTGAAATACTTGGCAGCAAATTTTGATAAATGTATCAAAAGTGCCGCTCCAAGAGAAAAATTCGGTGCTACTACCGCCCCTACTTTATAGGCCTGGCATAACTGTGTAATTTCTGCCAAATTCTCTTCAGAAAGACCTGTTGTACCTATAACCATGTTAACTTTTTGCTTGATGGCAATGCGCGCTGCTGACATAGAAACTTCGGCATCTGTGAAATCTACCACCACATCAGCGTCACAGCTCTTTAAAAGCGAGTTTAAATCAGAAGAAAAGGGTATCAGATCAGAAGCTTCAGCAACGGGAAGATATTTCTGAGTTACTTCCTTTTCGACAGCACCCACTGCCCTCAATCCGGGCTCGCACACCACAGCTTTAGTTATATCTTGCCCCATCCTGCCTAAAGCGCCATTAATAACTACTCTTATAGGTTCCACGTAATACCACTCACCAGTAAAGCAATTTATTGACTACGGTTTCCACGTCGTTCACCTCTACCACGTGGTTGTATAAATTTCCTTTGCCGGTCCCTGTGAGCTGAGGAATTTCTAACTTTGGCACCAGGAAGGCGAGAAAGTCCTTCAAATACTGCTTTGCGCGACAAATTTATTCTTCCAGAACTGTCGATACCCAGGACTTTCACCATTACCTCATCACCCACTTTAACCACATCCTCAACTTGAGGTACATGGTAGTTAGCAAGCTCGCTGATATGGACGAGGCCTTCCTTCCCCGGCAAGATTTCTACCATAGCACCAAAACTGAACAGCCTAGTCACTTTTCCAGTGTAAACCTCTCCTTGCTCCACTTCCCGGGTTAAATCCTCTATTATTTTAATTGCTTTCCGGGCTGCCTCCTCGTTTGGAGAGCCAACGATAACCTTACCATCATTATTGATATCTATAGTTGTTTTGGTTTCGTCTATAATAGATCTTATAACCCTACCCCCAGGACCAATAACGCTCCCAATCTTACTCGTATCGATCGTTATTTCATACATCCTGGGAGCGTAGGGACTAAGTTCAGAGCGACTAGTACTAATAATTAAACTCATCTTCCCCAGTATCTCCAACCTTGCCTCACGAGCCTGACTCAAAGCTTCAGCCACGATGTCATAGTTTATCCCTCGGAGCTTGATATCAAGTTGCAGAGCTGTGATTCCTCGTTCTGTGCCAGCAACTTTGAAATCCATGTCCCCATAGGCATCTTCCATACCCACAATGTCAGTTAGCACAACATAATTCCCATCTTTTCCGGTAACCAAACCTATGGCTATCCCAGCTACAGACGCCTTGATAGGTACCCCAGCATCCATCAGGGAGAGGGCTGAGGCACAAGCGCTAGCCATAGATGTGCTTCCGTGAGAACTAAGTACTTCAGAAACCAGCCGTATGGTGTAAGGGAAATCATCCTCTGATGGCAATACTGGTGTAATAGCACGTTCCACTAAAGTACCATGCCCAATCTCGCGTCTACCCGCTGTTCCTATTCGTTTCACTTCACCAGTAGAAAATGGAGGGAAATTATAATGATGCATAAACCGTTTAGTTTCCTCCAGCCCTAAGCCATCCAATAACTGCTCCCGACTTGTAGACCCCAAAGTGGTAATAGTCAACACTTGTGTTTCCCCACGGGCAAATAATCCTGAGCCATGGGTGCGAGGAAGAATACCAACCTCACAGCTAATAGGACGAATTTCTTTAGCTTGGCGGCCGTCTAAGTGTTGCCTCGTCCGCAATATTTTATTCCTAACAGTAACTTTAAGCTGGGTTTCAAAAGCAAAATTTATTTCATCTTCAGGAAAAGAATCAACCAACTTTTTCATTGTTTCTTCTTTTATAGACGTCAGAGCTTTATCTCTTTGCAATTTCTGCCGTTCCTCCAGAACCTGGCTTAATTTCTCACCAAGTATGGAAGTGATTTGAGATGAAAGCTCAGGAGCAAGTTCCCTAGATTTGATTTCTGCCTTGGCTTTGCCGTAAATTTGCCTTAGCTCTTCCTGAAGCTCAATGACTGCCTGGTTTACCTCGTGCCCAAATTTGATTGCTTCTAGCAATTTTTCTTCAGAAACTTCCTTGGCGCTTGCTTCTACCATCACAATGCTCTCTTTACTACTGGTAACAATCAGATCAAACAAGCTTTCTTCCGCTTGGGACAGGACGGGATTCACAACTAATGTATCCTCTATGTAGCCAACATGTACTGCTGATATAGGTCCAGAGAATGGGATATCCGATAGTGTCAAGGCTGCTGAAGCGCCAATAAGTGCACAAATATCCGGGTCATTTTCCTGGTCAACAGACAGGACTGTCGCCACAACTTGAACATCATACTTAAACTCCTTGTTAAGAAGGGGGCGCAGGGAACGATCGATGAGCCGACTTGTTATAACTGCTTCCTCGGTAGGGCGTCCTTCTCGCCTGATGAAGCTGCCTGGTATTTTACCTGCGGCATAGAGCCTCTCTTCGTAATCCACTGTTAGAGGCACAAAATCGATTCCCTCTCGAGGTTCAGAGCTTACACAAGCAGTAACCAAGACAACCGTGTTGCCATAATGAACAGCAACAGCACCATTAGCTTGTTGAGCGAATTTCCCTACCTGAATGCTAAGCGCCCTGCCACCTACTGAACATTCAAAAACATCTGACATGTTATTCCCTCAACTCCAATCTAGTCACAAGAGAATGATACCGCTTAGGCGCTGTTCTGTTTAAGTAGTTCAAAAAACGTCTCCTCCTCCCTATTACCCCCTGGAGCGCATGTCTAGTGCTTCGATCCTGGGGATACAACCTGAGATGCTCAGTTAACCGATTTATCCTCTCGGTAAGCAAAGCTACCTGGACCTCGACGGACCCACTATCATTGTCCTTAATTCTAAATTGGGTGATGATTTCTTCTTTTTTTTCTTTGTCCACTACTATGAACTCCCTAATTTGATAATGCCTTATATCATATCACGATAAAAAAATCTTGTATAGAAATTGACCAAAAGAGCAAGATGCTTTATAATTAGCTAGTAAAGGCAACTTTTTATGCACGAAAGTTGCGGTGTTTTTGGAATTTATGCCCCGGGTATAAATGTAGCTCAGACGACATTTTTTGCCCTATTTGCTTTACAACATCGTGGTCAAGAAAGTGCCGGTATCGCTGTCAGCGATGGCAATGGAATAAAGATACATGCCAGTATGGGATTAGTTTCCCAGGCATTCACGGAAACTGACCTCGAGTTACTCAAAGGGCATATAGGCATCGGGCACAACCGCTACTCTACTACAGGGTCAAGCAGACCCATGAATGCCCAGCCTATTATAGTAAAATCAGAGGATTTGACCATTGCCCTGGCACATAATGGCAATATAATCAACCACAAATTGTTGCGCGATGAACTCCAAGAGCGTGGCTATAATTTTCACACTAGCAGTGATTCCGAAGTCATTGCCAACTTGATTTTGGCCTCTCCCGGCCAGAACTGGCAGGAAAAAATAGAATACGCCATGCACCGCCTTCAAGGAGCTTATTCCTTGGTAATATTAACTGAAAATAAACTGATCGGAGTTCGTGACCCCTTCGGTGTTCGTCCTCTTTGTCTCGGAACCATTGACAGCGGATGGAGCATCGCCTCGGAAAGTTGCGCCTTGGACCATATAGGCGCCCGATTCATAAGGGAAATCGAACCTGGGGAAATTTTAGTCATTGATAGCCAGGGAGTAAAGAGTTTTAAGAAGGAAGATAGCAAAAAGGCCTTATGCATCTTTGAATACATTTATTTCGCCCGTCCTGACAGCATCATCCAAGGCAAACTACTCTACCAAACAAGGGAAGCCATGGGTAGAATATTGGCTGAAGAATATCCTGTCGATGCAGATTTGGTCATGGGTGTTCCTGACTCAGCTACCGCCGCCGGTATTGGCTATTCTAATGCCTCAGGTATCGCGTATTGCGAAGGCCTGTTGAAAAACCGCTATGTAGGACG
>JGI2173J19968_10000432_pt1 | contig 15498 bp, 13 predicted proteins | sample DeeMarSWOR136_30_FD_19968 | JGI IMG/M metagenome (IMG submission 19968) | reverse complement strand
AGCCATTCCTCGACCTCTTCCTTTGATCTGTAGGCTGCGGGGTCAAATCGTGAGTGTCCTTTATGCCTGTAGGTCTTGCATTCTATTAATGTCGGGCCCTTCCCCTTTCTAGCTCTTTCAACAGCCTTGTGGGCAACTTCATAGACCGCAAGCACGTCGTTTCCGTCCACAACTCTGCCTGGAATCCCATAAGCTACAGCTCGGTCAGCCACGTTTTCTATAGCCATGACCCTTGACTGGCGGGTGCCCATGGCATACAGGTTGTTCTCACAAACAAAGAGCACCGGAAGCGCCCAGATAGAAGCCATGTTTATCCCTTCATGGAATGTCCCTTGGTTTGAGGCTCCTTCCCCAAAGAAGCAGGCTACGACTTGGTCGGTTTCTCTCAGCTTGATGGATAAACCGGCCCCCGTAGCTATAGGAATCCCAGCTCCCACAACGGCGGTTGCGCCCAGCATTCCTACGCTAAAATCAGCAATGTGCATGGAGCCGCCCTTACCCTTACAGTAGCCAGTCTTCTTGCCTAATATCTCAGCCATAATCCTTTCAAGTTTGGCGCCCTTTGCTATGCAGTGGCCATGTCCGCGATGGGTACTTGTTATGTAATCGTCTCTTCTTAGGTTGGCGCAGACGCCAGCTGCCACCGCTTCTTGTCCAGCATACAGGTGGATGGTGCCAGGAACCAAGTTTTGACCGTAAAGGTCGTAGACTTTCTCCTCAAAACACCGAATTTCTAACATTCTCTGGTAGATCTTGGCAAGTTTCTCCTTTTCCAACGTCAATCCACTTCTTTCAAAACCGCTTTGGATACTTGAAAGCTCGAAATTTAAAACTTTGGAGAAAGACAGAATACCTTGGCGATGAGGGAGATGAAAATATGAGACTGGGCAAGAAAGTGAATCTGAGGAAGCCAATAGATGTTGATAAGATTCCAATTCGAAGACACAGTTTTCTCACCAATGCCTACGTTGTTGAACTCCCACTCGATTCCCAACCCGACTACATATAGCAAACCCTTTTTGAGCAAGAATGGAAATCAAGTCTCCATCTATGGGAGAGAAAAGCCATCATCGTGGGCGACAAGCTGATGCTTGTAACGACTCCTACGAGTATCGAAGAGAAGATCGACTGGCTTCAGAGGATGATAGAATCAACAAATGTGCGGGTTGAGAAATTCAATCAAACCCAGAAAATCATGCAAGAAGCAGAAGAAAGAGAGGCATTAAGGAAACACGAGAATACTATTAGGAATGTATTGACGCTTAAACTGGCAGTTGCCTAGAACTTTGCGTCAGCTATCTTTTCTATTTGCAGCCTGTTTGGATTGTCTATGAGACCTGGTGTAGGACTGGTGCGCGCGCAGGAGAAGCTGCACATTGATTATAGTCTGAATATGCCTAATTATGCTTTAGATATGCGAACGTTTAAATAACCGAAAGACCATTATTATGATAGATATGTCACAGTTACGACATATTGTTTATACGTGCAACGTCAAAACCGTTCAACAGAGATACATGAGGGCTGCCAGTTGAAAACACAAAAGCGAAAATCCGTCGAGCAACCGAATGAGCCTAGGCAGTATAAGTGTCCCTATTTGGTTAACAAGTCAGATGAAGTCTGCCGCAGAATGATAGAAGAAGGGTTGGATGGAGAGCTTTCTCAATTCGATGTGGAACATTATTGTAACGGAAACCCGATGAATTGTTATTATTACCGTTCCGTTCAGTCAAAGAGGAAATAATCGCCATCTCTTAAGCAGAAACTTCATTTAATAACACGTTCTAGAATTCAGTGGGAAGTCTAGAGTCTTGATGGTAGGTGTTGTAGGCAAACCTAACACGGGGAAGTCTACATTCTTCTCAGCTGCTACCCTTGCTCCCGCAGAGATAGCAAGTTATCCTTTTACTACAATAAAGCCGAACAGGGGAATCGGCTACATACGAACACCCTGCGTCTGCACCAAGTTTGGGGTTAAGGACAACCCAAAGAACTCGGTCTGCTTAGACGGAGTACGACTAGTACCAGTAGAGCTAATTGATTGCGCGGGACTAGTGCCCGGGGCTTGGCAGGGAAGAGGCCTAGGAAACCAGTTTCTAGACGAGATTAGGAAAGCAGACGCCCTTATTCATCTAGTTGATGCTGCAGGAGCAACCGATTCTGAGGGGAGAATATGCGAACCGAGTTCTCACGATCCAACAGAAGACGTGAGATTTCTAGAGACAGAGATAACCATGTGGCTTGCCCAAATACTAAAGAAAGACTGGCAGAAACTTGCCCGAACAGCAGAGGCAGGAGGAACAGACCTGATTTCCCTTCTCGAAACTAGGTTAAGTGGACTCGCAATAAAGAAGGGCCAAATAATTGAGGCGCTAAGAAAAACACAATTGAATGCGGAGAACCCCACTCAATGGCGTGATGACGAGATTGTAACCTTCTTGGACACCCTGCGGAGCATCTCCAAACCAATGCTCATCGCAGCGAACAAGATCGACATCCCCACAGCGGAGGAAAACGCCGAGAGACTAAAGGAACTGGGCTATATGGTCATTCTTTGCTCTGCTGAAGCCGAATTGGTCCTGAGGCGAGCGGCTGACAAAGAATTGATAGACTACAAGCCAGGCGACTGCAATTTCTCGATTCAGAAACCTAAAGAATTGACAGAGACGCAAAGAAACGCCTTAAAGGCCGTTCAAGAAAAGGTGCTGAGGAAGTTTGGTTCTACAGGCGTTCAAGAAGCCATAAACATGTCCTTCTTCAAGCTTTTGAATATGATTGTAGTCTACCCAGTTGAAGACATAGAACATCTCAGTGATCATACTGGCAGTGTTCTTCCAGATGCTTACGTTGTGCCGTACGGAACAACCGCTCGGGAACTAGCGTATATTGTTCACACGGAGCTGGGAGAAAGCTTCATCCATGCAATTGAGGCTCATTCGAAGAAGAGAGTTGGAGAAAACTACGTCTTGAAAGACAGAGACGTGATTTCGATAGTTGGCGCAAAGAAAAGGGCTTGATTTGGCAAGCTCCCCGTCAAGCCACAGAAATGTCCACGTCCCATATTATGCTATGTCTAATATATCTAAACTTTCTTTTTTGCAAGAAACTTGTCAAGGAGGATCATCAGCCGAAATTCAAGACTTGAAAAAATCCTCATTTCCAGATCAGATTTCCGTGTTCAAGACTCAATTTTTCAATCTTTTCTGGTGAAAAATCCTTACGTAGTCTGTTACGCTCTTACTTTTTTTGGGGGCTCAATCTTGGATAGAAGAATTGAGGATCTCCTTTCAAAGCTAGATCCAGAACTCAGAAGGGTTATCGAGCGAATTCAGCCTCGCCAGGCGCATCCAAGGTTACCCGCTGACTGGCTTCGCTGGCAGATCATTGAAAGATATACTATTCTAAAAGAAGCGAGAGTGAACAAAGGCTCTAACGTCTTAGAAATTGGTTGCGGTCCCCACGCCATAGCTACCATTGCCCTCGCCTTACTTGTCGGTAAAGAGGGGAGAGTAGTCGCATTAGATCGTGGAAGATGGGGAGAGTTCTGGCAGATCGTTAAGGAAAGTGGTCTAGAATCCACGGTAATTCCCGTTGAGGATAATGCTAGGAATCTTTCCTTTCCCTATGCATCTTTTGATCTCGTCGTCTGCGTTCATGGAATAAGAAGCTTTGCGAGTCGCTTCGCGGTCGTTNCTGCTGTCAATGAGATGCTGAGAGTGACCAAAGAAAGAGTCTTTCTCGCCGAAAGCTCACCTATAGCCAAAAATGCAGCTCAGCGAGCTCATTTGACAATGTACAAGCTGAGAAGACCGACGTTCCTCGCCCTAGGCCAAGCGAAGCATGGAGACATGCATTACTTCTCACCCGAAGAGATGAAAGAGATTGTCGAAGAAGCTGGTGCAGCAAGAGTTGAGGTGAAACTCATCGATGTGAACATGCCTCACCACCTTGCCTACTTTCCCCCAGAATACATCGATAAGATAAATGATGAAACTGTGCGAGAAGACCTGAAGAAGAAGTGGAGGAAAGCTTTAGACATGTTGGAGAAGTGTGGAGAGGAGCATCCGCCGGTGGTCGTAGTAAACGCGTGGAAATCCAAAACGTAGCGTGTGCACAGAATCTATTGACCATAACGTCGCTTACGTCTCTGAAAAGTTCTTACAGCCCGCAGGAAATCTATCCGCCGAAAGTCCGGCCAATTGACGTCTAAGAAGCACAACTCGCTGTATGCACTCTGCCATAAGAGAAAACCGCTTAGCCGTTCCTCACCTGAAGTCCGAATGATCAGGTCTGGATCCTGCTTTGGCATATGTGCAGTATACAGATATCTCTCGAAAAGTTGTTCATCTATCTCTTTGGGAACTAGTCTCCCGCTTTTGACTTCCTGAGCAATCTTCCTAGTCGCGTCGATGATCTCTGCTCTCCCGCCATAGGCCAAGGCCACATTCAGAAAGTGGTCATTATAACCCTTCGTAGATTCCTCAACCTGCGTAATCAACTCCTGAAGATTCTCTGGCAGTAGTTTGGGTCTGCCAATCACCTTGACTCGAACTTTGCTTTTGTGGATCCGGTCATCCCTGAGAACTTCGAACAGCTTCTCCTCGGCGATTCTCATTATCTTGTCAACTTCGTGTGGGTTGCGGCGGAAGTTTTCTGTGGAAAAGGCGTATAGCGTGATCGACTTCACGCCTAGATTTAGGCACCAATCCAACAAATCCTCAATTTTGTCGGCGCCCAGTTGATGTCCAATCCATGGGTTCAATGATCGCTCGGAAGCCCACCTACGATTTCCATCAAGGATGATAGCAACGTGGTCTGGCTTTACGTCGTTCTTTACTTGGTACCAGAGCCACTTATCATAAAGTCTGTAGACGCCAAATGTTGAAAGCAGACCCTTGAGCATTATTCTAACCCTAGACGTGAATCTTTAAGCGCGTGAGCACATAGGCAGCGACGTGTTGCTGGTAAGTGCTTGATCGTTTCTCTTAAAACTTGCTGAATCAGGGGCATCTTCTCTTTCGCAACCTCTGATAATTCACGGACGGTCAATCGTTTCTGAAGCCCAGCTGCCATATTCGTAACGAAGCATACAGTCGCGTAGCAAATCTCCAATTCCCGCGCAAGCACTGCCTCAGGTGCGCCCGTCATACCTACAACATCGGAGCCGAAACGCCTAAACATCTCAATCTCCGCTGGAGTCTCTAGTCTCGGGCCTTCCGTGCATACTAGAACCCCTTTATCCCATGTTCTCGCGCCACGTTTCTTCAAAGCTTTGATTAGAAGCGCACGCATCTCTGGACAGTAGGGCTGAGAAAGATCGACATGCGTGACCGGAGCACTCTCATAAAAGGAGGAGCACCGAAGTCTGGTAAAGTCAATCAAATCGTGGGGAACCACCAGGTCACCTGGCTCGAAATCGGTATTTATAGCGCCCACGGCATTCGTCGCCAGAATACGTTCGACGCCAATTTCTTGTAGGGCATAAATGTTTGCTCGATAGTTCACCTTATGAGGGGGAAGCGAATGACCAGGGCCATGACGTGGCAAGAAAGCGACTGTCTCTTCGCCAACCTGACTTATTGATATGGGTGGAGGTAATCCATAGGGGGTTCCCACCCGTACCTGCTCTGCGCCTTTTAAAAAATCTACTAGGCCAGTGCCACCGACGACTGCGAATCTAACTTTCTTTGAGTTCTTCAATCTCTCCTTTCCTCTTCTTGAAAAAGGCAGCGAACTTCCTGCGTGACAATGAAGTGATTAGAATGGCAGCCACTGTTAGCACTATTCCTATGACGATGGATATAACGAGTTCAGTGTATGCCAAAGAAGGGTCTATTAGAATAAGCGACGCTTGGTAGAAAACTTGTGAAGACCACGCAACTACAATTGTTATGGCAACAGTTCGTAACAGTCTGGGGTCACGTTCCAAATACCAGCGAATTGATCTGCCCGAGAGCATAACACAGATACCAATCACAACGAGGGCTAGAGACTGGGAAAGAAAGTGCCCTATAAGCCGAGGAAGCAAACCAAGCCATTCACCAACATCCTTGGGCGTAGATGGAAGGGCATTGATGGCTGAGTTTGCTGCGAAGACTCCTTGGTAACAGCCGATTGCAATCAACAAGATTCCTGTGACCGCCGAAAAGCCTACCATCTGTACACGAAGAGGCGGCGGAGAGTATTCTCTTAGCCATTTATAGAACTTAAGAGCTACCTTGTCGAGTCCGAATCCTCTTACAAAGAGGAACGCACCAAAAACTATGAGGAAAGCTATCCAAGTTGCGTACAGAGCGCCAGCCATAGACAGAATCCCTAAAATCACTAGGAGGATTCCAGGCAGTCCCAAGACGATTCTGGAGTAGCGGGGGTTTTCCCAGAGCATTCTAAGATATCGAGAAAAGAGCGCGGCTGTCTGTTCGATGGATTCGCTGTGTTTCACAACAATCCTTCGAACTGATGTCACAGGTACTCTTGATTCAACCAACGGCAGAACGGCCTCATCTGTGTACCCGTCTGTGACGAGAACAACATCGCTTGCCGGAAAGGTTTTCAAGACTTCTGTAAGCTCTGAAACAAGCTTTCTATCTGCTCCCACGCCGCCTAATTCAGAACCTGCAATGGTTGCGACTTGGCATTCTTCTTGTTCTTTACTTCCTTCGTTCAAGCGGTCATAAATTCTGATAGCCTCAAACATAGCGTTGGCGTCTGGCTCTTCGGGATCTCGCAGCGCTAAGCTGAGAGCTGCGTCAATGTTCTCTTTCCTTCCAAGAACTGGCGTCTTTACGCCTGCTTTCACGCCTAGGTCATCATCTCTGTCCACGCAGAGAACTAAGATACGGTCATGTTTTCCTTTTGGAGTCTTAGACATTGCCGACGTCACATTCAATTCTAACCGCTAAACACTTTAATCTTTCTTATCCAGTCTTTCGTTTTCTCGAAACCTGTGTATAGAAAACTTTGAATCATATAATTCCCTTTTCGGAGAGTGCTTTGAATTCTTCCCAAGTCAGCTTTTCACCGCGTTTCAGCTTCTCTAAGGCTGTTTCTTCCAACTGTTTGCGGAGTTCTGTTTCTCGTTTTTTCCGCTTTTCCTCTTCGAATTCGCGGAGTTTTCCCCGCAAGGTTCTGACGTGTTCCGAGAGTTGTTTGCACTTCTGATCTAATTCGCGGGCTTTCTGTTTGTTTTCTACGAAAATTTGGTGGGCTTCATCTGCGTCCTTTTGTAGCAGCCGGGCTCTGTCTGATGTCTCGGCCATCTGTTGATGAAATTTCTGGCTCTGTTCAGCGAGTTGTGCCAATCTTTCGTGATGGTCTCGGGCCTCGGTTTCGAGTGCTTTCTCTTCTGCGCGGAGTTTCATCAGATCCTTCTCAAACTCCTTCATCTGCTTATGAATCAGTAGTTGAGCTTCAAGAATGCTGACCTGTTCGGTTAGTTGCTTCTCTTCTTTCAGAGTGTAGGCAGTTGTTTGGATTTTCCACTCTAGGTTCTCAATTTCCTTTTCTATTTGATGCATTCTTCTCGGAGGCTGCTTTTTCTTGAGACTGCCAATTGTCTCCTTTACGTTTGCGATTTGGGCGTGCTTTTCGTTGCGCTGCTGTTTCGCCCTTTCGCGTAGGTTTTTGAGTAGTTGAACCTCATCGTTGAGTTTGTCCCGTTTTTCCCTTAAACTGCCAATGTCTTTTCGCAACTTTTTGATTTCTTCATGAAGCGTATCTCTTTTGTCGGCCCACTTTCTGGCTTCTAGATCAAATTTGTCTCGTTCTTGTCTTAGCTGAGAGAGTTCTTGATCTAGTTCTTTGTTTCTCTCTTTTGAGAGTTCAGACATTTTCTTTTCCTCACGTGCTAGATTCTGTCCATCTCAAGATTTGCTGGATCAATCCTTTGCCTCTTGTTGATGAGAATATAGGGAGGTTCCAGTTTTCCTTTGTCCTCTTTCGAGTTACGATGTGGGCTTTTGCGTTTTTTTGGTATGGTTCTCTGTATATGAGGATTCCCCGTCTCTGCCAGGCTGGTGTTTTGGCCAGGTTTACGCCCTGACTGAAAACTGCTGCGTGTAGTTCTTTGGTTTTTGAGCCTTCCAGCATTCTTGAGGCTGCTGAGGGTTTGTGCCCCCTCTTTCGGAAAAGCCAGTATGCGTATGCATTATTGTGGTTTCGCCAAGCGTCCCTTTGTCTCCAAGCCAAGTATTCAATGATTTTCTCAGGGGAAGAAAGAATGATGCGAGAGTCAAACGCAACGGTAGTGTTCTTGTTGAAAAGCCTTTGGATACCTAGGGAAAAGGCGCTCGAAGCGAGCCCAGCCAAAACGGAATCTATCTTTTCCACTCTTCTTCTGAAGGGAATTGCTTGGAGAAACAGTGTGTTAAGTTCGTCACTTGCAGCATAGACCATCGCAGGGTTGAAGTTGCTTTGAAAAAGCGCTCGGCCAGACGCAACCAAGCATTTAGCGAAGTCTTCATCGAAGGGTCTTTCAGCTCCAATAGCGCGAGATACCGCTTGGAAGCGCCATCCATCTAGCCGAACGAAGAAGGGGGTCTCAGGCGGGATTTCCAGCTGGGAAAAAATCTCGTGCTTAGTTAAATCTAGGCTTTTGTTGTTGTGGGACATTGGTGTTCCCGTGGCTTTCTGCTCTCTATAATTCTGCCTAATACACAAGAATAGGTTTTCTGGAGATGTTTTGGCTTCCCCGCCCCTCTATCATGATTCAGAAGTCCGGCGCAACGCTTGTTTGGCGATATAACGATAGAATAGTATAGAAATATGGCAGACAATTTTAATGAGGGAGGGCGGTTATTGGCTAGCAAGTTTGACAACGTCAAGATCCTGAAATCTCGAATTATCTGTGAAAAGCATGGCAGGTACGTTGTGGAAGACACTCTGGAGTATGCTGATGGTTCAAAGCATGAGTGGATTTACTTCAAGGGCTCGGGTGCTGCTGGCGCCATTCCGGGCGCGGTGGCCGTAGCAGCCTTCACTGAAGACAACAAGATGGTTCTCACTAGGCAATACAGACATCCTTTAAGGAACGTCATTTTTGACTTACCTGCTGGTGGCATGCATGAGGGAGAGTCTCCTGAGCAGGCGGCCTTAAGAGAGTTGGAAGAAGAGACAGGCTACACCGCTGAAAAGCTTGAATGGATTGGGAGATTCAACTGGAATCCCAGCAATACGTCTGGAGTAGTTGAAGTCTTCTTCACAAAATCTCTTAAACAGAAAGGCAGTTTCGATCAAGACGAAATAATTAACATCGCATTGGTGGATTTTGATACAGTTATGAAAAAAGTGTTGATGGGCGAGTATGTTGATTCAGCTCTAATCATAGCGACCCTTCTGGTTGCGCATAAGAACCTTCTTCGTTAGCAACTGCTTGAAACTTCTCACTTCATTTTGTGCAAATGAGCATTACTAGCGTACCCTAGGATTTGAAAGAACTTCTCAACGATTCTATACGTCAACCCCCAGATGACCCTCTCTCCAAAAACATAGGCTGGGACCTCTCCAAAACCAAACTTGGCAGTGCCTTTATGCTGGAGAAGCTCTTCAGGCGAAATCCAGACAAACCATTCTAACTCTTCATTTAATTTGATCGTTGGCTCGTGTTCAAGAAGGATGAGGAAGGGAAGAATTCGCATGTCGGGTCTTCTTGTTGATTTTAGAGGTTCTATTACTCCAAGAAAACGGGAGCGATCGAGAAGGTTTATGCTGGTCTCCTCTGAGGTCTCCCTAACGACGGTTTGCTTCAGATTCTGGTCTTCTGGATCACGCTTTCCCCCAGGGAACGCCATCTGTCCCGACCAAGGATCAGCGGGATTCTCGGCTCTTTTCACAAAAAAGAGTTTAAAGCTCCGATCTACGGGTTTCAACAACAAGGCGACAGCGGCGTCCGCATCATCCTCCTCCGCTACTGGTTTCAGAGCTTTCAGCAATTTTTTGATGCTGTCAGCATAGATCAATTCTTCACAACTCTAGGCTGCACAACTATTATGAGGAGGAGGGGGCACTCATTCAAGAATAATTCTGGCGTCGACTGTCTTCGCCCCTTTCTCGTAGACCATTATAGGGTTCAGGTCTAACTCCTTTATTTCCAAATGATCCATCATCAGCCTTGAAGTGCTTAGCAGTATCCTCACAATTGCTTCGATGTCTGCTGGAGGTTGACCTCGATAGCCCTTCAGAACTGGATACGCCTTGATCTCAGTTATCATTTCCCGGGCGTCCTGTTCGGAGAGTGGAGCAATTCTGAACGTAACGTCCTTCAGGATCTCCACGAATACTCCACCTAGGCCGAACATTAGGGCAGGTCCGAACTGCGGATCTTTGATGGCTCCAACGATGACCTCTGTGGATGATGGTGCCATCTCTTGAACGAGGACTCCGGTAATCTTCGCGGCCGGTTTGTGCTTCTTCACGTTCTTCAGGATTTTTTCGTAAGCCTCACCAATGTCTTTAGAATTCTCTAGATTCAGGACGACTCCGCCGACGTCAAACTTGTGGATGATGTCTGGAGAGATTATCTTAAGAACGATTGGATAGCCAATTTCATCGGCAAAATTTACAGCTTCCTCAAGGGTCTTGGCTACCTTGAACCAAGTGACTGGTATCCCATATTCCGCGCACACCTGTTTTGCCTCGGGTTCCAAGAGGAACTTTCTTCCTTCCTTGTGAGCTTTATCGAATATCTGTGGGACCCGTTCCATAATGGTCAGCGACCTTAACGTAGAATGAGGTGCAACTTGCCTTTCTAACTCTTTCGCATATGTAACTTACCGTTGACTCTTTGTGAGCTAGTGATTATTTTTTGTGCGTCGCATCCTCTCCATTCTGGCAAGCTGTCGTTTCTTCTTCGTTTCGCGAAAGTCTTCATGTGTTGATCTGAGGATGAAAAGTGGTCGGGCGGGCAGGAGTTTCATAGGGTTTTTCTCCCATTTTGAACTCGCCGAGCTGGAGTAAATTTGCTCGCAGCTCTCCTGCGACACTCCGGTGTCTGTACGCTTGGTAGGCTGAGTGGCGCTCTACCTTCAGTAGGCGTCTACAGCGTCTCCGTCAGCTAGGCTAAGATGCTAGGCTGGCTCGGAAGCTCTACCAAGCTGAGCTACCGCCCGTTGCCCGACCAATCTGTTAGAACGGAGAAATATGATTTATGCGTTTCGTATTCTTAATAAGCTCATTGTGGCGATCCTCAAAACGTTAATATGTTCTCATGTTTCAAACGAATATCGGGCCGGTAGTTCAGTCTGGTATGAATGATGACTCAGTCTTGGGGGGTCATCAGTGCAGATGCCGCCTTCGCGTGTCTTGGACCGAAAGAGGCGGAGGCCGCGGGTTCGAATCCCGCCCGGTCCACCAACTCTTTATTGGTCACTAGTTGTCCCTTTTGGACTCGGTTAAGGCTTAAGTAAAGGAAAGGCGGTGTTAGGGTAGGAACATTGGAGAATCGTGTGGGCTGAATGAAGCAACTACAGAACCCCTGAAAGTAGAAGGGTTAAAACCTAGTTCAAGAAACGTGAACGCTGTCGTAAAAGTAGTGGATATTGGACAGCCGAGAAGCATTTTCGTCCGCAGAGACAACTCGGAGCACCGTGTTGCCGAAGCCTTGGTAGGCGACGAGACAGGAACGGTTTTGTTGAATCTTTGGGACGCCCAGATTGACCTTTTCAGTGTGAACGATGTGGTTGAAATAAACAACGGGTAGACCTCATTGTTTCGCGGCACATTGAGGTTAAACATAGGAAGGCGAGGAACTGCAGAAAAGGTAGACACAGAGATTGATGAAGTAAATAAGGAAAACAACCTTTCCGAGAAGAGGTATCCTCAAGCTCGATGGTACAGATCCACAAAAATGCCCTTTAGACGGCGTCGAAGAAGATACTGATCGACTTGACTGCAAATCGGCCAAACGGCGAGTTCTTCCATAAAGGAAAAGACAACTTTTATCTATACTACTGCAGTGTAGCTTTACAACACCACGCGGAATGACAAGTGAGCAAAAAAAGAACTTCTCTTCAAATATTTCGCTTGAAAAAGGCACTGGGTACTCTATCTCGAAAAGAGGGAAGAGGGACTGAGCTTGTTTCTCTTTACGTTCCCCCAGATCGCCAAATCAGCGAAGTCGTGTCGATGCTGAAGCAGGAGTACGGTACCGCTGCCAACATTAAGTCGGATACAACGAGGAAGAACGTGCAAGACGCCATCGTGAAGGTTATGCAGCGGCTAAAGCTCTTCAAAGAAGTACCTGAAAACGGTTTAGTTATCTTCTGCGGAGCCATCCCACAAAATGGTGGTCCAGGAAGCGAGCGAATCGAAACCTACGTACTTACGCCACCAGAGCCCATACAGGTTTACCTCTACCGCTGCGACTCTAGGTTCCATACTGAATATATAGAAGAATTTTTGAAAGAGAAAGAGACCTACGGGCTTCTGGTCATAGACTCAAGCGCATCTACCTTCGCAACCCTCACTGGCAGACGCCTCGAGATACAACGCGAAATAACCTCGGGTGTGCCAGGAAAATTCCGAGCTGGAGGGCAATCTGCCAGAAGGTTTGAGAGGCAGCGAGAAGCCAAGTTACTGGATTATTTCAAGCGTATCGGAAAACACGCAAACGAGATCTTCACCCCAATAGAGGATTTGAAGGGCGTAATCATCGGCGGTCCGGGATTGACGAAGTTTGACTTCGAAAAGAGAGACTTCCTTCACTACACGTTGAAAGACAAGATCGTTGATACAATTGACACATCATACGTGGGTGAGCAGGGAGTGGAGGAGGTTGTTGAGAAGGCTCCTGAGATTCTGCGGCGTATTCGCTACGTGGAGGAGAAGAAGATAATTCAGAACTTCCTCTACCAGATTGGCCACGACACGGGCTTGGCTACCTATGGTGAAAAGGAGGTTAGGCGTGCCTTGGAAGCAGGTGCTGTGGAGACTCTCCTACTCTCGGAGGCTCTTGACAAGGTTAGAGTCAGAGTTGAGTGCACGGCCTGCGATTACACGAAAGAAGAAACACTGAGGGAACGGACGGTCTTAAGCTTTGAACAAGACATTGCTGGGCAAGCGTGCCCGAAGTGTAATGCCCCCAGCCTCCAAGTTGCGGAAGTTAAGGACGTCATCGAGGATTTTGCTGAGTTAGCTGAACAGGTTGGAACAGATGTGGAGATTATATCGGTGGAGACCGAGGAGGGGCAGATGTTGCAAAAATCTTTCGGCGGGATGGCAGCGGTTCTCCGTTTTAAGCCTTCTGGCTAGTAGTCTGCTGTGAACTGAACGTTGGGGTGTTCTTCAACCCTTCTGCCTTCGCCTTTTTCTGGCAAAATCTGTATTTTTTTGGGTTTACACGTTCCGGTGATGTCGTCTAGGGCTTGGTTCAGGATGTAAGCGCTCTTTTTGCTTCCTGCGTATATAGTGAGTTTTTTGATGGGTGCATTTAGGGGCTTGCTTTTCTCTGCCTTGTCTCTGCGGATTTCTCCTATTGTAGCTATTATGAGGTCTCCGTATTTCTCTGCTTCCTCGTCAATCTTTTCTACTTCTGGCTCTGGCCATGGAGTTGTGTGGACGCTCTTGTGTTTCATATCGTCTTTATACATGTGTTGGTAGATTTCTTCTGTTAAGTGTGGGATTATTGGTGCGAGGAGCTGTAGGATGCGATGGATGGCTACAGAGAGAGTATGTTGGGCAGCTTCCCTCTTTTCTTCGCCGTACGTGTCTGGGTTGTATAGTCGGTATTTTATGGCTTCGATGTATTGGTCGCAGAACTGATGCCATGTGAAGTTTCGGATTTCTTCTAGAGCTGTGTTGAATTGGCAGGTGTCTAGGGCTGCTGTTGCTTCGACTGTGGCTCTTTCGAGTTTGCTGAGGAGCCATCTGTCTAGGAGCGCTAGTTCTGTTTTGTCGTTTAGCAGGTGTTCTCTTAGGTGGTGGCTTGCGAAACGAGCAGCGTTCCAGAGTTTTATGAGGAATCTCCAAGAGTACTCGATGTCTGGCCATCGGAAGGGTATGTCTGAGCCTGTTGTGCCGCCTGCGGCTGCCCATTGTCTGGAGGCGTCGGCGCCGTATTTGTTGAAGACTTCTGGAGTGGCTACGTAGTTGCCGAGGGACTTGTGCATCATTCTTCCGTCTGTTCCGAGGACCATGCCGTTGATGAGGCAGCTCTTGTACGGAGTCTGGTTGAAGAGAGCCAAGTGGCGGACCATGAGGTAGTAGGCCCATGTACGGATGATGTCTGTGCCTGAGGGGTGTATGTCTGCTGGGAAGCGGCGCTGCCAGTCTTTTTTGTCCGGCCAGCCTGCGTGAACGGCGCATGTTATGGAGGAGTCGAACCATGTGTCGAGGACGTCTGTTTCCGAGGTGAATTCGTTGCTGCCGCATTTTGGACATTTGTTGGTCTTAGGCGGCTCTGTTCTTGGGTCTATGGGAAGCCAGTGTTCTTCTGCGAGTAGTATCTCGCTGCAGTTTTTGCAGTGCCAGATGGGGATTGGGGTGGCGAAGATTCTTTGGCGGCTGATCACCCAGTCCCAGTCTAGTGAGCGGGCCCAATCTATGAGCCGGGCTTTCATGTAGTCCGGGTACCAACGGATTTGGTTGGCTGTTTCTTCTACTTGGGGTGTTAATTTGAGGGTTTTCATGAACCATTGTTTTGTTTCCAGGATTTCTATGGGGGTGTGGCATCTCCAGCATGTGCCGATTTCTTGTTGTAGGGGCTCGGTTTTTTCGATGAGGTTTTGCATTTTTAGGTCTGTTAGTATGGTCTTTTTCGCTTCTTCTATGGTTAGATTGGCGTATTTTCCCGCCTTGTCTGTCATTTTTCCATTTTCGTCTATGGACATGATGACTGGTAAGCGGCGGGTTTTTACGGCTTTTACGTCTGCTTTGTCTCCGTAGGTGCAGATCATGACTATGCCTGTTCCGAACTGGGGGTCTACGAGTTCGTCCGTGATGATTTTCACTGTCCGGTCTGTAGTAGGGACCTTGGCTTTCCTTCCGACTAGGTGTTGATAACGCTCGTCGTCTGGGTGTATGGCGATGGCTACGCAGCTGGAGAGGAGTTCCGGGCGTGTAGTGGCTATCTTGATGTATTCGCTGCTGTCTTGGAGTGGGAACCTTATCGTATGTAGTGTTCCTTGTTTTGGTTTGTGTTCTACTTCTGCGTCTGCTATGGCTGTTTCGCAGCGGGGGCACCAGTTTATGGGATGCGTGCCTTGGTAGATGTAGCCTTTTTTGTAGAGTTGGATGAAGCTGAGTTGTGTTCGTCGCCAGTAGTCTGGGTTGCGGGTTTGGTATTCTGTTGTCCAGTCTATGCTGCAGCCTAGACGTTTTATGGCTGTGCGCATGATGTCTATGTATTTGTCGACGAATTGGTTGCAGAGTTTGACGAATTCTTCTGGTGTTAGGTCTGTTTTTTTGATTTTGTAGTGTTCTTCTGTTTCGACTTCTGTGGGGAGTCCGTGGCAGTCGAAGCCTTGGGGGAATAGGACGTTGTAGCCGCGCATGCGTTTGTAGCGG
>JGI2173J19968_10000431_pt1 | contig 15509 bp, 17 predicted proteins | sample DeeMarSWOR136_30_FD_19968 | JGI IMG/M metagenome (IMG submission 19968) | reverse complement strand
CGAAGTGGACTCATGGCGTTACCTTTTGTTGCGCCTTTACACCTATTGGGATTTCCCCAAAGGGATTGTGGAGCCTGGGGAAGATCCACTCCAGTCGGCCCGCCGCGAAGTTGAGGAAGAAACCGGCTTGGAGGAACTGATGTTTTCTTGGGGTTATGACTATCGGGAAACACCCCCATATGGTCCCGGCAAGGTAGCGCGCTACTATGTGGCCTTGACCCGACAGGTCAAGGTGGTCTTGCCGGTCAGCCCAGAACTGGGGCGGCCGGAGCATCATGAGTTCCAGTGGGTGAGCTACGAAGAGGCCTGCCGCCTACTATCATCCCGGGTGGTACCCATCCTGGACTGGGCCCATGCCCTTATTACAGGGAAAAAGCCCCCGAATACCCCCTAAACTCGCTGATCATACCCCTTGCCCTCTAAAGGCTCCAACTGAAAACACCATCAATCATTTTGGGCGCAGGTCTTGGTTTCCCCCCTCAGGCTATGTGGCAAACCGTTCAGGGAAATGCTACTCTGATATTATCGCCTGAAAACTCACGGAACTCTTATTTACCCTTTAAAGAGAAGGTTTCACCCGTAAGGGCACAGGTGGGAAAACACATGAAATGGTTTGGGAGGGGTTTAAAGATCCTTTCAAGCTTTCTAACAGGGCTCACACTCAGGTGCCTTTGAGGGAGGTCCCATCTCTTTCATGGTCTAGAAGCCACTGCTTACGCCAGAGTTCCCCGCCATAGCCGACAAGGTCGCCCTTTATCCCTATCACCCTATGGCAAGGGATGATAATTGAAATAGGATTTCTGGCGTTAGCCATACCTACTGCCCGAACAGCCCGACTGTTTCCCACGCCACTCGCGATATCCTTATAGGATCGGGTCTCGCCGTAGGGGATCCGAAGAAGCTGCCGCCATACCCTTTTTTGAAAGGCTGTCCCCCGAGGCTCCAGTTTCAGGTCAAAGACCTTTCTCTTTCCCCTGAAATACTCATCGAGCTGAGATCCACACGCCAAAAGCATCTTCGGCACAGAATCGTCAATACTGGGGATCTCGGTTTTGCAAAACTTAACCTCCAAGACCGCAGAGGCTAGCCCCAGAATCCTCAATGGCCCCAGAGGTGAGACATAGCCAATCTCAAAAATCTCTTCTCCTCGTCGATCTCCAGAGGTATGGGAGTCCTTTCTTCCATGATATAGCGTTTCCACAGAGACATCACTTCCCGGATGAACCGCTTTTACCTGCCCGAGCAAGCTCCTCCAGTATCTTTTCCATTCTGCCGAGTGCCTCCCCATATTCTCCCCAGTCCCCAGCCTTCAGGTATTTCTGAGCCGCCTTGTATTGATCCAGAGCGGAAACAGCCAGATCCTGGATCGATTTCTTCTCTACCCCTTCCCCTGGCGTGGTCTCTCTTGGAATCTCCATTTCTTTGAAGATTGCGGCCAGTGCGCTGACGAGATCCTCTTTCATTACCACTTCGTTTCCATAGGCCACAATCACCCGCTTTAATTCGGGAAGGGCAACGCTCAGTGTGGGCCGTTCCGGTCGGCGCATTGAGGGCCTTGCCGTCTTTCCAGGGGGTGTAACCTCGGGTTTTGATTCCTGGCTGGCCTGCAGGTAGACAGGCTCCACGTAGAGGAAGGACTGCTCGATGGGGATTGCCATGAGGTTCCCCCGAATAACTCGTGAGCCCTTCTGGCCCCAGAGGGTCAATTCACGGGAGATTTCAGTCTGTTGATCTACGCGGGCTTCCACCTGCATGGGGCCGAAAATAAGCTTATCCTTTGGGAGTTTGTAAACCAAGAGATCCCCATAGTTGGGTATGTCGCTTCGTGCCGCAAGCCAGGCAATCATGTTGGACTTCTTGGAAGGCGTAAAGGGAAGCATCAGGAGAAATTCCTCACGCTTCTCGCCGGGCGGCTTAATGATGATGTAATACGGTTCCATCTTTTGCTGGGTATCGGCGTACACCTCATTGGGAATCTGCCAGAGATCCTCCTGGTTGTAAAAAACCTGCACGTCGTTCATATGGTATGATCGGTACATGGCCACCTGAATGTCAAACAGATCTCTCGGGTAGCGAATATGAGATTTTAGAGACTCGGGCATTTCATCAAAGGGTCGAAACAGATCCGGAAAGATCTCCATGAAGCTCTGAATGATCGGATCGGCCTCATCGATAACATAGAAGTCGACCTTGCCCGTGTAGGCATTGACAACGGCTTTGACCGTGTTCCGTATGTAGTTGATTTGCAAACGGAATTTTTCCGACATCCTGGAGGAATAGGGATACATGGATGTTGTAGTGTAGCCGTCTAGAATCCAGAAAAGATTGCCGTCAGCAATGACCAGATAAGGGTCCCGGTCGAACTGGAGAAAGGGGGCAATCTTTTTCACACGTTTGTCGATGACCCGATGAAACATGATTCGGCTTTGTGGTGTGAGATAACCGGTAAAGAGAATATCCGAGCTCTTAAAGGTAACCGCAAAGAGAAGCCTTCTCAGGAAGGAATTGACGGGAACCCCTCCTTCTCCCTGATAGGTCGCATAGACATTGCTGTCACCCTTGGGGTAGTCAAACTCTTTTTCCTCGGTCCGGACAATGACATAATTGCGTGTCTTCTCTCCGTAATAGATCTCAGGTCGCTTGACTCCGATGCCTCGGGTCACAGGGGGGAGATCCTTGACCAGTAAGTTTGGGAGCCCCTCCTGCGTGACCTGATTAACGGGATTCAGAGCCAGTCCATAGCCATGAGTATACACGAGGTGCCTGTTGACCCATGTTCTCGCCTGAGGAGATAATTGATCCACGGAGATTTCACGGGCCGAGAGGGTCACCTGCCGGTACTGACCGTCCAGAAGATAGCGGTCCACGTCGATACCTGAAAAATCATAGTACAGCCGAATCGATTGGAGTTGCTGGTACGTTTCCTGCAATGGCCGTTCGTCCCAGATCCGAATGTTTTCGATGGTCAATCTGTTTTTCATGATGTCGGCCATGGTGAGATTTTCGTTGACGATGAAATCCTTCTCCCGAATTCTGTCGAGGTTATAAGCTCTTCGAGTATTTTCTATGTTATAGGCGATGTATCGCCTCTCCCTTTCGAGTTCATTTGGTTTCACGATGATCTTCTGTACAAGAGACGGAATGATGGAGCCGGCCACTACCATGGTTCCTAAGATTATTGCCAGGCCAACCAAAAGGGCGCCCCTCCTTTGCCGGACCATATTTGCTCCCAGGAAGATGGCAAAAACTCCAAGGACCACCATCAGAATTCTATAAGCGATCCATTGCACGTGAATATCCGTATAGCTCGCTCCAAAAGCCGGCCCCTGGGTTGAGTACATAAGCTCGTAGATTTTCAGCCAGTATCCCCATATCAAAAGGGCAACGATGATCATTCCCACAATGGACAGGTGCTTCCATGCGGGCGAATCTACCCTCAGTTTAAAGGAGGAGAGCACCTCTCGACCTTGTGCCTGAGCGGGTATTCCCTCCATTTTGATGAGATTCCCCGTGCTATATACCAGGAGGACAACCACACCAGAGAAAAGAATAAAGCCCATGATCCAGCTTTTCAGGAACAGGTAGAAAGGCAGGGAGAAAACATAAAATGCCACATCTTGGCCGAAGATTGGATCAGAGATCCCGAAAGATTTGGGGTGAATATACCGTAGGATCATACTCCACTTTGTGGAGGCAGCGCTCCCTATCATCAGGGCAACAATGATGACAAAAGCTCCGATGGCCCAGCTGACCCCCTTTTCACTGATGGGAAGACCTTCCATAGAAATTCCAGCCCTTTCGCCATTTATGGGAGGGGCTTTTTTCACATAGAGCCGGGCAACGTAATAATTGATTCCCACGACCAGGAGAAAAACAAGTGCGGCAGCCAGCCCAATTAGAATTTTTGAGATCAGCATGGTAAGAAACACTGAGGAAAATTGTAAATTCTGGAACCAAAGCCAAGCCGTATACAGGTTCGAGGCGAACATGCCTAACCCAACGATAACGACTATGGCTACAATAACCACTCGAAAGAGTCCTGCCCGACCTCTCATTTTATCGTCTCCTTTCTAAAAGCCAAAAATCCCGGGAAATGAAAAGAGCCATTTTAGCCAACTGGAAAGTATGAGAAATACCTATCTCACTGGATATCGGGGAACCGCACTGGTGGAGTATATCCTGAACAAGCCAGAAATGCAACATTAAAAGATGTACTTATATTTTTTCGGGATTTCAGTCGTTTTTTTCTATTCCCGGTATGTGAGGGTCCGAATCAATCCCATGGTCATGCCGGAATTGTCAGTAGTCGCACAATCGCTAACGGATATCACTTCCTTAATCCCGTGATCTGCAATAAACTGGTTGACCTTCTCGTCCAACTCCGTCAATTCCTTGATGGTCTGAAATATCTTCAGCTCAGTGGTGAAGGTTTTTACCTTGAGCATTCCTCTTACCTCCGTAGAACGTATTTGATGATCCATTTTGATTCTACCATGACGCGCTTGGCTTCCATTCAATGAATGGCACTCAGAGACGAGCACAAGCCCATCTGCGCTCTCTATTGCCAAACTTTCCTGTTTTGCCTCCTATCTTCTTCCTGCTATACTCCGCATGATCAAAATCAAAGGCGGGTTTTCACCATCTACGATCGGCGGGTGTTTTTGAAGACCGTGGGGCTACTGCTCATGGGATGTTCCCTTCCTCGGTCGGATAAGAGATCAGAGCCCTGAGGGCCAAGCCACGTATGACCAGAAATTCCAAAGGCCAACACCCGAGGAGAAGGAAGAGGGGAGGCAACGTTTCTGTTCTGAAATGCCATAGCCTTGCGGTGGCTCCGATCCACTCGCTGATACCGCCCATAATCCACGCTGCCAGTATTAAGCTCAGGAGCTCGGTAAAGCTGATATGGTAATTTATAACCATGGCAAAGCCCAGCAGCGAGATGTAAAAAAGCCAAAAGGGCACATTGGGCTCATAATGAGACGGCGACTTCCCCGAGCCTTCCTCTGGCATTGTCTGATAAATGAAGCAGGGAGACTGTTCCCCGGTGGGCTCCTGATTCTTGGATTCATCCCTCTCCGCCCATTCTCTGGGAATAGGACGGTACTTGGCATACTTCCAGTGATCCTGTAGAGCAAGGGTAATGGGTATTGCTGCAAATATGACAAGGATAGTGACTACGTTCATAGGGTTATCAATTACCTTGTTCAGCTTGAATCTTATTATTTTCGATATTCCCTCCATGGTTACTGCTGCAAGGGACCATGAAAGGGCCACAAAGATAAAGGTATGTTTATAGCACCACATATCCGAGGTGATTCCGATTGCCTGGGTAATGAAGCCAATGGTAAAGCCAAAGAAAAGAAGACCCAAGAGGCGACGGATTGGGATCACGCACGAGGTTATGATGCAGGCTGCGACAACAGCGGCAAAGAAGACGATGACATAACCCTGAAGATATTTGGTATATCCCTCCAAAACTGTGGATATCAGAAGCGCTGCCGCAAGGCCGCCAACTATAAGTATCTTGACGATCATTTCATCATTCCTTTGCATCTATACACTCCTCCTTGACTTCCGTAAGCGGTGCTCCGTTTTGAACAAGAGAGGGAGAAAGGGAGTTATAAGCCATCTCACGCTTCTGAAGACGATACTCGTCGGCTTACGGGGAAAGTATCGTTCGGCAAAGATAAATGTGGATACAAAGCTGTGAGTGAAAACCCACCACTCCTCAGCCAGTGCCAGGATATCAGCCAAAAAGGGACCCACATTTTTCCATGGCTTGTACGGCGTATCATCGCCTATAAGCTCAATCTTTTCCTGGGGGTTACCGAATTCACTGACGGCTATTTTCATAAAACGGCTCTTCAAGGGATTGAGCCCCATCTTCAAAGCCCCCACCCAATCCACAGCCGCAAGCTTTTCTCCTCCAATGATGGTCCTCGTAAGGTTTGGCCTTACATCGGAGATAACTCCCATCGGGCCGTCAGCGCTTATGAAGGCATCGACGAGGCCAAAATGAACGGGGAAGTGCTTGAGGGTCTCTATGGTGGGCCAGTCGAACTCCCGTTTCCTGTGGTATTCGAGGAGCTTGTTCTCCAAAGGGAGTGTTCCATAGACGTTTTTGATGGTAAGGGTGTAGTAGCAGAAGCTATGCGTTTTATTCTTGGCAAAGGATATTCGAAAGTCCGCATCACGCCAGGTTCGTCCCACATAGTGGCGGCCAAGGGGTCCACCATAGTCGTATTCCTCCTTTTCCTGGGTCAAATCACAAACCCTATAATTCCTAGGCCGATAACCAATATATTCCGCGACTTCTGCTACTTCTCTCTTTTCAAAGTAGAGGCCATAGGAGTTTCTGGATTCCACGAGGGCCAGATCGGTATATCCACGCTCATGGAGTTTATTGAAGAGATATTCCACAAGCTCCGGATCCGTATAGGTGCTCTCATCTGCTCTATTATATGTCATCATGAAATTCGCCTTGATAGCGATGAGGAAATTCTCTTTTTCCTTACCGGAAGCCCTCCATTTTTTGTCGAGAATTTCAAAGAAATCCGTCCCTTCAAGAACGCGATCCAAGGCTCTAAATTTATCGTCATTTGAAATACAGACTACTTTCGTATTCTCTTGGCCAATGCACATCTCCTGATAGTTACCCTTGCCAATCTCCCACGACTGATACACTTCGGGAATCCGCCCTGTGTGGGCCTTCAAATATAAGTAAAGGGTGAGGAGGAAGAGGGGAAAATCGGAAATGAAAATAACGAAATGGGCAAAAACACCCTTGGCACTATAGAATGCAAGGGCAGAAAGGGATGAAGAGAGTTTGGAGAGAATCAGGGGGATAATGACAGCCCTATTTTTTCGGATATCCTTTGAGGCCACATAGCTACATGTAGCAATGGTCATCATCATAGAAAAGCTCAGGAAGACCCAGAAGTATTCGGCAGGTGTTCCATGGGCATTTACCTTTGCATGCGGGAGTTCCCAGCCAATCCATGTAAAGAGGGGATTGTCACGGAGAATCCATAAGACGAACGGATTCTCGCTCAGCTTATCTATGATATGAAGCATAAACCATGGAAAGAGAAGAAAGAGGAACCCAACGATGGCAAAGAGAGCGGCATAAGCCCGCATTAGATAGGTTAGGTACCTTTCACTTGTGGTATAATTTTTCATTCCTATTATCCTATTCATGAAAGAGTATGCAGCTTCATATTCACTGCATCGCTAACCTCTCAGTTGTCGCCATATTCTCCTTTTAAATGGTCTTTAATGTTCCTCTCCACATCTCAAATGAAGGAAAGTCCGTTCCTCTTTCCTCCCTTTTATAGAAAGTGACGTATGTCAAGTTCTTGAAGCTCATAAAAGCCAAGCCTTCCTGAGTTTTTTGATGCCTACCACGCCAGGTTCCGGTATTCAAATAGACATCTTCTTTCTCACCCCTTTTAGTTTCTACTACTCTTACCGGGAGCTGTACTGGATGGTGGGTGTGACCATAAACCACATATTGAATCTTGCTGTCTAGGTGCGAATATTCCTTGGAAGCTGCCTCTGAAAGATCAAGGGGTTTCGCAACCTTTTCCAAAAAAGTAAGAACCACTTCTGAGGGGAATTTCCTGAAGTTTTCCAAAAGCCAAAGCACCGATTGAACTTTGTCCGCTTCATCCCACCAGTCAGTCCATTTATCATGATGTCTGTACCATCCCTTGACAAACTCGAGGTTATTAAACTCCTTTATAACTTCCTCTACCGAGTCTTCAATGATCTCTTTCAGATTTAAATCCTTTTTCACTTGATAAAGCAGCCATTCAATAATGCCTGAATAGGGTCTTACATTATCTATCTCCTGAAAACTCTTTTTCAGTTTCTCTTTTTCTTCAGGCGTTAACGGCAGAGAATCAATCTCTTCCTTTACAACATACGCAAGCTTGGTCACTAATTCGGTAGTGACGGGATCTCCAATGGGTACCCGCATGTAATCTTGATGTCGAAAAGAAATCCCTTCCTCGTAGTTAAACTTATCATACTCATGGGCATGCAGGGCAAAAACTCCGTAGTTAATATCTTCAAGATAGTGCTGAAATGGCACAGATCCTCTCTTGGGAATCTTAAGCCATTTACATACCTTATCCCTTAAGCTCTCATANTTATTGCATAGTCTGTCATGATTACCGGGGACATAAATCCTTTCTGGTTCAAAAGGTAAACCAAATTGTTCCTTCAGGTTTCCCTTAAGCAGATTAAAGGTATCCTGATTTTGGGTAATTATGGTATCAAAGATGGTATTGGCATTTTGTTCAATCTTTGCTTCGTCATCCCCCCAGGGCCTTTCCTCTTCAGGATAATCAAACCACTTCTCCGTCCGCAATAGATCAAAAATATCCCCTAAGAAGACAATCTTTATCTCTTCTATTTTCCTTTTTTTCTCTTTTAGACGTTTGGTGGTCCCTGAGATATTCCCAAAGAAGATCTTAAAGGCATCGGCAGGAACATTATGGTTACCTGCCGTACCATCGATAAAATGGAAATCACTGATAAAAATAAGCATTTCTTCCCTCCATCTATAGAATCTTAAGAATAAGAGAGGTGCTTCCAATACGATAGAGGACCAATTTGTGATGATGATATACCAAAAACCTGGGGACGTCTATGAAATTATGAAGGTAAAGGTGTGGGTCGGGTGCCGGATTCCATCAATAATTGGTTTGTTCATGAAGACCTCATTTGCTATAATGCCGACACGGAAAACTCTATTTTCAGGCAACCACATGCCGGGTAACAACGACGATGCTCAGTCTTGCGATTCTATCTTGCGGCCTGGTCCCAATGAAGGCGGCAGCTTCCAAGATGATCATATTGGCGAGCTGTATGAGTTTGTCCCTGGTGTCTTTCCGATGCTTGGCGGCCCAGGAACTATCCAATTCTCTATGCGGGAGCATCACCATTGAATAGTCCAGCGAAGGCAGCTGATAGCTGGTCGCTGATGGGAATGATTCATGGTATAAAGCCAACCTCAACCTAGGTGTTGGGGACCGGCCGAAGTCCGACGGGTTGCGTGCGTTGGCATAAGAGCATTACACATAACGGGGATTAAGATGGCATTATATCGACTCGGCTCAAAAGGGGAGGAAGTGAAGAGGATCCAGGAGAAGCTTAAGTCGGATGGTTTTTACAAAGGGCCCATTGACGGCGATTTTGGAGGAGGCACTGAAGCTGCAGTTAGAGCTTTCCAGAAAAAGAGGGGACTTACAGTTGATGGCATTGTCGGGCCAATAACATGGAATGCATTATTTGGAGAGGAAATTCCGGAACCGGGAATTATTGCAAAGCCCCTCGACTACAGATGCCTTGCCCTTACGGGCTCGTTTGAAACTGGAAAAGGCATTCCCGATTGTTTTGCGGGACTAAGTGGTGATTTTGATGGGCAGGGCATGAGCCTCGGGGTACTTCAGTGGAACTTTGGGCAGGAGACCCTCCAGCCGCTACTCAGGGATATGATTGATGAAGATCCGGAGACAATGAATACAATCTTTCATGCAAATAATGATATCTTAGTTGAAGCGTTACATTCTGATAAAGAGGAACTGATGACATTTGTGAGGTCGATCCAGCACCCCGTTAAGCATTTCCTGTATGAGCCATGGAAGGGAATGTTTAAGTCCCTTGGCAGGACACAGAAGTTTCAGAATATTCAGGTTAAATATGCGAAGAGGTTGTTTCAATCAGCTTTAGAACTTTGCTTGGATTACGAGTTCTGGTCCGAAAGAGCCACTGCCCTCATTTTGACAATTAAGGTTCAAAACGGAGGTATTAGCAACCTGGTTAAGGCTCAGATCCTTTCAGATTGTAATAGCTTACCAGGTGACTTATCTGAGGAGGAACTGGGGGTCCGGAAAATGAGAATAGTTGCAAACCGTCGTGCGGAGGCAGCGGATCCACCATGGATTGAGGACGTGAGGGCAAGAAAACTCTGTTGTGCCAATGGGGGAGGGATTGTTCATGGCATTAATTATGACCTTGGGAGCAGTTCGGAATAAGGCTGGCGCGATTCAGCCTTGAAGAACAACAACCGCCCGTGGTATAGGAAAAAAATTCGAAAGGAGGTCTTGTGGATCAGGAATTGGTAACTCGAAGTTTAAAGGTATTTATTTGCGAGGCCGGCGCAGTAGTTTTTCGATTCTCAACCCAACCTTCAAGATGAGGTTAGTCAAATGCCTATCGTTACCATCAGTATGAAAGAGGGGAGAACTAGGGATCAGAAGGCCCGGTTAGTAAAGGAGATAACGGAGACCGTAGTCAGGGTGCTGGGGACCAAGCCCGAGAATGTCAACATTGTAATACATGACCATCCCGAGGAGAATCTGGCTCACGCCGGAAAACTTCTCAGTGATAAAACGACATGATTCGTAACCGTGACAGATCAATTCTGAGCCCATTCGGTTGGATTTTGGAGATCAATGGACCAATTGGGGTACATGGGACGAGCGTCTCGGGAAACACAACCAATTGGGCCCCTTTTTTTCCGGCTTCTTCTATCAAAGTACAGGCCTTATCAACCGTTGCCTTCATGTTCATTGGCAATACGGGGGATGCTTGGACCGCGGCAACCTTAAACTTTTTGTACTCCTCCATCATTTGCGTTCCTCCAATGGAAGAAACATTTCACCCCTCCTAAGACTCGGTTTCCATCCCTGATTTCGAATCAAGAACAGCTCCAGGGAAATCGAGGCGATTCTTGGATGAAGGATAGGTTAAAATCCAAGATCCTTCAGCCGCTTTTTGGTTTTATCCAGTGAGGGTTTGTCCTCGATGGTTAAGATCTCGGGTAGTTTATCGGCGGGATATGTCTGTCTGGTGTATTTGCTTAAGGCCGATTCATTTCCCCTTTGAGTTGATCCCAGACCCAATTCGATAATAAGGTTAATCTCCGATTCATACATTTTCCACAGGATATCCCTCCAGATTACCGTTCGGGTCAACTGGCGATATGCCTCGACCTTGATGTGTTTAGGATCGGATATGGCATCGGAGGTCGTATTGGCAAAAACAGGGGTGTGGGTTGGCTTGAATGGAATGCGCTCCAGGTCCTTTTTGAGCTTTTCTGCGGCGGGCTGCATCAAGTAGGTATGGAAGGCCCCGCTAACCTGAACTGGTAGGGGCGTGAATCGTTTCTTCCGTTTGACCTCCTCGGCCATTTTTTTTAAGTTGTAGTTCAAACCCCCGATGACGTAAACTGAATCCGAGTTGTGCAAGGCAAGGTTGACGTAATATTTGCTGCATATCCTTTCGATATAGCTTCTGGGAATTTTTCCCTGTTTGCTCACGACGGCGAGCAAGCCGGAGTCTATGTTCTTAGAGGCCTCATGCATGTATTCGCCCCTCTTCTTAACCACCTTCATGCCATCCTTAAAGCTCAGGGCACCCGCGGCGATAAATGCGGGATATTCCCCCAAACTATGGCCGGCCATGACATGGTAATCCACCCCAGGGATTTCCTTCAACAGCACCCTGAGGCAACCGATATCTCCGGCACAGATGATTGGTTGTGTGAAGATGGTCTGATGGATCTTGGGAACTTTTATGATTTCCTCGAAGAAACTTCCCGCCTTCTCAGAAATATGCTCCAGCTTCGTCTCAATACGAGTCATAAAGGTCTGTTTGAAGCAGATGTCCTGTAATTTGTAATTGAGGACGCCATTTGCCTCCTCAAAGGTCTCCCGGAACTCCTGATATTTATCATAGAGATCCCTGTACATTCCAATACGCTGAAATCCCTGGCCCGTGAAGATGAACCCAATTCTTAGGCCTCGCTTCGAATCCATGACACCCTTCCCCATTCAGGCAACATCCTTATTGTGTTCTTGGCGCAATATAACATAATATTTTCTACAATTCGCCACTATTTGTCAACTCCAGTTTGCTGGAGTTTCCGGAGTTTTTGGGGAATCCCTTATTCCTGAGCGTAAATTGTCGGAGAAGTGGGGTACCCATCGAGGATGATCTCTGTCGCGACCGACTTATGTCATGCGCATGGAATGATAGAATAGACCACACGGTATGACGGAATGTTGGAATACTGGAATATTAGGTGTCAAAACAGGTGGGATATATTATGTAGGGGGGATTTCCCACGTATGTAATGATCAAAGCAAGGAATCGGTTGGATATCAGCCTGCACTCATGTAAGTGGCTGTGGGATTATCAGAGAGGGGCAGAGAAAAAAGGCAAGGATCTGCCTGTTGCCTGTATTCTTGGGGTGCACCCTCTCATTTCTCTGGCCTCGATCGGTGTCATCCCGAGTCAGACTGGGAAATATGATATAGCTGGTGGATTACTACAGGAGCCTATATCTCAATGGAAAAAACAGCGGAAGGCCAGGGCAAACAAGCAATTTTGACAGCCCTAGGAGTCGATCATTGCCTTAAGCTCGTGGTAGTGGTTGCTGAGGATGTGAATGTATACAACGAATCTGAGGTCCTCTGGGCTGTTTCTACTCGCTTCCAAGCAGACAGGGATTTGGTAATGGTGCAGGAACAATGGGTGTGATACTCGATCCATCAGCCTCGGAGAACGGGTTGACAACACGGATAGGAATAGATGCTACTAAGGCGCCTCACGAAAAGGCTATAAAATGCACCATCCCAGATGAGGCGAGAGATTTTGCGAAACGTCTAGTCTCCACTGGGTCAAGTAAAGCTATCTCAAACCTGAGGTCCGATACGACCTGAGAATCTTCCGTATTGGATGAGGTGGAAGTCCTTACAGGGACAAGGCAATGGATTTGACCAAATCCTCCCATATTCGTCTATCTTCTCTACCCATTCCCTTCAAAAGTATGCCAACAGCTACCTGGTTGAACCATCGGATGTTTCCAACGGCCTTAATCCTCTTTTTCTCCGTAACGATTTCAACCCCCACATCTACCCCTCGCCCTTCCTTTGCATCCTCAATGGAGGAAAGGACATCAGCCTTTTTGGGTATTAAGAGCTTCACCCCTTCAAGGGAAATGTCAGCGATCTCTCCCCCCAATTCCAAAATGGTAGGGCTCCCCTCTTTTATGACTGAGAGCCTCAAAAAAGCGGGAAATATTATGTGAAATCGAGGGTGTGCCCTCCTTTCGGGTCCCTTATATCCCTCGACGACTTCCATAATCACCTCCACACCGACAACAGGCCATTCGCAATGAAAACTCTACCCGATTGTCTTAGCGGAAACAGGGAGGAAAAAATCCACCTCTTCCAGCGTGGGGACCGACCTCCCTCCCATTCTAATACACTTCAGGGCTGCCACCGCATTGGCGAATCGGAGGATTTCTAGCGCTTCTCAGTTTCTGATAAGCCCATAGATAAAACCGCATGAAAAATATCTCTTGCCCCTGTTGTATCCGCAGTCTCCACTTCAAACCCCATTGAATAGACAATTCGATCCCCCACCACCGCCATGGCTCCCTCCTTCCCCAAGGTTGTACAAAGAAATCCTTTGTTGTACTTCTTCAAGGCCATAAGGGCTTTCTCCCTATTCTGGATGCCCGTTAATTTCGGCCCAAAGGTGGAAGAGGTGATGAGGAAGTCTACATCCCTGATGAGCTGTGGCGTCTTCTCCTCCACCTTGTCGATATCGATGACCGTAAAGATGCCTTCCTCCCGAGCCCATTTGATCGCTTTTATTGTAGCTTCAATATCGTGTCCATCTACGTGGAGGATTTTCCCTTGCTGAAATCTCAGATTAAATCTCACGGCATACTACCCCGCCCAATAAAGTCGCCCGATTTGCTTACCCGCCAGTAATCCGGCGCAAAGGAGTTCGTCAGGGAACCAATGAATCGAAGCGCTTGACTTAACGAATTTGCCTATCTTTTTCTTCCCTTACCGGCCAGAACGATGGTAAGCTCACCTTTGATCTTCCTCCCCTTAAGGGTATTGATGACTTCGCTTATCCTGCCCCGGATTGCCTCTTCAAAGGCCTTGGTTAGTTCACGGGTGACCACGATCTGCCGATCTCGGCAGGCCTCCAAGAGGTCCTCCAGTGTCTTCATGAGGCGATGGGGGGATTCGTAGAGGATGGATGTTCCATCTAAATCCCCCAACTTGTCCAGGAGTTTCCTTCGCTTTCCACCCTTTTTGGGCAGAAAACCGGCGAAGTAAAAACTATCCGTGGCCAGACCCGAGATGCTCAGAGCTGTGATGACGGCCGATGGGCCCGGAATGGGAATCACCTGAATTCCCCTTTCGATGGCCTGTTGGATGAGTCGATATCCGGGGTCTGATATCCCGGGGGTTCCCGCATCGGATACAAGGGCGACCTCCTTTCCCTTTTTCATATGGGATAAGAACTTATCCAGCTTCCTCAACTCATTGTGCTCGAAATAACTTACCAATGGGGTATGAATGTCAAAGCGGGAAAGGAGCTTCCTTGTCCTTCGAGTATCCTCTGCAGCGATGAGATCAACATGGCTCAGGATCTTAAGGGCCCTCAGGGTGATATCGTCCATGTTGCCGATGGGAGTTGATACGACATAGAGAATGCCTCTTCCCGGGCTATCCTTGTCCATTAAGCCTCCATTCTGGAACGTGTTACTCTATCGATTTTCCATTCTTGATATCATCTTAGCCTCCTTTTTTCAACAGGTGCTTTGTAACTAATGGGAAAAATTGAGGAAATTAGAGATAGAGGTTGACAAAACCCCTTTGAGCGGACATTATAAAAAGTACCGAACCCTTCGTTTTTTGGTGTTCATATGGTGGAGGAGAGAGAGGAAAAAGGAAGGAGCACTCTCGGTAATTCAAACGGTTTCCGACCGGAAGACGAACTCGTTTGGGCCAGGGATCTGACCAATCATTTCGTCAAAACCCTCAGTGCTTATCAGACATACCCTTTGGACGACCCTACCATGAGGATATTGCAAGACCAGTTGATGGATAAATTTCGATTTTTCCTCGAAAAGGTTAACTACCTTACCTGGGATGTCGCGGAGTACGGAATCCATTATAAGGACGAAATCCTTTACGAGAATACCGAGTCCAAGAGCAGCCTTGCCTTTCGCTTTTACCGGGAAGGCTTCGAGCAGATACGATTTGAGAAAGGATTGCAAGAGTGGGAAGTCGTAGATTTCATGGATGTCATCGCCAGAGCCGATACGCTCAATCCCTTGGAGGATGATTTAATCACCCTTTTGTGGGAACGTGATCTCCAACATATCCATTATGTGGCAAGTCAATATCCCCTGGGGGAATCTTCAATTGAATTTGCCGAGGATGTGGAGGATTTTCGCAAGGCATTGACCCCCGTCCCCATACCGAGTTATCAACAGAGGGGATTAGTTGAGGAACATGGACTGGATCCAAGTTTTTCCCACCAACGGTTGGAGGGGGATGGATTGGAGGTGTCGAGGGATCAGTTGCGGGTTCAGTCTGAAGAGATGAAGGTCCTGAAAGAAAGGGTAGACGTGGAGATCCAGCCCCAATTCCGTTTTCGTGCCATCGAGACCCTATTCGAGGTTATGT
>JGI2173J19968_10000426_pt1 | contig 15553 bp, 25 predicted proteins | sample DeeMarSWOR136_30_FD_19968 | JGI IMG/M metagenome (IMG submission 19968) | reverse complement strand
TTTTCCTAATCTTTTCCTATCTAAACAACGAACACTCTGATCAAAGTCTGCGTAGGGCAAAAATGTCTGCATCACCATTCTCCGGGAAATTCAACGTGGCGAATCCATCTGTTAATTGCTTTGCTGCGGAATCGTATGCTCGTGCCGCGTCAATTTCAGAAACAAAATAGCCTAAAAAATGTTGTTTACCATTGATACGGACTCCAGCAGCCCATTTTCCGTTGGTCTTGTCCCAATACACACCCTTATACTGAGATACCGATCCTGGCATAGTCTGCCGATGTCTATTGTGATTGTTTTGAGTCCTTGTCGCCAATCGCATGTTACACCTTCGGTTATCACATCCGTTCCCATTGATATGGTCAACATCCATTCCTTTCGGAGCATTCATCAAAAAACGATGCATCGATTCCTTCCGTCCATTGATTTTTGCCCAAGCGTAGCCACCACTATAACACCAAGAACGAACCATCAGTGCGTCGTAATCAGCATCATCCACAAGTGCCACCTTGCCTTGTGTCAGTGGTATCTCTTTCATTTCATGTTCCGCTACCTATGACTTCGACTTCGATCCCCCGCTTCCTTGCTTCGGCGACAATATGCTTCGTGCCCTTCGACTGAGACAAATCGGAATGAAAGGCAATCAACAGATGAGGTTGAGTATTGAGCATCTTGATATTCCTCATCGGTCCTGCTGCCTTCCCATATTTCTTCCAAGCTGCCGGAAACTCCACAACCTCAAGGCCGATGTCCAACGCAATCTTACGGGCCAATAAATCAACCCCCGCACAACCACCTTCTATAATAATGGTATTCGGCGGAAGCAATTCCAGTCGTTTTCGAACTATTTGATATTCCTTAGTAGTTGCATTCCAATTCCGGCTACCACAAACCAATACCTTCATGCGATTATCCAAATAATCAGCGATCACATCGCCATGACACGCCTTGGGCTTACAGAAGCACCCCAGCCTCTTGCCCCTCAGCAACTCAACACGTATTACAAATTCTGGATCAACCCGCAATCGTCTGTAAAAATACTCCCTGTACAGCGCGATTGCCCTCTCACGGCCACCATCTCGCATAGCGGAAAAGGGATTTCCAAAAGTGCCGTCATGGCCGTGTCCCTCCCTGCCGATGTACACATCATATTCATTTCTGCTAATATTTACCACTGTGGTCTTCATGTCCGATATTCCAATAAAAAAAACCTGCGATTTCTCGCAGGCCAAAGTCTTCAGTCGAAAAGGAACAGACAGACCTTAGCCCGCATCACCACCCGCTGCGCGTGGATTGAACACGGCGGCTAAGCTAATGGGCTTATAATGTCTGCGTATCGATTTCATCGGTTGTTCCTCCTACACTCTTATTATACCCCAAAGTCGAGTGTTTGTTTCAAAAAAATACCGCTATTTCGCCAGGCGGGTCTAGCGGTCAGACCTTTATAGATTATCTGCCACTGGCAGAGAACTAGAATAACAGTATTAGCAACCAAATGATTCCGCCACCAACAATCGCCGCCACGATATACTTCCAGCAGAGCCAAATCCATATTAAAATTTTCACGTACCACGGAAAGTCCCAAAACACACAAGCCCCCTTATTACTTATCGTCTTTCATCCGACGAAACATTTCAATTTGGGCCAATCTTTTCTCTGCCTGCTTCTTGGTCGGATAACAACCGAACTTCCGACCAGTTTTTTCTGAATAAACGCACCACGGCTTGCTCTTTGGACCGTCTTTGCGGATCACCGCAGTAGCTACTTCCATAGCTCGTTCAGCAGCCCGTTGTACTTCCTCGTTCCAGTTAATCACAACTTCCCCTCTCTGCGAACCACGTCTAAACCGTCTAGAGAGCCGTGTGCTGTTTTGGGGTCTCAGACCCCAGGCCAGACAGGAAAAGGGCACAGCGGCCACGAGATGAATTATTTGACCCCTTCCTGGGTCTTTACAGTAGATTTTCTATGGCCTCGACAAATCCGTCTTCAAATTTATCCGCATTATCTCTCCAAAGTTCCCAGCACATCCCAAATCCGTCAATGCAAGCTGAGATATCCCATCCCTGAACATCACTCACTGCGGATTCCAACAAACGACACCCATTGGTAATCAGCAGGCACATTGCAAGAAAAACTGTACACGATATCATACGAACTCTACTCATCAAAATTCCCCCACCCATAACCTTTACCTCTTTTGCTTACATTTTTAGGTTTTCTCATTGGTGGGAACCGACGATAGATTTCACCGACAGGAATCTTCCGTAATTCCTTCAGCCAAGCGTCTTCGGCTTCTGGAGTCCAGGCGTTTGGACTGCCTATAAAATCAAGTACCTCTTGATTGGGCTGCTCAGGCTTGGCGCGCTCACGCTCCTGGGCTCGCCGTCGCTGCTTGCGATTCTTTCCGCTCTGACCCATAGATTATACACCCTGCTTGGAAAGGAAATTGTCGATCAGATGTTTGGTTTGCGGATCAAGGTGTTTATAGCATCGTGTGGCTATCTCACCTTCTTTTGGTGTTTCGCCATCCATCTCAGTCGTCTGCCAATAATTTGAAGTAGCACTGTTGGTCACCTGATCACAATATGTGCATCTCGCTATCGGCATCAGTAGCTCAACCCCTTTTGGTACCGCTCTCTGCGGCTGTGTCTACCGTTTCCCCTGTTCCTGTTCTTACGTTCCAGATGCATTGCGGGCATCGCCAACCATCCGCGTGACGATGGAGACCGATAACTGCTCCACAACGGTCACACTTGATTTTCTTTGCTTCTTCTGGATTCAAAGCAATCTCCTAGTCAATATGGTAGTTCTTGAATTTCACCAAGCTGATCGAACCACCGATCGATTCACACCATGTCGGGGCTATACCATCTTGGCAATCTTGGGAGTTAAGCCAACGATTCCACTCTTTCAACTTGTCGGCAGGAATCACATAGTTGTGTCCGTCATCGTCCGACACAATGATGTATTCAGTATCCATGGCCTACTTTCAGAAACCACACTGGGCTTCGTACTCACGCCAAATAGCGGCGCGGAATTTCTTGTCAAGAGGGTGGATCGCATAGACCAAAGCCTTTTTCCTGCCAGTAGCCCGACAGAAGTTGTCAGCCGGATAACACACAGCCATCCCACGACTAATGACCGATCCGTTCAGTTGGAGCGTAGCCAACGTACATCTACGGTCTTCGTCAACGCAGATACCGGTCAGCCCCTCTATCTCGTCTGGCCGACAGAACTTGTGGTCGAACCGAACTTCAGCTTCATCAGAACCTTGTTTTACTCGCAACATCTTTCTTCTCCCTTTGTCTCACGGAACTAATGGCAACGGGCTGGATTCGACTTCCGTTCGGCGGTCACTATTCCGCTCTCTCTTGTGTCGCTAAGAGTCAGACAGGAGAAGTGGGATTCGAACCCACAGCCTTTTCGGTCCTTCCGAAAATATTCTATCATTTGAATTACTCTACGCACCATCTGTCCTACTGTGCACAATCTTCAGGCGAATTGAATGATGTATTAACTTCTGAATCTGGTACAATCTTCATGATAATAGAATGTCCTGTCCAATCAAAATTTTTATATTCAGCTTTTGCAAGAAGAATAGTCAAAGCCCTATCTAACACAGCCCTTCTATTTTGAGTTACAAACTTGCCTGGAACTGAAACCTCAAACATTGTTTTCTCCCTAAAATTCAACGACGGCAGCGGGACTTTAACCCGCAACCACTGGATCGACAGGCCGATGCTCTGCCAATTGAGCTATACCGCCTATGGGTCGGGTTGGGATCGAACCAACGGCGATTGCCTCTTTAGGGCAACGCTCTACCATTGAGCTACCGACCCTCATAGCTCAACGTCTCCCGCCAAACTTATCTTCTCATCTTCGTAGGGTGCCATCACCCGACGACGGAATTCTGCCTGAGCTTCCGCCATCGCAGAGGATACCACCGCCATTCTCGCATACCTACGCTTTCCGCCCGACTCATCGTCGCACAGCAACCTTGCCAGACGGAACAGGACGTAGTTTATTTCTCCCGATAGTTCGTCGCTGTCAATCCGTGTGTTGAGTATGTGGGCTAAGGCATCGATCAGATGGTCGTACTTCTTACGTTCCCTCTTTGGGATGTATGGCATTATTCTTCCCTCTCATCTAACCACTGTTCGATTTGTGATATCAAGTCGGAAATAGCCCAGACATTCCAGTCCATATTAGAATGATTGTGTATTTGACAGGCAACGTTGTACATAAAAAGATCGGCACCGGTTAATGCCTCGGCGTCTTCATCCAGGATTCTGTCCACTAAATGCATCTTATTCCCCCAATCGCCTTGAATCTTGCGGCTGGAAAACATGGATGTCCAAGTGGTCCAAATCACCCAGATGACTTTCGATCATTGCTTTGACAGTATCCCAGTCCAAACCACCATGCCCACATCCGAGAGCCGGTATCGCTACGACAGTTCCATGTGGTTGCTGTTGCAATATATTCTTTAGGACATCAAGACCATTTTGGATATAGACGAGCCGCGACGGTTATCTCCAATGATCCTTGGTGGCAAACTGGAGAATGAGCTTATCGTCGTTAGCTCGATAGACATAAACGCCACCTGGTATTATCGTGGCATTCTTGCAATCAACACGATACCGCCTGTATATCTCTGGATACCGTTGTTTGATGGCTAGCGCAACGCCGCACCCCATGACGCCGACACAATTCACCGTATTCACCAGTACGTCGGCGTCTAGATCAAACATATTACCAGATGTAAATTGTAACATTCTATTTCCTCTTTCTGACTGGCGTGCTCAGGACTTTCTCAACAGACCATCCATTGTTAATACGCCACTTAATTGTCTGCGAAGACAAGCCTGTTTTCTGTGCCCACGTTGCGACACACTGCGTTTTCCCCTGTTTATAATATTTATTCCTTATCGACAAAAACATGCTGTATTTCACGCCGTCTACCATTTCGATCATCCATCCCATATCCAGCAACCCATTCATCGGGAATATCAAACCCGATGAAGTCTGCTTTTACGTCGTGCGGCACCTTATCTGGTTTCCTCAACAATACCACTGTCTTGATATTTTCCGGGTACGGCAATGCTAAACAAGTTCGAATTATCCGCATAGTTTTGCCGCTGTCCAATATATCATCCACCAACAAAATATGAGCATCATGTAGTCGTTTTGTTGGCGGTGCGATCACTCGTGGTGTTTGGGCAGTAGTAGCTTGACCCGGATAGGTGGATACCCTCATCAAATCCAACTCAGTCCGAATAGTCAATTGACGTACCAGATCGACCAGGAAGAACAGAGCACCAGTCATCACACCAATAACCACGACAGGTTCATTAGTACGGCGATACCAATCCTGCTGTTCGTAATAAGTATTAATCTCCGAAGCCATGTCAAAAATTCGTTTTTGAATACAGTCTTTATCAAGCAATATATTCATAATTAAGTTAACCATTGACAATCATCTGATTCTACTGATTCTAATCGTCTATCACCAAGCAATGATAATAACCGAATTTCAGCATTACGTCGGGCATATTGTGCATTAATAAAAGTTTTTATTGACTTATAATTATATTCACTATTATCAATATCTACAATAGTAGCATACCATGTATATCTGCCACTTGACAATGGTTTTACAATTATTTTAACTTCTGCTGTTTTCTCTAACACAATATTGCCCTTTCCAATGGAACCGCTGGGAATTGCACCCAGGTCCAGAAGTTGATCCAATTATATTTCTACGTGCGTAGTCAGTTTTTTGAATCTCGAAGCCACGAACGCCAACTGACAGGCTTTCGCTTTTCCATACCCTACTGTTGTTTCGCAGCGATCCGGTAAGGTATCAGATCGACACTATCCCACTGGCCGTCGCTTCACAGAATAGTGGGAGTCTTCCGATCAGCGGGCTACTTACGCAGCCATGCGAAAACGAGCTTCGCCGTTTACAGGTTTCGCCAGTTGTTTTACGAGGCCCACTGACAACCTCGGCACGCCACATCACCTTCTTCAACCCTGTCGAAACTATTCGGCCCCATCGAGCATACTTAAACTGGAGATGGAACAATAATACCTTCAAGTGTCACAAATGCCAAGGCATTACCGTTCTCGTCTTCAAACCAACCCATCCATCCAACACTCTTCGGATTTTTATACAACTTCAACATAATTTCTTACCTTTCAACAAAAAGATATTTGCTTGTCCAACATCTTATTATACGTGGAACTCTGGCCCGTGTTTCATCAAAAAACCAGAAAATCTACCATCCGATAAGTAGCACGCATCCGACGAGTCCGAATATTGAAACAGCAACCCGCCAAGGTCGCTCTTTGTAGCGTAGCACCCATCCCATACAGTAGCATGATACCAAAGTGATAGTGAGCTTGAACACCGATAATCTAATAACACCATGGTTATGCCATACTTGCAACGCTATAGAATTCGCTTTCTCGAAATACTCGTTGGTTTTACTGAAGTATAGAGTTACTCCCAAGTCAAGGCATGATACTAAAAAAACTATCATTGATAGGATGAGAAACTACTTCCTGTACATCCAACTTCCAAAAAGAAACGGGGGCCGTCTTTCAGACCCCCGGTCACCAAGGTAGCGAACGACGCGCAAGGATGGCGTAACTCGACTTTGACGCCTGCTCGCTGCTCTCGTTCATAGATATTATACACCTACGATCGCACTTTTGCTCGGGATTCCTTCAAAATTTGGTTCCTGGTTTTGACCCTCGGTATGGTTCGTCGCGGGCTGGAACCGATGTGGATGGTCTTGTGTCTCGGTGCTGGAGCGGCTTTTGGCTTGGGTGGAGGCGGTGCTTGTGGTTGTACAATGATGATCACTTGCTGCGGTTGGTGGCAGATATAGCTGGGTCTCCTGCTGTATCGTCTGAGTCGATATGGCCGACAATGACGGCAATGCCGCCTTGTTTCGACGCGGGTGACCTTTCGTGGCTTCGGTCGGCTTGGGCCTTTCAGCTTCGGACGCTCGGCCATGGCTGGAGACATGAATACAGTCACTAGCAACAAAATCAACCACTTCTTCATTTCAGCCTCCTACGACGGATCGTGGGTATCGTGTGCCAACCATTCGCCACGGTCGGGGTTATCGTCGTCCGTAAGCACTCTAGCGATATCGATCTGGGCATACGTCTGATCGTCGTCTAGTTCGGCTATCTTGGCATCGGCTCCGTCGATGTAATCCCAAGGACCGAAAAGCTCCCACTCACCATTGTCTTCTCTTTGAGCTACGACGAAGTAAATCATCGCTTACCTCTCAAATGCTTCTCCATATTACAATTGTGACATAGAATCTGAAATCCATCTGGAAAATCATTGTCTACCAGCCATTTGAAAAATCCAGAGCCATATTTCCCGATGGTCCGTCGATGAGTATTCCCGTCCCCATGAATATGATCTACAGCCAAGCAATGTGGTTTCATTTCTCCACACTTGACACATTTGCCACCATAATGTGCCAAAACAGCCAGCCTATTGGCGTCTCGCCGAGCTTTGTCTTTCTTCTGGGTTGTGGACCCCTGGTACCATTTGTTCCGTTTATCAATACACGTTTGACATCTTTTGCCATTTGGTACGTGTGGATTTTTTCCACAGTCATAGCACATACCTGCATCAGTAAACGAATCGTGTCGTTTTTTATGGTAAGCACTTTTGTTTGTTAAACATTGATCACATAAAGTCTTATTGTCATCGACCGGCTCCAAGCATATTACACATACACCAGCATTCTTGCACTTTTGATAACGTTTCATTTGAGCTTTATTGGACGCAGCCAGAGCCTTTGATTTGCATATATCGCACAATCTTTGTCCTCCTGACGGATTACTACACGACAAGCAAAGACCTTTGGCCTTATTTTTGTGTCTATGTCGTTCAGATTTTTCTGCCGCCTTCTTGAGACAATATTCACACATTTTCCGTCCAGGCTTATTGGGCCTGCCATCTCTCGGACACAAATTGTGTGTCTTACGATATTCCAATGTTTTTGGGTCAGTAGCCATATTTTTTCTCCTACATCATTATACGCATGAGTAACATGTTTGTTCCATAAAAACAAAAAAAACCGAGATGGTCCGAAAACCATCTCGATCAATTTGTTACAAATTTATATGTGCGATTTATGTAGCAAGCCCTGCCGGGTCTTGTGTATGCGTTATTTTCAAAGAATTGAAATTTGAATAGTTATAGGTCACGGTGACATTGCCACCACCAGCATCGCCACCACCGTAGGTCACAGATGCCAGCTTGTTCTTTGCACCAAGATTGATACGTGTTCCTTCCTCAACCCAGATGAAAATCTTCTGATCGGTTAGATTACTTCCGCCAACTGGGTCAGCCAAAGCGTCAATTAGATCGCCCTCAGATGATGTAGTATCAATCGCGCAGGTAACCTCAGTCGGGAAAGAAACGAATCGGTGGTATGGACCACGACGACCAAGCTCGAACAGTTCCTCACGACCCAGGTCGGTAGAAACCGTAACGGTCTGGAGGTGGGCACTGTATGAGCCTGCGGACTCAAGGTTCCAGCCATTCGCGTCGATGCCATCAATCTCCGTAGGCCAAATACTTCCGCTGGTACCGGTGATCACACCGGCATCACTCATCGTACATCCAGACCCCATCAGGATGTTTTCACGCTGGGTAACACCACCAGAAGCAACAAGGGACATAGGCTCGTCAGAACCATCAAACATGGAAGGTGCGAAATGCGTCAAGCCATTGGCTACCCATTCTTTGTCGTTTCCAACCAGCGTGATATCTTCTGTAGAACTACCTTCAATATTGAGGGTGTACGTCATAGCTGAGACATACATACCAGACATGCCGACCGACTGAAGCGGAGTTCCAGAAGCATTGTCAAATGTGTCTGGATAAATATTGAGAGCCGCAAAGCATCGCTCGTTTGAACGACCAACCAGGGTTGCTGATGTAGCACCAGGAGTCGCCAGGTGGTACAGTAGTGGATAACCGTCAAGCACCTTCTGGGCCGTTAGCTCGATATCAGGAATACCCTCAATATTCTCGTAAAGCTCCAGTTGACCTAGCTCGAACACCTGCTCAAGATTGAACGTGGTATTCAAGCCCACACTCTGCACACCATGTGCAGTCCTAAATCCAGACGGCTCGAACAAACTCGTAGCACCAGACCCGGTTACCTCGTGCTCAGCGAATCCAAGCGCCTGAATTGCGTAGAAAATCCTCGAATTCGTGCTCACGATTTCTCACCTTACCTTTCAGTTCCAGTCTATCCAAAACTATCCACCACTATATCTTTATACACCAACAGCAGCGCAACCCTTCCTGTCAAGCCATATGTCGCCAGATTGATATAAATGTTTCAGCAGGAGATAAATATATTGTCCCGCGTACCTACATTCATAACAACAATCTGTTTTGCGCAAAATAGCAATTCTTGGGATTGTCATATCTAAAATTAGACCCAAATTCTCAATAAATACTCTAAAACACTGGACAACATCAATAGTTCCACATAATCCGAAATTCTTTGGACTAATCCATCCATCCCCATCAACCATTCCACGCCAAAAATGTCTGTTGTTTTTGAGAGATTCTGGAACCTTGGCTGTCTTGCTTTTTCTAGGGACAATCCCATACTCGGCCAGTTTTTCAACAATTCGATTAGAATAAATACTCAGGAAAACGCCATTCTTGTTGTAGTAAAGCGGCTTGTCAGAACCTACAAATTTTTTGAACTTTTCTAGATGCTCCCAGTCTTTCACAGCTAATCCTAAATTTAATTGCTTTGATCTTTTTGGTGGATGATGTATATTGCCATCGGCAAGAAGAAATCCAATCCAATAAGCACTTTCCTCTGTTATGGTATCAAAAATATCCTCTCTAATTTGGTTGGTTCTACGGGCATTACCTCTGTTTCTGATAAAAACTCCACGCCTTTTCAGAAAACCAGTTATCGTAACATCTGCCACACCATATTCAAAACCAAGCTGTCTTGCCGACATTCCGTTCTGATATTTCTGAACAATTGCTTCTGCTATATACGTTTCTGGACTCCACTGGTCCGATCTTGCTTTTCTGTCCTGCATAAGTTCTACCTCCTTGTATTACTTATACACCAATTATATGCAATCCAAGCTATATTCCACCAAAATCAATCTCAACNTCCCAGGTCACNCGAGCCCTGAATAATTGAGAATTCAATGAGTTGAGTGTTGCTGAAGTGCCCTCTATGACCCTCAAACGCTTCCATGGATGGGCCGATACCATAGCAGGCCAGTTGGTCACCCCATCCACAATATCGCCATATGCATCAAATGGGAAGGTGATATTGTTCAGATCGGCCATCCAGAACGTGCTCCGGGTCTGATAATCCAGCCAATCCATCAGCAAGTTACGATCCTGTGGATTGTCGGCAAAAATGTGAAAAGTCACGTACCTTGTTTTTATCTGCCCACCACCCAGTTGCCAACCGCGCTGTTTGCCAGCACCCACCTCAATGAAGATGCTAGGAAGCCAAATCTGGTGTTCTCTGGCAGGAGTGCCCGACGTAGAAGCGTCAGAGAGGAATTCCTCCACAGCGTTCAGCATCAGCCTGCGGAAATCAGGCTCGTCGGCAAAACCAACGTGTACGGATCGGCGGGTATACTCAGCCCGGATGTCGTCGTCTGCGCTCTTTGGTTCATCGAAGATGACACGACCATTCAGATAATCGATATGGTGAGCATAGATGCCTTCGGAGTCGTTCGCGTAGAAATCACCATCAATGTAGACCCCCGAGACGCGGAATGGATCAACCGCCCCACTACCAAGCGAAATACCACTCTCCCACACCCATTCACGTCCTACACCTTCCCAAACACGGCCCTGTTCGTACCGCTCATCTGGGACTACATGCAGTTTCGATTCGTCGTCGTCATACCAACTTTCGGAGTCATATTCGTAGATGCTATAGGCACCACGGTTCAAAAGGCCCCAATCAAGGAACCACTTCAGATTGTATTGAAGCTGATCGGTCAACTCATAGCCGCCAAAACCTCCTTCGTTTGTTCCTTTGAAATTAAGCATAGCATCCCTCTATCTTCGACCCTTTAACAAGATTACATGCCGGACATAATAATGATAGATTTTCCAAACTAAACAAATCTAGTATATCCTGTTGGGTATTCGCAGTGGAAATTGGTATCACATGATCTATGTGAAAGTTATTTTCCCCATACGAAGCGCCACAACCAGGACAACAGTTATTCTGATTTTGTCTTATGCTATCTAGATGATCGCGTAATTGTTGTGGAGAATATGGTAAATGTCGAAAACATCCCTTTTTTCTACCCAAAAAACTTCGCAGATACGATCGTAATCTGCTGGTATACAAACCAAGAGTAGTTGATCTATATCTACGTTGTTTTTGTCGATCATATTCCCTTTTTGCATCAGTGACCGGTTTATTTTTATTAGACAAACGAACACATTCTACACATCCTGTGATTTTTCCTTTGGACAAATAATGGGGACAAACACCATGGATTTTACATCTGGCCAGCACCTTGTTATCATCCAATACCTCAATAGCTTGTTTTTGTGGACGACCGCTAGAAGTGATACAGGTACCCAATCCCATCCGGCAGGCTTTCTTTTTGATGGATTCCCGTGATCGATCTAAAATTTGGACGCAATATCCAGCCCCATTCACAGGATAGTGTTGTACCAGCAAATTGCATTCTTCAGTAGTCCAATGACGATTATTCATTATTTCACCCTCTTCATCAAGATATTCGCGGCCTCTGTAGCCACAGTCGGTTGCCCCAATGCATATTCAATAAAGTTCTGGCCCGCTTGTCCAGATATGATAGCTGGCAATACGTATCCACCGCTACCTCCCAATGCCTTCAATGACACCATGATTGCTCGTCCACTACGAGACACCTTCTGTATCCTTACATCAAATTTTTCGCTTTCTCCCCTGAAAACAATATCATATACCGCCTGACCAATGTCGATGCTCGGATCGACCAAAAGCCACCTTGCAACAGGGATAATAATGTTGGATGGTTGTGATATGTACTGAGCACCCGGCAAACCAAGATATTCGTTCCAATTGTCTTCTACCGCCTGGATTCGGATTGAAACTGCACCATCACCGGCACTTTTGCTCATCAAGCGAACAGAAGTTCGGATTAACCCTGCCATCCCATCGGCCAATGAATTAGCCGTATTATCATCTAAGCCGAGATGGGCAGGTAAATCAACCCCACCCTGTCCGCGCAGGGCTTTGACCACTTGAGTTTCATTGAAAACTTTCACCAGCATATTGCCTATTTCTTTGCTGACAGTAGCAGCCTGGGCCATAGCTCGCCCAGCCCAGATACGAGACCCATCTCGCTTGACACCTTTGGCCAATTGAACCATGGTCTTCGCAGTAGATTGTACATTGAACATAATCTTGGCCACTTAGATTCTTACTCCCTCAGCATTCCAGTTTGTTGCGAATCTTGCAAAAGCGTGATTCACAAACATATCGCATTTCTGGTAGAAAATGGCGCACGTATTTTCATCGATGGGCATAACCATTTGGCCACGAACATCGTCTGTGTAGAATGTATATTCTTCTCCGACCAAGATAGCCATTAGATCAACTCCCAAAAAGTGATACAATACCTATCTTCCCGTAATCCAACAGGAATCGGCCCCTGAACCAATTTAACCTTCAGCTTCATTTGGTTGACAATATCATGATTAACAATCACTGTCTGTGCTCTCGACAAATCATTAGCTTCTGTCAAATAGGTCTTGAGCCGCACAATGCCACCCATCTTAGAAACCGAAATACCATAATTCTTGGCGTCTTCTGGATTCCATTTAATCAAACACTTGATACATTTATTTACCGGCGTCTCAGTAAAACCACGACCCTTGCAGTACGGACACTTAAGACCACGAGCAAATGATTTTGGCCCTCCTGCTTTATACACGCCTGTTGAACGCTTTCGCATTGTGTCGTATTCACAATTTGGACAGGGTTCACGAATGGGGGTAAATTCTAAGTACACATTTTTTCCAAGTTGATTTATTAGTGCATCAATTCGTGATTGATATATATCTATCAAATCACTTGAAATCTGAATAGAGGCTGTTGGGTCTATTATCGGACAAGAAACTTCCGGTCTACTTCTTAAACCATTGATGATAAGTGGCAAGTTATCATATTCGAAACCCATCGATCCGTTAATAAAAAGATTTTTAGAGGCAATTATATTATCAAATCCATCAACAAATAAGTCGCCGGATATTCCTGTACCGCCAGACCCACCGATGAGCAAATCAACAAAATTAGCGGTAGCATTATGCCCATGCATAAATAAATTAACAGACGCTTGTGAATCTGTGTATCCGTATGTAAACAAATCGCTGGAAGCCTGTGAATCAACGTATCCATGGACGAATAGATTACCAGAGGCTTGTGAATCAACTGATCCACATATGTAAAAAGTAGTTTCTGACGCATTATCTTTGCGCCCAATCGTAAACATATCTATTAATTCGGATATCTGATCATACCCACAAATGTAAAGTTCACTGCTATTATATTCCCTCGGTGGGCCACCAATAAATAATTTGACACCAACAGACGGATGGTATATATCCATTCCGCCCGCAGAACCAGATACCTCAATAATATTTTCCTTGTCGCCATTTTGTACATCAATTTTGAAAATAGCCTTTTCAAAATTGTCATAAACATAAATATAGTTGGTTTTTTTATTTAGGGCCATTCTCAATGGAACTTTTAGTCCAGAAGCAACATCACTGATATTCAATCCATCTAAATCTGAGTTTTGTATTACACCTTCAAATATAAGTTCCCCTTCATAATTAGATAAATATAGCTTGTCAGCTATATTGTCAATAGCCATATCAAATGGATTTTGCAAACCACTAATGATAACTTGAATATTTGACCCATCTATATCTGCTCTTTTGATCTTACCGTCTATTGTGGTTTCTGTCCAATACATCAATCCAGAGGCCGATAAAATTTCAACCACTTTTGGGTTTTCTACACCATCAGAACTATCAACTATTGTTGTCAAATGTTGTCCTTCTCTGTCTAGCCTGATAATAGATGCTAAACTGGTGTCAACAACATACAATAGATTAGTAGTATTGTCCATAAATATATCTATTGGGGATGGGAGTCCTGAATAAATAACTTCTGCATCGTTTCCCTCTACAGTACTTCTATTAATTGTTCCATGTGAATGGTCAACCCAGTATATATAGTCATTTTTGGAATCTACAAAAATTCCACGCGGCGCATCCAAACCAATAGAAATAATTTCTTGGATATCAAGACCATTCATATTGGTTGAGATTATTTTATCCTCAACATAATCGGTGTAATATAGCCTGCTATCTGGTGCAATCGGTGCGAATTCATGTCCACAAATAAAATTGTTGATATATCCATCTTCGGTAAGTATTGTAGAAATATTGGTTTCTACCTTTTCTGTTGTAGTATTGGTGCCAAGTGTTACCGATTTACTAATAGGAGATGTATTTTCGATATTAATCAAAATTGCTATTCTGTTCCCAGAATCTTCTTCACCATCATTCCATGATGGATTAGATATTGTATAGTCTTTGTTTCCAGAAGTTAACACTTGCAAAGAAGTAGGTGTTCCTACTTGCAATATGTTGCCCGAAGAATCTATTCTAATAGCTGAGCATCTGGCGCGAACAAATGTATTGCCGATAACCACTCTAAGTGTGACCGACCATGTCCCGCCATCTTCCCAGGACGAATTGCCTGGGAAACCTGGTTCGCTAATAAATCCCAAAGATTGGGCGGAGAAACCATCGATTGTAACATTAATTGTATCGCTAGTAGATGCATCTTTGATAGACCTATTGCTGTAAACAAAGGGGCTAACATCAGAAATATCACTATGCAACACACCTGAAAAATTCATAATCTACCCTCAAATCCGCATCAAGTATTCGTCCTGATCATCAGGATATATCCACTTTGCCTCTTCTGGCAATTCCAGGAAAAATTGTCCATCAAATGTCTCTGTCGTATCCGAAGTCATGATGTAGAAGTATTGCCGTGCGTGCCCGTAGACAGTCGGCAGGTTCGCTGTTGACCATCCCCATCGCCCAGTATTACCTATTTGATAGCATCTGTTAGACATCAGAGAAACGGGGGTATTCTGCCCATCAGTAATTTCCCAAAGTTGAATTGTTGCTGTAACAGCACCTTCTAATGTTCCAATAATTTGTGGATAATGATCAGATGTTCGTAATAACCAGTCAATTGATTTTGCTACAACTCCCGCAGTTCCACGTATAAATAAATTATTTGATGCAACCTGTGTCCCATAGCCTTCCACAAACAGATTGCTAGACACAAAAGTATTGTCATAAGCACATATATACAGATCACATGAACCAGTAGTTGGTTGATGACCTTTGACAAACAGATCACCAGATGCCACCGCATCGGTATCTGAGAGTGTTACCAGATCACATGAA
>JGI2173J19968_10000420_pt1 | contig 15730 bp, 14 predicted proteins | sample DeeMarSWOR136_30_FD_19968 | JGI IMG/M metagenome (IMG submission 19968) | reverse complement strand
AGTAGCGGTAGGGGAAAGGGAAAGATGGGTGGGTTTGCGGCAGGTCCAGGAGGATCCTGCGTGTGCCCCAGCTGTGGGTACAGTACATCTCATGTGATAGGCACCCCATGCTACCAACAAACCTGCCCTAAATGTGGAAGCAGGATGACAAGGAGAGGCTAGCCCATCTCAAACCAACTCTAATAGTATCGATAGGAGGGAAGGGCAGAACGGGAAAGATGTTCCATACGCAAAAGATATATTTCCACCGATTCCTTATCTGCTAGAAAAATTCAAAGTGTTACGAGGTGTCTAAATGAAGAACGAGGACGAGGAGCTAGAAAGGATTAAACAGGCGAAGCCAGCTTTGAGTAGACCCATCGAGGTAAATGACGCGACGTTCAAAGAAACAATCCAGAACCATCCCTTGGTGGTGGTTGACTGTTGGGCGCCGTGGTGTGGTCCCTGCCAAATAGTTGCCCCTGTCATAGAGGAAATGGCGCGAGACTACGCTGGAAAAATCTTGTTTGGAAAACTAAATGTGGATGAGAACCAGAAAGTTGCCACGCAGCACCAGATAATGGGCATCCCCACGCTGTTAATGTTCAAGAATGGAAAACTTGTGGACAGGATCGTCGGTGCGGTGCCTAGAAAAATTCTAGAACCAAAGATAACAAGCTATCTTTAGCAGACTGCATGCATGCACTTGAAGACTATTTCACAACAAAGCTCAGGGCTTTTTCAGGGCACTTCTCTACGCATCGGCCACACATTGTGCAGTCGGTTGAGCTGCCTATATCGTCTACTTTATCTATTCCCATTGGGCACACTTTAAGGCAAACTTCGCATTCTGTACATTTTTTCTCATCAAACCGTATGTCTAGCAAGCTTACCTTGTTGAACATTCCATGGATAGCGCCGAGGGGGCAGAGATAGCGGCACCAGAAGTGGACTACCAAATAGGCTAGAACAAGGGTGGCTATGAGCGTAAGGATGTGGANGTAGAAGAAAGTGCCGAACGAAGAGTNAGGGTGCAGTATNAAAAATGGTATCGNTGCGAANAGGGAGCCTGAAGGACAAAANTTACAAAAAACGGTGTCCAAGGTAATCCATGCCAAAGCGAGAACTACGAACAACACTATGTATTTGATGTACCAGCACCGTGGAGCTTTGAAACTCTTTTCACCCTGGAAATAGCTGATCAAGTCGTGTAATGCTCCAAAAGGGCAAGCCCAACCACAGAACACTCGCCCCGCAAGCATTCCGTAGACTCCAAGTGAACCAACCGTGAAGAAGGGAACTTGTCTGAACGTTACAAAGTTTTGGAGAACTCCAATCGGACAAGCAAATAACGCAAAAGGACAGCCGTAACAATAGAGAGATGGGCAGAGGAACCCTGTTTTTAGAATGCGGAAAAACCCCAAGTTAAAAATTATCAACGCCAGAACTTGTGTTATTTTCCTCTTGCCACCTATCTTCACGTCTCTTTCAACCGCCCAACCCTATACATGAGGTACAAATTATCTTGACGAGTCTCTCTAGTATCAACAAGTATTCATTTGCAGCTAATGGCATCACTGCGATGAAGAGCGCTAATAATAGGAGCTTCAATTTCGGACGATGCTTATTATTCAAGTCGACCAGTCTCCAACGTCTGTTGATTATGGGCTTAGGAGCGAGTCTATAACATTTGCCAGGTCTGAGGTGGATGTAACACCTTCGTGCTCGTAGCTTACACTGCCTTCTTGGTCAAGAATTACAAGCTTCGGAATATACTGGACACTGTACTTGTCAAATGTGCCAACGGTGTCTCTAGCAACCTTCCAACTCATATCATGTTCTTCCTTAAATTGTTCGAGATCATCTGCGGTATCAGTAGAGGAACCGATAGATAAGATTACGACATCGCTACTGTTATATTTTTCATGAATCTCAGCTAAGTGCGTAATCTGTTGTATACAAGGCGTACACCAAGTTGCGAAGAAATCTAAGACCACAGCTTTTCCTCTGAACTCGCTAAAATCTGTGTTAGTCAGAGTGTAAAGCGAAGGTCCCTCTGGTGAAGGAGGCTGGATGGAGGGTTGCGTATATTGCCAAACACCATAAGAAACTAGACATAGCGAAATCAGGAAGAGCGCGCCAAAAACTTTGCCTCGAGGCCATCCCTTCTGTTTTTTCTTTGGTTCCCTTTCTCTCCTTACGCGTTCAGCTTCTAAGGCACTTTCACGCTTTAACGCTGCACGACGTCTTTTTTCTTTCCAACTTTCTTTCTTTTTCTTCTTTTTTGGCATTTTGAAGCTCCTGCATGTATGCAGCATTAAGAGTTTGCTAGGCGGGCTTCATGATTAAACTGGGATGATCTATTGTAATAATCGTTTTGGATACGGCCAATGCTGTCATTACAAAAGAGTTCTTCATGTTGCATGCATGCACAACGCGCACATGTTAAGATGCGAGTAACTTATAAACTATAACCGCGTTATAAACTTGGTGCCATACTTGAGGCCACAGTGTGAGCATGTCATGCGATATGTTTTGCCCGCTTTTCGATCTTTGGTAGCAAGGGAACTGGTCGAGAAGTATGGTTTTTCACAGGTGGCTACAGCCAAGAAGCTTGGAACAACACAGGCTGCCGTAAGCCACTATCTTCGCCTTAAGCGCGGAGAAAAGCGGTTGAAAGAGCTTGAATCCATACCTATTGTTCAATCCACCGCCTGCGAGATCGCCCACGGTATAGCCACAGAAAAACCTGTTATAGATACTACGTTGGCATTCTGTAGGTTATGTAATGCCCTGCGAAAACAGGGTATCTTGCATGGCGAGCAAAATCCTAAGCTATAAGTGGATATTTTCAAGTAGCGTGGGGCACATACCAAATGTCGAGTGTGACATCCTCAACGATAAGATTTCTACCCTTTCCCTTGTTTGTCTATGCAAGCGCTTTTTTCCATAAAATCTTAGCTATCCTACAGTCACTAGGTGAGCCTTACCATTTGATTTTGTTATAATCATAAAGTTTATTTTTATGCATATGCACATTATTAAAAAATGGGAATATATTTAATGAAAGAGGTGAGAAAATGGGAAAATGCAAACTTTGTGGCAAAAATGGTGAAGACTTGGCTTTGATTTCAGCTTCCCATAAGGACTTGGGTCGAATTATGGTTTGTGACGAGTGCTGGAAAAAGCTTTGGAACGAAAATCGGATGGTATGTGGTACTACTGGCTCGGGTGGCACATGTACAAGCTGCAGATGAAAAATGAGACCACTCGAATACAATAGCACAAAATATGCTGTAGTTGACTTTCTTTCAGAGTTGTATTCGCTGAAATATACTCTAAATCAATCTGCACAAGTCCTTGGAAATTCAGGTATGCATACATAGAGCATAAACAACAAATAGAAATTCCATTAAACTGCATAGAGTGTCAACTTATGGAAATTAAAGGATTTATTGACATTAGCCTAGTTGATTGGGATGGAAAGATATCTTCGGTAGTCTTTCTAGCAGGCTGTAATCTACGCTGTCCTTTTTGTTATAATGTCAACTTAGTTCTACATCCGAAAAAGTTGCCAACCATCCCATTTGAACAGATAGGAGACCGCTTAAAGAATAAGAGAGGATGGATTGACGGTATTGTCATTACAGGTGGAGAACCAACAATCCAGAGTGACCTGCTGGAGCTTTGTAAGAGAATAAAGGAGAAGGGCTTCTTGGTGAAACTGGATACTAACGGGACCAATCCTGTGATGGTGAAAGAACTTATCGATAAGAAGCTTGTGGACTACATTGCTATGGATATCAAAGTACCTTTAACCTCGGAAAAATTCTCTAAATTGTGTAGTGATAACGTAAAGATACTGATTAGTAAAATTGGAGAAACCATAGACCTTCTGTTAATGGATAGAGTTCAATATGAGTTTAGAACCACCGTGGTCCCTGGTCTTCATGATGAACGGGACATTGAGGAAATATGTCAGCGAATAAAAGGATGTAGAAAATATATCCTACAAAACTATAAAGGGGACGTGGAAACGATTGACCCAAAATTTAAGGGGTTAGAGCTTTTTTCTGAAGAGAAAATAAGAGCCTTTCTTATTACAGCAAAGAAAGTTGTCCCTAACACGAAGCTAAGAGGTTCATATACATGAATCCAAAACTTGAATTTGTTGTTCTTAAAAGTTTCTACTTTTTGTAGAAAAAAAAGCGGGTGCATATAAGATATATTTAGAAGAGTCAACTACCTATTCGTACATGCATGTATGCATGGTCAACCCTTGTTCTGGGTAAGAAGTGGTCTTCGAGAACTCAAGAACGCTGGATTTGTGGAAGAAGCAGAAGGCAAGTATGGGCTCTCCAAAAACGGGAAAACGCTCGTGTAGTAATGTCTGTTGATCTCCAAAAGTCATGAAAACTCAAACGAAGGGAAACTAGTCCCTTTTCTCTGTTTTCGGTATTCCTATCCATCTTGGGGTTCTATTCATATATATTTCCTATATGTATCCTCATACTTCTCGAGAAGAATGCGTTCTACTTTATAGCCAATATTTTCCAGTAATTTGGCTTGCCCTTCAAGAGTTCTACATCTGTTTTAGCGAAATTAGTCAACAGTTTGGAAACTTCAGTTTTGGTGAAGAAGTGGTGCAATTCTTCAAAGCGCTTTCCTTCAAAAACTTCTAAGATCCCAAAAGTGTTGTTTTCTACCTTCTTACCTGTTCCATATCTGGGATCTTCTACTGAAGCGACATTCGCTAAGAAGTAACCATTTCTATCGAGGATTCTGTAAATCTCATTTACAATAGCCTCGATATCTTTGATGACAGCATGGTGTATCACGCTGACACTAACAACTGCACCAAAACAGCAATCTCTGAAAGGGATATTAGTCATTGTTGCTCGTACAAGGTCTACATTCAATAGTCTTTCTCTCTGAACCCATTTTCTCACTATTCTTAATGCACTCTTTGAAACATCGATGCCAATGGTGTCAAAACCTTTTTTTGCCAAGTAGATACTGTGTCTACCTGCCCCGCAACCGAGGTCAAGCACCCCTTCAACATTGTAATGCCGGAAGGTAGGTAGCGTGTCGACAACAAACTGAGAAAGACTCTTCAGTCTCCTCGGCAATCGTTTTAACGTTGAGTAGTACTCTTCCCAGCCAGGTCGAATTCTGACCAACCTCAGTCTCTCCGTTAGTGGTAGTCTCATTCAACACTGTTATGCGTTTGCGAGGGTAACTTTTTGTGTATTTCTTACCCCTCGTACTATTAACTTTCTTTTTAGAGTATACTGTATACTCGATTTCGATAACACATATCTACAGTAGACTGATGGTACCATCCTTATTCCTATTCCAGTATATCCTTCCTGTACCTTGTATGTATGTGCCAAATNGGGTATACGAAAAGCATGATAGTCATAACANAATTTACCGCCGAATTCNAGATATAGTTTGTCGAATAACGAAACACGGTCAAGTATTTTTTTATCTGGGTATTCAGGTATTCCTTTGTGTCAAATCCGGTTTTTCTATTCAATTGACCACTCTTCTGCTGAAGCAATCAATAGTTCAAAATATTAGATTTTTGCATGCATCTGACTAGAAGTAAACAAACCATGCATACAAAAAAAATCTTCGCTGAGAACAGAACATTTTTCCAGAAATTATTAATGCACGCACTAATATTAGTCTTCGAGCAAATTAAGATGTTAAAAGTGAGAAAATCAATAAAAGAAGATTGGACGTCGCTTCCTTTTCTCGTAATCTCGGGTACTAGTTTTGTTGTAGCGATACTTGATGCATGCAAACTTAACAGTATCCGCGCGCGCATAAGTAAATTCTTTATTTTTAAACGCAGACTATTGTGTGTGAAAAAATGCTTATATTATGGATTGCATTGTTTAGCCTTTTAGGCAGTGTTGGCGCTATTATTACAGCTGCTGCCTTTCTTTTGCTTCGAGAGAAAATACAGAAGGTTTTCATCCCTTGTTTAATTTCTTATGCTACTGGAACTCTACTTGCTGCCGCTTTGTTGGGGCTACTATCTCGCGCATTAAAAAATACCTCTCCTCTTCCGATCTTATCAACTATCTTAGTAGGAATTGTTACTTTTTTCCTTCTTGAGAATTGGTGATTTGGCGTCACTGTCATGATGTTAAGTGTGAGGTGCATGGAGCCGCAGGACCTATGATTCTCATGGGGGGACACATTTCATAACGCTACAGATGGTCTTGTTATTGCTGCAAGCTTCTTATCTTCCATGCCTATTGGTGTAGCTGTGGCTATCTCAGTGATCGCGCACGAGATTCCTCAAGAAGTAGGCGATTTTGCAATACTCCTTCATGGCGGTTATTCAAAAAGAAAAGCCCTGTTGTTAAATGTTCTATCCAGTTTAAGCACTGTACCNGCAGCAAATTTGGCTTATTATGCTCTGGATATTATGCGTGCTGCTATTCCTTACGTTATGGCATTTTCAGCAGCAAGCTTTCTTTATATTGCCTTAACAGATTTATACCCTGAACTACATCAAAAAGTAGGATACGGGTCTGCTATACAACAATTCCTTATGATACTCGCTGGAATTGGAACGATGATCCTGTTCCTTCAATTTCACCCTTGAGTTAATCAAGCCGGAGTATATCGTCGGTGGAAAAAGAAGCAAATATGAGAAACCAAAGCTACTAACGTTATTTAAACAATTGAAATTATTCTCCAAGCTAAACCAGCAAATAGAAGACCGTAGACTATTGACGTTATTGTTAAAGCTACCGCTCTTTTATATCCGAATTCTTTGATAAGCATTCCTAAAGCGATCATGCATGGAATTCCAATGGTGGTTGCTACGCCAAAGGTGTAAATCTGGAGAGCGTTTAAAGCTAGAGATATGTCGCTGCCCAAAACGGACAAAAGCATTGCTCCAGTTAAGTCTTTTTGTAGAAATCCAAAAATTATAGGGATAATGGTTGCAGTAGGCAATCCTAACCAAGTGGTGATTGGCGAAAGGGGTTCTACTACAATGTGAGTAAGACCTGACATGTCCAAAATTCCGTAAGCTATTCCCCCAAGTGCCAACAAGGGTATAACTATATATACAAAATCCTTCATCCTAATCCAGCTTTTAGCAAAAACATTTTTGATTAAGGGCTTCCTGTAAGGGGGTAGTTCTAAGAGCAAGGGTTCACTCTTTATCGGAATAGCTTTTTTGATTCCGAAAGCCCAGATTAAACCAGCAGCAAACGAAGTAGCGAAAACAGAAAGAGCCAACTTTGTGCCTCCATAGAATCCGACTATCCCCATTATTATGGCGATCCTGCTGGAGCAAGGTACGAAAGCGAATAACGAGGCGGTGTGAAATTGTTCTTTTTCAGATGACAAAACTCTGGTAGCTCTAGTTGCCGGTGCGGTGCAACCTAGGCCTAATGCTAAGGGAATAAATGATTTCCCAGGAAGACCTAGTTTTTTTAGAAACAATTCTGCGTTAACAGTAAATCTGGAGAGAAGACCTATGTCTTCTAATAAACCCAAGAGCAGATAAAACAGGAAAACATAAGGCAAAGCAATAGAAACACCCAATGCAATTCCAGTTAGACCATTGACTAATACCATAGTAAGAATAGAATGTTCCGCTGTAGTAAGGGAAGATAAAAGGCTTTCAGTCAAGCTCGTAAGAACACCTTGTGTCAAATTGCCGAGATATAATAGTATTCCAAATATAGCAAGAAGGAATAAGCCTGTGGTGAGTGACCCCCAGATTTTGTGCAAGAGAACTCGGTCAATCTCCTCTTGTAATTTTTTTTCTTTTTCTAAAGGAATTATTCGGGTAACTTTTGCTGCTACAAATGAGGCTGTACCATATCTGGTTATTGCAATATTTTCTGCAACTCTTGGATGTTCTTCTAAACTTTCTATAACTTCTGTAATTGTTCTTTCATTCTTTAAGAACTCATAAAAATCTTCGTCTTCTTCTAAAATTCTTATTGCTACAAACCTACTAGGCATAGAAGTTTCTTTTATTTGTGAAGATATTTTGTGTATGGCGCTTTCTATATGATCATCATATTCAAGAGTGAAAGCCCTCTTCGATATTTTTTTAATTTTTAAAACTGAATCCACAAGTTTATCTATTCCCTTTTTTGTTAGAGGGTTCATAGGAACAACTGGAATATGAAGAACCTCCTTCAGTTTTTCACAGTCAATTTTTATTCCTTTCTCTTCAGCATCTTCTACAAAATTCAAAGCTAGAACAGTGGGAACTTGGGCTTCCAATATTTGTAACGCCATATAAAGGCTTCTTTCAAGAGAGGTCGCATCAGCAATTACTATCACTCCATCAACTTCTTCTTCAAACAAAGCCTTTTCAGTAACTTTTTCTTCTTCACTTCTGTCGGAAATAGAGTATATTCCCGGAGTATCTACAAATTCTATTTCTATTTGGTTAAAACTTTTCTTGGCTTTAGTTATCTCAACGGTGGTCCCAGGATAATTGGACACTGTAACTCTTGGACCAACTAGTGCATTAAGTAACGAAGACTTCCCTACATTTGGTTGGCCAACCAAAAGAATTTTAAAGTTTTTCATATTCCATCGCTTTAATTTCTTCTGCTATATCTCTATCCAAGGCAAATTTTTTGTTTCTTATTTTAACAACGATGCCATGAGAAATTTCATTTGTTACTATTATTTTTTCTCCTAGAAATATTCCCATACTAACTATTCTCTCGAATAATCCATAATCTGAAAACGTGATATCGGTGATCATACCTTCTTTGTTAAGTTCAAATTTCGTTAGAGGAACACCTTCCTTTTTCAGGGTTGATAATTTCTTTATGTTATTAATAACTTCTCTAGAAACGTAGTGTTCAAGAATGTGAGCTGCAGTATGTGCTTCAATTTTACTTTCTGTTTTTTCAAAATAATTCTCAAGAACAGAATGTTTCCTTAAAATATTTTTGGCACTTTCTTTTCCCAGTCCAGTTAATAAAATAAGATTCTCTTGGATTGTTATTAAACCATCCGTTTCAAGTTCTTCAAGTGCTTCAGAGATAAGACCGTGAACGACTTTAATTTCATCTTTTATAGTCTCTAATGACGTCTTCTTTCTTTTTTCACACAATATTCTTAGGACATCCTCCTTCACTATTTCTAAAATAACTGGTTTTTTGGCCACATTGCCCTTAAGCTTACTAGAAGCCCCCTCGTAAGCAATCATTTCATTCACTTTGATATGTATGAATAGGTAGTTGACTCTTCTAAATGCATGCATGTGGTTGCATTAATACATATTTATCTTTATTTACTTACGACTTTCTCCCATCCCTATAGAAAAGAAAAAAGAGCAGTAAACTTTTATGATGGAGATAACACTATTTTTGATGGTTATCTATCGGTTTAACCCGTTTAAACAGTAAAGCGGCTGGGAGTTTGGTAAGGGATGATTTTGTAATTTTCCATATCTTTTTCAGAATGTTCTCTTCTTCAAATGGGTTATTCAAAACTTCATCTGAATCTTGACGTAGAAGTACCCATAAGTCAAAGTCTATGTTATCAAATTTTACACTTACCTCATGATTCATTCTGTGTTCTAAAACGTGATGTATAGTTTCATGGTTCAATATCCATTCTACATTAAATTCGTTAGTTAAGGATGTTAAGAAAATCGTTTTCATCGCTGGAACATACATTCCATAGTAGTTGTTGTTCACTCCTACAACAATGTTGGGTTTAGGAATGTTCAAAGTAACCCCTCTTCTCCCTTCTCAAAATAAACAAGCAACTTCCATTATTTAAAAGCCTAAGGAACATTGCTCTATTAACAAATTCTAGTAGAAAACAACATGGATTACGAAAAAGCTGAATTCACGAATCGGAAATCTTAAAGCTTAGGATGCTAAAGACTATAATTATGCCATACGGATTCAGCTTCGACCTAACAAAAATGTCCAAGTCTTTCTTCAAAGAACTCACTAGGGTTGCACATGAAAAGAATGTGTACAGAAGAATTGGAGATAGGGCGAGAAGTCTGGCTGAAAAATTCAAAATCCAGGAACTCACAGGCTTAAACATCTCCGACGCTATCATGCTCGTGGAAGACCTCGTGGATATACACGCCCGAAACCTCTCAGAAAGGGACAAATTTCTGGAAACCAAAAAGAGAGCACTATTTTTACCTCACTGCTCAAGGAAATACATGGACAAACGCTGTCAAGCAGATTTCAACCCGAATGGTCCATCTTACCACTGCGGTCAATGCTCCCCAGACTGTCTAGTTAACCAAGCAACCGCGCTGGGAAAATCGAAAGGATACGATGTCTACGTGCTTCCTGGCGGCTCATGTGTCTCCCAAATACTGAAGACTCACCCATACGAGGGAGTTGTGGGAGTTGCGTGTAGCCAAGAACTGAAGATTGGAGGAGAACACCTTGCAAATAGTAAGTTGCGAGGCCAGTCGATTCCTCTCGTCAAGAACGGTTGCGTTAGCACATGGTTCAACATTGAAAGTCTCAAAAGAATTTTATGAAACTTAGCTGGATATCTTCCATAAAGCATATCTCAATTGATGAAAAGCTAAGAGCTGGAGCATAATTAATGCACAACAGAACTAAAAGGTTCATGGCAGTCTTTGCGTCAGCGTCTTTTCTAAATGACTTCGGGTCGGACATGATTTATCCTGTTTGGCCTTTATTTGTAACTTCATTCTTAGGAGCAAATGTAGCTGTTCTTGGGTTAATAGATGGCATAGGTGACGCTGTTGTTTCAATGTCCCAAGCAAGCTCTGGCTATCTTTCTGACAGACTAAGGAAAAGAAAGATTTTCATCTGGACTGGCTACTTGTTAGGGTCACTGTCCAGAGTCGGTTATGCCCTATCAACCCTATGGCAAGCTCTATTTCCCTTCAGGATTTTGGACAGATTTGGAAAGATAAGGGGAGCACCAAGAGACGCCATCGTTGCTGATATTTCTACAAAGGAAAATAGGGGAAGAAACTTCGGTTTGTTGAGGACCATGGATCACTTGGGCGCTGCCTGCGGCGTGATAGTTTCTATCTTGTTCTTCAGCTATCTTGGATACAGAAATTTGTTCCTGCTCGCTTCTATTCCATCCCTAATTGGCGTTCTGTTGATTCTCGTGTTCATAGAGGACAGAAAAACTAAGGAAATCTATAAGGGGCTTTCCTTGAAAGACTTAACTCCCAATTTGAAGTTGTTTCTAATACTAAGCGGTGTGTTCGCTTTGGGTTCCTTCAGCTATTCCTTCCTACTGGTTTATGCACGAGAATTCGGTTTTGAAGAAACAGTTGTTCCGATTCTATACTTGATTTTCACCGTCACGGCTTTCTTAGTGTCTTTACCTTTCGGAAAACTTGCCGATAAACTGGGCAGGAAATTCGTGTTGGTTATGTCTTACTCTCTATGGGGCGTCCTTTGTCTAGGTTTTGTTTTAGTACAATCGTATGTGGGCGTTGTGCTACTGTTTGTTTTATACGGTCTACATCTAGGAGCAATACAGCCTGTGCAAAGAACTATTGTTTCCGAATTGTCGCCAACAGAATATCGAGCAAGCATATTAGGAACGTTTCAAATGACAATTGGATTGTGCGCATTACCAGCCTCATTTATCGCTGGCCTGCTGTGGGTCAGTTTTGGAAAGTTTGCGCCATTCTACTTTTCTCTGGGGTTAACAATCCTCGCAACAGTCTTAATGTTATTCGTGAAAGAGCAGAAGTAAGCTAAAATCAACTCTAGCTAACACTCATTTTTTTAAATTATCAGAAAAAATGAGAAGGGCGCTTCAGATCAGGTGCAGCAGCCCTTTTTATTCGTCTTCTTTGTCGTGGTTTTCTTTTTAGATTCACAGCAAGACATCTAATACACCTCTTGCATATATTTTCTGAAAATCACTTATTTAACTTATATGCTGTCTTATCCTTCGTTATCTTTCTTAATAACATGAAAAAGTCGAAAACAATCCTTTGTGCTTATATAGGTTTTCTCTAAATATAGATTCTCATGCAAAAACAACAAGTCGTCATCATAATGGGTTCCAAACGCGACCTCAGCTTTGCGACTCCAATAGGTAATGGCTTAGCAAAATTTGGCATTGACTATGAGTATAGAATAGCCTCGGCGCACAAAACACCCGGAGATTTACTGAAAATCTTAGAGGAATATGAAAAGTCTGGAAACAACATCGTTTATATTACGGTTGCTGGCAGGTCTAACGCGCTTTCCGGACTAGTGGACGCCAACACAAAACATCCAGTTATAGCTTGCCCCCCATACTCAGAAAAGTTTGGAGGCGCCGACATTTACTCCTCCCTAAGAACCCCAAGTGGAGTCGCTCCATTAGTTGTACTTAACCCGGAAAACGCCGCATTAGCAGCGGCAAAAATTTTAGGCGTAGGAAACCCGGCGCTCTCCGAAAAAGTTGGTAAGTTCCAGCTGGAGAAGAAACGAGAAGTTAAAACCGCGGACAAAAAAATGAGAGGAAAGAAAATTTCTAACTTAAAAGACTGATAGAGGCAAAAAAATGAGCAAAATAAAAAAACGGTTTTTGCGAAGCGGCAAGGTTAAGGATGTTTATGACGTGAGTAAAGAAAAGCTTCTGTTCGTTTTTACAGACAGGCTGTCTTCTCATGATGTGATGTTGGCTGACAAGATTCCGCAAAAAGGTCAAGTTCTTTGCCGTCTCGCTGCCCACTGTTTTGCGAACTGCGAGGATAATGATATTGAAACTCACATGATAGATGTCCCTGCTCCCAACGAGATGCTAGCTAAGAAGTTATTTCTCATACCAATCGAGGTGATAGGGAGAAACTACGTTTACGGTTCGTATTGGAAACGATACCAACGTGGTGAAGTTCAACTTCCAGAAGGAACAGACCCCGTGTTAGCTGCGAAGTTGAGTGAACCGTTAATTGAGTTTACCACCAAGTTTGAAGCTAAAGACCGACCGCTAACTGAGCAAGAGATAATATCTAGAGGATGGTTAGGTGCTCCTGAAATTAACCAAATTAAAGAAATTACGTTGAAATTAAACGAGTTGATGTTAAAGGACGCGGAGAAAGCTGGGTTCATTCTAGCTGACTTTAAGCTGGAATTTGGAATAGGTGAGGGCGGAAAAATAATTTTAGCTGATGAAGCGGAAACGCCTGATAGTTGCAGGTTCTGGGACGCAAGCAAATATCAGCCAGATAAGATACAGGAAAGCTTCGATAAACAGATTGTTAGAGACTATCTTGAAAAAGTGAAGGGTTGGGATAAAAATCAGCCCGCGCCTGGAACCAAATTAACTAAGCCCATTTTGCCGAAAGAAATAATAAATAAAACACGTCAACGATATATCCAAGCATATGAAAAATTAACTGGCAAAAAATTCTGATATGATAAGTTAATGAGGTGATTGAAATGGCTATAGAAAGAGAAGAAATGCAAGAAATCGTAAAATCCTACAAAAAACCAGTTGGACTAAACTTAGGGTCTCACTCAGCACTTGACGCTTGGGTGGGGCAAAGAGACTATGGTTTCAAAAGCATAATCTACACAACTCCACAGAGAGCAAGAATTTACCTGCAAAATCCAATGGTTGGAAACCCCAATGAAGTAATAGAAGAATTACCCAGCTTGGTTAGCAGAGACGTCATAGTCACTGATGACCTTGCTGACATAAAAAAGAAGGGAGATTGGAAAGCCGCAATCTTTATTCTAGACAAATACGGTGACATAGTTAAGTACGTTGATGACCTTGTCGATATGGAATGCATTCAGATTCCAAACAGAGCATTTTCTGTTTATGTTGGCGGAGACGAATATTGCAGTGTTATCGAAAATCAGTTTGCAGTACCCATCCTAGGCTCTAGAAAACTGTTGAAAATTGAGAATAGAGGCGAAATAGAAAAAGACTACTACTGGTTTGCAGAGAAGGCGGGTATTCCTTATCCAGAATCTTATGAATATAACGTTTCTGAAAAAGGCATAAAATTTAAAGAACCCATTGACAATCCCATGTTGCTGAAAGCGGAACATGCAAGCAGAGAATTTGAAAGAGAATTCATTTTTGCAGCGAACTCCAACGATTTGGAAGAGAAAGTTAAGCTAGAAATGGAAATGGGAAACCTCAATGAAGAATCTTTAGAAAGAGCTAGAGTAGAACAAATAGTTCTTGGTCCACATGCAAACTTTAACTTCTTCTATTCACCGCTAGACGCAAAACAAGACTGGGGAGACGTTGACGACTGGTACTCAAAACTGTACAATGTAAACTTAGAGGACGCAAGAACTTGCTTGGCAAACCAGTTTCTATCAATAGATGAAAGGAGAGAAACAATCCTTGACGGTTTGAGGAGACTTCCCGTTGATGTTCAACAAAAAATCAAGACAATTCCATCGTTTGAAGTCACTTGTCACGTGCCTATGAGCCTACGAGAATCATTACTCAAAGATGTACATAGATTTGCAGACGCGTTCATGTTGGCATCCAGAAAGTATGAGCCTCCTGGGATAATTGGTGCTTGGTGTCTACAAACTCTCATAACATGGAGGAAAATAGGACCTGGCATGGCAGTTGAGTACGGCTTGTACGATGTTCCTGAAGGAAAAGAAGCCTATATGCACGTGCCGGTTACACAGGATTTAGCTTTGAGACATGGTGGTGGAACAAACACTCACATGGGAATTGGTGCACAATATTCTAACGCAAAATACCAGCGAAGAATGAGCATGGGCGACCGTATAGCATTAGAGATAAGGAGAGCTTGGGAGAGCAAGAAACTTCAGGAGATAGTCACCTAACAAGTGAAATGTATGTCAAGAGAATTTACGTATGCGGAGGCGGGAGTAGACAGAGACTTAAGAGCAAAGTCTAAAGCCGCCTTGACGGCTCTTGAACAAACCTACAATTTCAGCAGACATGGGAAGATCATTAAACTTCCCTACGGCAACATTTTTCCAGTTGGTGATAGATACTTTGACTTTGTTATAGAAGGCATCGGAACCAAAGTTCTTCTGGCACAACTAGCAAACAAATACGACACTATAGGCATTGACGGCGTTGCAATGGCAGTAAATGATGTAATCCGATCCGGTGCAAAGCCCATAGCGGTTGTGGACAACATACATGCTCAAGTGTCTAATCCTCATCTGGTAAACGAATGGATGAAAGGCATAGTGAAAGGCGCAACTGAAGCTGAATGTTTTGTGCCAAGCGGAGAAATAGGAGACGTAACAGAACTTATCAAAGGAGCAGTGGAAGGAAAAGGCTTTGACATGATTTTCGCCTGCATAGGAGAATTATCTAAAGAAGACATAGTCTTCAGCAACAACATTAAACCAGGAGACACCGTGATAGGCTTACGAAGCTCCGGTATCCACAGCAACGGAATATCACTAGCAAGAAGAGTTCTTTTTAAACAGTGGGGTGGCAAGTATGAACCATTCGATGTTGCCGACGGATTTGAAAGAGAACTCATTTACGAAGTTCTGGAGCCTACGAGAATCTACGTTAAGCCAGTGTTGAATATTGCAAAAAATCATAAGATTAAGGGGCTGGTTCACATCACTGGCGACGCCTACTTGAAGTTCAATAGGTTGATGAAGTTTTCTAAGGGAATCGGGGTTGAGTTCAACAACTTTAAGCCACAACCCATATTTCAACTGATTCAGGAAACTGCCTTAGAGATGGGCGGCGTAATTAGTGATGAAGAGATGCTGAAAACCTTCAACATGGGATGGGGCTTTGCGGTGATTGCTGATAG
>JGI2173J19968_10000416_pt1 | contig 15784 bp, 9 predicted proteins | sample DeeMarSWOR136_30_FD_19968 | JGI IMG/M metagenome (IMG submission 19968) | reverse complement strand
CTGGTTACTAAAAGCTACCTCGAGGGATTTTACTATAAGCCCAGGGTAGATAAAGAGCTTCTCAAGCTTCATCATGACGGGCTTATTGCCCTTTCGGGTTGCGCTCACGGGGAACTGGCTCGACTTATCCTCGAAGGGCGAAACGACGAGCTTGCCAGGGCAGCTTCGTGGTACAAGGAGGTCTTCGGCGATTACTACCTGGAGATTCAGAGACATCCTATCCCTGAACTGGAGCAAATCAACCAGGAGCTTATTTCACTATCCACCAAACTCAATATACCGCCGGTAGCCACATTTGATGTGCATTACGTTGATAAACAAGACGCCCCGGCTCATGAACTTCTCTTGTGTATACAGACCAATACCTCTGTGTATGATGACAAAAGGCTGAAGCTGGCTGGCGACTTTTTTTACCTTAAAAGCCCTGAAGAGGCGGAACAACTGTTCGCTGACTTACCTCAGGCTGTAGAGAATACTCAAGCCATTACTGATATGTGTCAGCTGGAGCTGGATTTTGCCAAGCTGCATCTGCCGCATGTGGAATTGCCTCAGGGCCGGAAAGCCGATGATTTCCTGGCTGAGCTCTGCTATCAGGGCCTGGAAAAACGTTACCCGAAGCCCGGCTCAGAGATCAAAGAACGGCTCAGCCACGAGCTTGATGTCATCCAGAAGACCAAGTTTGCTCATTACTTTCTCGTTGTTTGGGACATAATCTCCTTTGCCAGGGGACGGGGCATCTATTTCGGCGTTCGAGGAAGTGCTGCTGCCAGCCTGGCCCTGTACTGTCTGGGCGTCACTGATGTCGACCCGCTGGCATATGGGCTGGTTTTCGAGAGATTCCTCAATGTCGAGCGCCATGAGCTCCCGGATATCGACCTTGATTTTCAGGACGACCGTCGCGATGAAGTCCTGGCCTACGTCAACCAGAAATATGGCTCCGACCACGTAGCTCAAATTATTACCTTTGGCACAATGGGAGCCAGAGCTGCAATTAGAGACACGGGAAGGGCTTTAGGGATGCCTTATGCTCAGGTTGACCGGGTAGCTCGACTCATTCCTATTGAGCTGACCATAACCCTGGATAGAGCTCTGGAACAGAGCCGGGAGCTTCATGACATTTATCACCAGGATGCGGCAATACACAACCTGATTGACTCGGCTAAGAAATTGGAGGGAATGGTCAGGCATGTCAGCACCCATGCCGCCGGTGTGGTTATAGCGCACGAGCCTTTAATCGAATATGTGCCACTACAATTGCTAGGCAAGGGTGAGCAGCGCACTGTCATGACTCAGTTCCACATGGGTGACATCGCCCGCCTCGGATTGTTAAAAATGGATTTCCTGGGACTATCCAATTTGACCATTCTCGCTAAGGTTAAAGAAATTATTGCCCAAAATCGTGGAATCTCACTGGATTTGCAGCATATTCCTCTCGACGACGCCAGGACCTTTGAGTTACTGGCCTCGGGGGAAACCAAGGGCATCTTCCAGCTGGAAAGCGCCGGGATGCGCCGCTATATCAAGGAACTCAAGCCCACTAACTTCAGCAATATCTCAGCTATGGTGGCGCTCTATCGCCCGGGCCCCATGGAACAAATCCCTACTTTTATTAGAGCCAAGCAGGGTGTTGACCCTATTCACTATCCACATCCCATCCTGAAGGAGATTTTAAAAGAAACCTACGGAGTTATCGTTTATCAGGAGCAGGTAATATTTATCGCCCAGGCTTTAGCTGGCTACAGCCTGGGCCAGGCTGACATTCTTCGTAAAGCTATGGGTAAAAAGATACCTACAGTGATGAAGAAAGAAGAGCGTAATTTCATCGCCGGAGCTAAAAAAAATGGCATATCGCCGGAATTGGCTCAGGAAGTATTTTCCCTGATCGAGCCTTTCGCCGGCTATGCTTTCAATAAAGCCCACAGCGTTAGCTATGGCCTCATTGCCTACCGCACTGCCTATCTTAAGGCAAACTATCCGATTGAGTACATGGTTGCCTTTCTCAATACCTATTCGGATAATATGGAAAAGGTACGTTCAGCGATTGCCGAATGCCGGAGGCTGGGCATCAAAGTGCTCCCGCCGGACATTAATAGGAGCCACGCTAGCTTTGCCATTGAGAAAGATGGTGAAAATAATCCCGCCATCCGCTTTGGACTGGCTTCTATTAAAAATGTCGGCTTTGCCCCAATTGAGCATATCTTGTCCGGCCGGGACTCAGAGGGCGATTTTAAGTCCATAGAAGACTTCTGCTATCGAACCGACCTTCGCAACATCAATAAGAAAGTATTAGAAAGCTTGATTAAAGTCGGTGTCTTTGACTCCCTGGGCAGCCGTAAGACGCTACTCGAATCCCTAAACAAAATTATCTCCCTATCTCAAACGAAACAAAGAGCAAAGGAATCGGGACAGGTTAGCATGTTTGATCTATGGGGGCAAAGCCCACCAATCCCCCAGGTTGGTTACCAGCAAGCCGAGGAAGAGGTATCCGCCAAGCAAAAGCTTATCTGGGAAAGAGAGCTGTTAGGGGTTTATTTCTCCCAGCCCCTGGACTTCCTAGCCAGGGGACCATCCTCAACAGGCACTATTTCCTGCGGCGAAATCAATATGGACATGGTTGATGAAATGGTGACCATTAGGGGAATGGTGGTCTCGGTACGCCAGGCCCACACCAAAGATAATCGCCCATTTGTTGTCGCTTCAATTGAGGACCTTGATGCCAGTATCGAGGTCATTGCCTGGCCCAGGCTCTACGAGAGCACCCAAGGGCTATGGCAGGAGGGCAACATTCTCAGCATCAAGGGTGTGGTGAAGGTCAGGGATGGGGAAGTGCAATTAAACTGTCAAGAGGCGATGCTCCTCCCTGTGAGGCAGGAAGTGCTGAAAGAACCCCAGCGTCGCCATATCATGATAGATGTCAACCAGTCGGGCGACGCCGAAAAAGACGTCGAATGCCTCCACAAAATTGTGGATATCCTCCAGAGTTATCCCGGGCAGGACAGAGTTTCTCTGACTGTTGTCTGCGATGGTGAAGTGACTAACCTGGAGATGCCCAACATAACAGTACATTACTGCCCCGAATTGGCCAGCGAATTGAGCGAGATAGTAGGCGAAAGTAACTTCAGGCTTGACCTGTAGGTCAAGCCTGGTCCGCGAAGCAATCTAGAAAAAGGATTGCCTGAGCTGTGAGGTCGCTGGGAATAGACGCTGCTCCTAATTCTTGCTATATTTGAATCTTATGTTTGACTTAATTCCCTCGGGCAGTGTTACCTCAGCTTCAGGATTCCTGGCTGGGGCGGTGCATGCTGGGATAAAGAGCAAAGACGACCTTGATTTGGCTATTCTTTGCTCCGAAGTGCCCTGCACGGTGGCCGGCGTTTTTACTACCAACCAGATTAAATCAGCTCCAGTTATTTTATCCCAGAGGCATATAGCAAGAAGGCGAGCGCAGGCTGTAGTGGTAAATTCCGGTTGTGCCAATGCTTGTGTGGGCGAGCACGGACTGGCAGACGCCCTGGAAATGGCAAATCTGGCAGCAGCCAGGCTAGGTATATCTCCTGAGGAAGTCCTGGTCGCCAGTACCGGGGTCATTGGTGTGCCTTTGTCCATGGATAAAATCAGGGCTGGAATTCCTAAGATAAAGCCAACCAGAAAAGGAGGTCATGATTTTTGCCGGGCAATAATGACTACGGATACCAGACCCAAAGAAATGGCCGTCCAGGTAGATTTAAGAGGAACTCAGTTCACCATCGGTGGGGTGGCTAAAGGAGCCGGTATGATTCATCCCAACATGGCTACCTTGCTTTGTTTTATCGCCACAGATGCCCTGGTGAATGTTGATTTCCTGCATGCAGCATTACACACAGCAGTGGACGGCTCTTTCAACATGGTAAGTATTGATGGCGATACCAGCCCCAGCGATTGTGTATTCTTATTAGCCAACGGCTTAGCTGGTAACGAGTCTATTGACTTCGATAACGGCGGCGCCTTTCAAGAAGTCTTAAATGCAGTTTGCACTCATCTGGCTAAGTCCATAGCTCGGGATGGCGAGGGAGCCACAAAACTTATCGAAGTCATAATAGAAGGAGCGGAAGCCCGGGTTTGGGCTCGCCAGGCGGCTCGAACTATCGCTGGTTCACCGCTGGTGAAAGCAGCCATCAATGGCAACGACCCTAACTGGGGGCGTATCGTGGCTGCCTTAGGGCGAAGCGGAGCCAGGGTGAGAGAAGATAGATTGGATGTCTATTTGAACGATGTTTGTGTTATGAAGCAAGGTTCCCCCACCCCCTTCAACAAAGCAGAAATGATATCGGCTTTGAGCAAAAGTGATAATGTGCTCATAAGACTGCTCCTCAATTTAGGAGACGGCCAGGCCACCGCTTGGGGCTGCGACCTCTCTGAGGAATATGTTACTATTAACAGCGCGTATACTACGTAATGCAAAGAAAAATCATAGTAGTTAAGATTGGCGGCAGCACCCTGGGCAACCATGACACCACCTTGGAAGATCTGGTGGAGCTTCAGAAACAGGGCAAGTCCCTGGTAGTGATTCACGGCGGCGCCAAGGTGACTACCGAGTGGCTGGCCCGGCTGGGCATTCCCACCAGCTTTGTAAATGGGTTGAGGGTCACCGATGCCGAGAGCCTGAAGGTGGTGGCTGCGGCGTTGGGAGGTCTGGTCAACAAGGAACTGGTTGTGGCTATCCAGGCTCTGGGAGGGAAAGCGGTAGGGCTGAGCGGTTGCGACGGCAACTTGCTCTGGGCAAGCAACAAGAGCCCTGAGATGGGCTACGTCGGTGAAATTGTCGCCGTTGATCCCACTCCTTTGAAGCTGCTACTGAATGCTGGCTACATGCCAGTGGTCGCGCCCATAAGCTTCGGCTCGGTGGAAGGCAGGGTCATGCTGCTCAATGTTAACGGAGACACGGCGGCCGGGGAAATTGCCGCAGCGCTAGCCGCAGAAAAACTCGTATTCCTGACCGACGTTGATGGTATTCACAATGGCTCGGAGCAGGTAGTCTCCAGACTCAATCTGACGGAAGCCAAGGATATGCTCGCCTCCGGTGTAGCTTCCGGGGGCATGGTTCCTAAAATAGAAGCCAGCCTCCGAGCCCTTACTACCACAAGGGTCGTGCGCATCATAGATGGCCGAGCCTCCCATGCCTTGCTCCAAGACATCGCCGGAAAGGCTCGGCAAACTAAATCACGAGGTACAACAATTGTTACAGAATAATTGGCCGGAGCTAGAACAGAAGTTATTTCTCAGAACGATCACTAGACTACCCCTAACTCTGGTTCGCGGTAAAGGGGCTTTGGCCTGGGATGACCAGGGCAAAGAATACCTCGACTTTGTCGGCGGCTGGGCTGTAAACAGCCTGGGGCATTGCCCTCCGGTGGTCGTTAAAGCTCTAGAAAAGCAAGCCAAGACCCTGATCCAGGCGTCCAACCAGTTTTACACCATCCCGCAGATAGAGCTGGCACAGCTTCTAATTGAGCATAGCTGCTTAGATAGAGTTTTCTTTTGCAACAGCGGTGCTGAAGCTAACGAAGGAGCAATGAAACTGGCCCGCCGGTATGGAAAGCTTCGACTTAATGGTGCCTACGAGGTCATTACCACCTATAGCTCTTTTCACGGGCGAACTCTAGCTATGACCGCCGCCACAGGACAAAATAAACTCCAGGAGCCTTACATCCCTCTGCCTGAGGGCTTTGTCAACGTGGAGTATAACAATTTCGAGGCGGTCAAGCGGGCAACAAGCGAAAAAACCTGCACTATAGTGCTGGAGCCAGTCCAGGGAGAAGGAGGGGTTAATCTCCCCGACGATGATTATCTAAAAAAAGTACAAAGCTGGTGTCGGGAAAAGGGCATCCTCTTTATTCTGGATGAAGTCCAGACAGGCATCGGTCGGACCGGGACGCTCTTCGCCTATGAGCAGTACGGGGTCGAGCCGGACATAATGACTCTGGCTAAGGGACTGGGTAGTGGTGTGCCCATCGGCGCTTTCTTAGCCAAGGAAAATGTCTCCGTCTTTTCTCCAGGCGAACATGGTTCTACATTTGGTGGTAACCCGTTGGCTTGTGCCGCCGCTTATGCCACCTTGAAATACATTATTGACAACAACATACCGGCACAGGTTAAGCGAGTAGGTAGTTATTTCCTAACCAAGCTGGAAAGCCTGAAACAGCAGTTCGATTTTATCACCGAGGTGAGAGGCCGGGGGCTCCTCATAGCCCTGGAATTTAACCAGGAAATCGCCGAGAAATTGGTACTGGCATGTATTGGTAGAGGCTTATTGGTTAACAAAGTGAAGCCCAACGCTCTGCGCTTTATGCCGCCCCTTATAATTACTGAGAAGGAGGTGGACAAGGCGATAGGCATTTTGAGGGATGCGTTAGGAGATATACGAAATCCGAAATGCTAAACAATACCAAAATCCAAAATCCCGATGACAAAACGTGGCAACCTATAACAATGTCATTGCGAGGAGCTAAAAGCAACGAAGCAATCTCAAATGTTTTGAATTTAAGACATTTGAAATTTGAATTTGTTTAGGATTTAGATATTAGAATTTAGGACTTCTCCGGAGGAGGTTATGAAATGGCAAACAAAGTAATATTAGCCTACAGCGGCGGTCTGGATACGTCCGTGGCCATAAAATGGCTTGAGGAAAAACATAACTTGAAAGTCGTCACCCTCACCGTAGATATAGGCAATGTCCCCGACCTCGAGGCTATCAGACAAAAAGCGCTCAAAGTCGGAGCCATAAAAGCGCTGGTAGTCGACGCTAAAGAAACCTTTATTAAGTCGTTTGTTTTCCCAGCCCTTCAAGCCGATGCCGTTTATGAAGGGCAGTATCCCTTGGCCACAGCCCTGGGACGTCCTCTCATCGCCCGACTCTTGGTGGAAGCAGCTAAGAAAGAAAAGGCGAGAGTGGTCGCTCACGGCTGCACTGGCAAGGGCAATGACCAGGTGAGGATCGATGTAAGCGTAGCCGCTCTCGCCCCCGAGCTAAATGTAATAGCTCCAGCTCGTGCGTGGAATATGACAAGGGAGCAAACAATTAAATATGCCCAGGCTCACAATATCCCCGTGCCTATTACCAAAGCCAGCCCCTATTCCATTGACCAGAACCTATGGGGCAGGAGCATCGAATGCGGTGTGCTGGAACACGCCTGGAATGAACCACCCGAGGATGCCTTCCTGTGGACAAAGTCCCCTGAAAAAACACCGGCTCGGCCGGCTTACCTGGAGATCGGCTTTAATAAAGGAATACCAGTAAGCCTTGATGGCCGAAAGTTAGAGCCTGTTACGCTTGTCCATAAGGTTCATAGCCTGGCTGGGAAGCATAGCATAGGCCGGATTGACCACGTAGAAAACAGACTGGTGGGCATAAAATCCAGAGAGGTTTACGAGGCACCGGCTGCTGTGGTCCTGCTGAAAGCTCACCAGGCCCTGGAGGATCTAGTGCTGTCCAAGGAACAGCTCCGCTTCAAGGCCAGGGTCGCCGCTGAGTATGCCGACCTTATCTACAATGGAATGTGGTTTACCGGCATGCGCCAGGACTTAGCCGCTTATGTGGAAAGCACTCAGAGGTACGTCACCGGCACCGTAAGGGTAAAGCTCTTCAAAGGCAACTGCCAAGTAGTGGGTAGAAAATCGCCCTACTCCCTTTACGATTACAGCCTGGCCACTTATGATAAGGGCGATGCCTTTGACCAGAGTGCCTCTCCCGGCTTCATCCACATCTGGGGCTTACCAGTGAGGACCCAGGCCAGGGTACAGCCCGAACTGCCCCGATATAATATCTAATTTGTAGTAGGCCTAATTGGCATGGCGTCCCTGGAATTCGCCGCGACTTAAGGTTGAAGATAATATTGCCTAACAGTCTGGCTGCGTCATGGGGGATACTATGTTACAGCCTTCTTGTGCTTTCTCCTTCGGAAGACCAGGAATACTATTCCCGCCACAATAAATGCCAGTATTAAGAGAAGCCACCCTACCAAGGGGAAAGCCCAAGTTTTGTTGATGCGACCGGCAACACCTTCATAATAATCGGGAATCCGGGGTATCCCATCCACTCCCGGCAGCTGGGCTGCGGCGTAACTTACCACCGCCTCCCATACTTTGAGCTCAGTCCCATCGTCCTGATACACTATCAGTTCATCAAATCTTTCCGGCGGTACCGGCTCTCCATCGGCATTTTTAGGGACTACCGCCAGCTGGGGCAGTACGTCTGTCACCAAGGGGAAGAAGAGGAGGATGTAGCCGTCGGTAACCACGTGGTACAGCTTTTCGTCCCCGCGCTCTAAGGGGACATACCCTTCACCGTTTACAGGTTGAATTCCATCACCAGTGTAAAGTTCCGCTCTGGTAACCGCACGGGTCGTGGGAATAGGCAGGTTTACAAAAGGTATGGTCAAGAGCACTGCATTGGCGGGGTTGTAGCTGTATCGCAGGCCGGAGGACTGTGGAAAGAAAGAATCTCCCATAACCTCCTGCAGTATTATGGCTATCTCCAGCACACGGCGCACTTCTTCGCCGGTGAGATAGAGAGATACAATGGGACAACCTGCGTAGCCGTCGCGTCCGTGTCCCATGCCTGTAGCTTCGACAATCTCGTAAAAGGAAATGTTTCCTGCAGAGTGTTCCATGGTGCCGGGAAAGATGCTTGTCCGGATGCAACCGTTAGCCTGACATGCTACGTCGACCTTCTTGCCGATAACCTCCTGGGCAACCATGCGCATGGCGTCGGCAACGAAGTTGCCGAGCGGAGTTTCACTGAGGGGCAACTGGTTAGACAGGATAAAGTCAGACCTGGCTACCGTACTCATGATATCGTCGAATTCGCCGCCGGTCATTTCATCGATGTGCGCATTCAAGATGAGGGTATATTCCCGGATCAAGGCATCGGTTTCCGGATCGCAGGCAAAGCTGTCGTCAATGGGAATAAGAAAGGGGTGGTCGTTTTCTTCGTTGCGCATCCGTACCTTGTCGGTGTTGGAGTTGTACGCCAGTTCCAGTTGCCCCAGGTACATTCCCAGGTGACCAGCCTGGACAATGATGGTAGCGCCCTGTAAGATCGGCTTATACAGGGCAGTATCAGAGTGACCGCCTACGATTACGTCGATACCCGGGACCTCTCGTGCCAGTTCCCGGTCCTCATCCACGCCGGAGTGAGTTATGGCCACGATGACATTGGCACCCTGTTCTTTCAGCTCATCTACCGCCTGGCGGGCCACCTCGTACTCGTCCAGGAATTGCACGTCCCCGATTTCACCGAGCACCTCAATGGCTTCCTTACCCATAAGGCCAAAAACTCCTACTTTCAGACCGTTTTCCAACTCAAACATACCGGTCTTCCTATAGAGACTCTGGGCAGCCAGCGGATGGTCTAGTGGCGCCTCCGTGTTGGAGGCCAGTATCAATGTTTTCTGGTGGGCTTCGGGGTATCCAGCCTGTAAAAGGTATTGCGCCAGTACGTCAGGGTCATAATCGTACTCATGGTTGCCGATGACTACAGCGTCGTATCCCATCTTCTGCATTATGGTAAGCTCTGCGGCGCAACCATTGAGGGCTAGCCAAGCGAAAGCAGAGCCTCCCAAGAAATCACCGGCGTCAAAAAGAAGGACTGGTTCACCTTCCCTCATTTTGTTCTCTCGGATTTCGTCCACGGCAGTAGCCAGACGAGCAAACCCTCCTATGGTAGGATCTTCTTCTTCGGTTTGGTAGTCTACTGCCGGCGAATGGGGTATGAGCGCAGAATGCATATCGTTGGTATGGAGTATACAGAAATATAGCTCTTCAGTTTCACCTGAGTAGCTTTTCAAATTTCCTGGAATGCCCAGGAATGAGGCGAATACCAGGATGGTTACCAGAATACAGAACAACCCTTTGCTTGCTCTGAAAAGGCTGTTTCTGTTACCCATTAAAAATTCTCATTCTCCTTAAGATAGTACAAACCCGGCCGACAACCAGCGTCTTAAATGAGAAATTACTGCATGATATCATACACTACGCCTGGTATTCTAGAGACATTAATATTAATTTGTAACAGGCCTGATTGGTATGCTATCCCTGGAATTTTGAGCGATTAATGATTTCATTGTAGATCGATTCATATTTTTCTATTGTTTTATTGATATCGTGATCTTTGATAATTTCCAAACTTTTTTTTGACATTTGCTCCCGCATTGGTTGATTAGAAAGTATTGCGATAACTTTTTCGGCAATCATTTTACTGTCCCCATCCGAAAAAAGGTAACCATTTTCTCCATCGTGTACCAATTCGGGCAAGGCCTTTTCATTCACGGCAACAACAGGTAAACCAGACGCCATTGCTTCCATCGTTACAATACTTTGCAACTCTGCTATACCTGCCATCACAAATAGATCACCAATCCGATAGATATTCTGCAGGTCTTTATCAGGAATAAACCCGGTAAATGTTACTGCCCTTTGTATGCCCAGTTTCTCTGTTAGTTCCACAAGTTTTTGCTTTTCTTTGCCTATACCAGCTAATACTAAATGGACGCTAGTGGCGCGCAAAATATCCGGCAATGCTCGTAAAATTGTGTCAATTCTTTTTTCTTTGTCTAATCTACCCACATATAACAACACTGGTTTATTGATTGGTACGGCGAAGATTTGCTTCAGATACAATCCATCATTGGTTGGCTTGAATCTCTCCAAGTCAATGCCGTTCGAGATCGGCATAACATCTTTGCTAAAACCGGCGTTTTTTAACACCGCCACCGCGGTTTTTGTCGGCGTGGTCACAAAATCAAGTCGTTCCAAAATTCTTATACAGTATCTCCACGCAAACTTGTACGCCCACTTCTCTGCAAATTTTGGTGGATGAAGATAGTACACCAGATTTTCTGGCAAGAAGTGACTTGTGCCTATAACCGGAATGCCAAGCTTTTTTGCTGCGCTTGCTGCTACTTTGCCGATCAGGAAAGGATGTTGAATATGAACGATATCGGGGGAAATTTCCTCAACCACTCCCCGGATGACCCCGGAAATAAAGAGCGGTGAAACTCTAAAGTTTGGATATACCGGAATGTGGATGGAGCGAATTCCGTATACCGTAACTCCATTATCATTTGACACCATGTTTTTAAACGAGCGGGACGGGCACATGACAAAGACATTGTAGCCTCTTTTTGTCAGGATGGTGGCAAGCCGATATGCGAAATAAGCCGCCCCGTCGACGGACGGGTAATAGCTATCAGCTGCAATAAGTATTTTCATGATTCCATCATTTTAATTAGTATTTTTATCCGCATACTTTTATTAACATTTCTCATTATACAAAAAATCACAATTAATATGACGGCTGCAATAACTGCTCCGATCGCCGCGTAGTCGAGTATGTATTAATTCTGACATAACTTTCTCCAGAATAATAACCAATGAGTAAAAGCATTAGAGATTTCGGCAGGGTAGGAANAAAGTTGTACCAGACGAATTTCCGGAATGACACCTCGGCCTATTTAAACTGTTGCTTCTTCTCCCCATATCATACTGTTGGTCAAACATACTAAATAAACGGCGAGGATCTATGCCTCATGCCTTGATAAAAATGTACCGAGGAAGAACAACTGAGCAGAAGCAAAGACTCGCTGCAGCAATTACAGGATGCGTTGCTAGCATCGCCAAATGTGAAGAGAAATTTATGTCAGTTGCCGTTGAGGAGATCGCCCCAGAAGCTTGGGCTGGAGAGGTCTACAGACCAGACATATTAGAAAAAGAAGAAACCTTATTGTACGATATTCTGAATGCTTAGGCTGGTTTTCGGGGTAAGTCAAGTAGGGGTCGTTTTAGCGGCTGACTCATGCGCACCAGCGGCAAGGTAAATCTCAAGTAGCTTAAGAGCGGACGCCTGAGCAGTCTGTGAACAAGCCCATTTGTGAGCAGCTTTTCCCATCTTCTCCCACTCTGCTTTATCTTCAAGGAGTCTATAGCAAGCCCGTGCAAATTCATCTTCGTTTTCTTCGACCAAGATCCCTGTCTCCCCAGGATGAACAACATCCAGCACTCCCATTTTTCCAATAGCAATCACGGGACTTCCTGCCATCATCGCTTCAACCAAGACCAGCCCTAGTGTCTCTGTCTTAGAAGCAAAGANGAACAAGGCTTGCTTATATAGGTCAATAAGCCGCTTGTGCTCGAGAAAACCGGTAAAGATGACGTAAGGGACAATGCCGAGCTCGGTGGCGTATCTCTGCAAAGTCTGGCGTTGGGGGCCATCGCCAGCGATGATCAATCTTGCGGTGTCATGGTAGGCAAGGAGACGCTTAAAGGCACGGAGAAGAAAAGTGAGGTTTTTTTCTTTCCCGAGCCTTCCCGCAAAAAGTAACAAGTCTTCTGTTGGAAGACCCAACTCTGCTCTCACATTCCACTCAATCTCACGTGAGAACTCCTCCGCATCTACACCAACGAAGAGAGGATAAATCGGACGCTTTATCCCGTAACTTTCAAGTTCCTGCTTCATTTGAAGGGTAGGGGCGATGACCACATCACAGAAGTTACAGAAGATTCGGCTGATTTGCATAACCATTCGCCGCGAAGGACGTAGCGGCAGAGGAAGGTAATGGCGGTATTCGGCATAGAAAGTGTGGTAGGTGTGGACGTGAGGAATTTGATATCTTTTAGAGGCATGCACGGCAAGCAGACCAAGGGAGCTAGGGTCATGGGAATGGATTACGTTCAGACTGGGAATTATCTTGAACGCTCTACGACTGTAAGGTACCGCCATCCTCATCCCCGGGTAAAAGAGGAATCTCAGTGACGGAAAGCGGTGGACACGTGGCTCATTTCCGTGCCAACCAGGATAGGCTGGAGCGAAGATATGCACCTCATGCCCTTCCCTGGTAAGTTCTCGCTCCATCTTCTGGATTGCGATAACAACGCCATTTGTGTCGGGAAGGAATGTGTCGGTGAAAAGACCAATTTTCATGAAGACTCCACATCTAATGCGCGCAGAACCTCATTTGAGCTCCTATCATATAATAGTTTAAGGTTCTGAGTCATTCCCCGCAACTGATGACATCTCTCGCGCCAAACTCAGCAGAACCCTTTTTTATAATCCGGTAGCAGTCTCCGTAGCGATAGATCTCTTGGAGGATACTGACGTAGGGAAAGCTGTAAAAGCCCTTTACCTTGAATACTTTGCCAACAATCCCGGCAAGAAACCAGTGGTGCAGGTAGAGCCGATAGTTCTGCCAAGGGATGATTATTGACCTGATATTCCTTGTTTACTCACTGCTCAACCACCCAGCTACTGGGTGATGGCGAAAGCGACAAACCAGCCCTCATAGTAAGCTTCTCTCCCGTATTCACAGTTCACTTCAATACTGCAATCATTGAAAAGGCTCAAGGGGTTGCAACTTATAACAATAAAGATTTTCTAGAAGCATTGGTAAAATGTTATGAGTTATACATCCAATATAGGAAACAAATGGATGACTCCATATATGTGAAATATTAGAGCAATAATAAAATACATGGCATAGTAGCTATCAGGTGAATTTGCCAGCCTCTGTTGAATACTCTAGCGTTTTATCGAACATAATGGGCACAAAGCCGCTTACAAAATATGTTAGGGATCAAAGAGTGCCAAGAGGATACCCCGGCCAACCAGACCATCCAATGCCGGGAGGAAAGTCCAGCAGGACAAAAGGAAGAGACAGCAAGATAAGTAAAGTAGCGTAAACCGCAAACGTCGCCACAAGCTCCTTTCCCGTTTCCGGCCGGTCCTTCTTAAGCAGAAGCCTCATCGGGAATGTTACTACAGTAGAAACAAATTTTGGAATGCGGAACATGAATGGAGCACTGGCTGTATACTGTAGATACCTCTCGCTGTCTTCCTTTCTCATTCTGTTCTCCTCAGCCAGGGCGATGCAGATTATGACCAGCGACGTTAGCAGCCAGGGCAGACTTGCTCCTGGATTTGAGCCACCCATCGGGACCGGCTGCTGGGCGGCAAATAGCATTACCCCATAGCTCCATATAATGAAGCCCAGATACTGGGGATGCCGTGAGTACCTGTATATCCAGAAATCAACGGTCTTTCTCTTTTGCACTTTGCCGTAGAACCATGTGATAGTCCCCATAACAAATATGAAGAGACCCACTCCTATAGCAACCCAGGCCAGGACCTCCCTGATATCTACACCCCCAAGCCAGAACGGGTAGACCAGGACCATATACGGCAGGTAGCTGATATCTCCAAAAATCATGAGGTTTACGCTGGGGTCCCAGAAGGGGATAAACGGGACTTTCAATATGCCCAGACCGGCAAGGAAAAACATGGAAGCAAAGAAATAACCGAAGGTGGGCAAGAAAAAGGCAAAGGACCCGAAGATAGATAGCTTCCTCTTACCGGTCACGAAACCGGCCACTATCAAGATGGCTATTATTCCAAGGCAGGCATAGCCAACAGGACGGGCAACGACCATAAACTCGGCTACCCGCTCCGGTTCTATTATGGGATGAATGTCGGGGAAGTAGCTGGACAGCCAGTTGCCGACTATGACCGGGAGCTGCAGCGTGGCAAAAGTCAGCGCCGCAGTAAAGACTACTGCCAGCAGGGATATGCCGGCCAGAAGTCCAACTCTCGAACGTTTAATGCTCATTGCTTGCATCTTGATACCCTCCATTCAGTTTAACGCCAGACTGCCTCCGGCACTTCTATCGGTACAGGCTCACTGGCAGCATTCACCGATGAAATCTCGAAAGCGTATGATGGCGCCAGCTCGTCGAACCGATGGCGGAGGTCGATCTTTGCCCAGTCGTAGGGAGGCACCATTATATGCCATGATATGTGAGCCTCCCATTCCTCCGAGAAGAAGAGATAGTGAGATACCACTAACCATACCGGGCTGACCATAGTGCCGTTCCATGCTGTATCCTCTGTGATTCCCAGTTCAGGATGATTCGCTGCCAGCCAGGAAACAAATCTATCCAGCAACTCTCCTGCATATTCTTGCCTGTCGTCTTCGCCTTCCGCCACCTCGAAACTAACAACCTTTTCGTCAGTCGCACTATCTCGATTTCCAGCGATAGTAACCTTAACAGTCTTTCCAATGCTGGCCTGCGCCGGTATGACAACTACCTCGGCAACCTCTCCCTCAAATATATCCTCCTGATAAATGACCACTTCTGCGCCGGGAGCCGTCGCTGATATACGTACAGGAAGTTGACATTCTTGCCCTTCATCGGTAACTGTTACAAGGAATACGCAGTGCTGTCCTGCAATGGAGTCGCCGCTTAACTGCTCCGGTATCACATTAATGCTAAATTCGGGTGTTGGTGGGAGAGACATGCCTGCGAACTGCTTCCCCAAGGCGTTTTCCAGCAGGCTAATTATTGAGTCATTATCTCCGCCATAGAAGACAATTATTCGACCTGATTTGTAAAAATGCGGTGGGTATATCCAACTTACCTGTTTACCCGACCCCGTCCCATCCCCCCAATCTTTCGTGATACCAAAGCCATCAGGTGAGACACAACTTGCCTCTGCCTCCATAGCTTCTGAGTTTTCATATTCGTAGACCACGATAGAAGTTTCATTAACTGCGACCCTTCTGCCTTCTACATCATAGAAGAAAGACCAGTTTACTTCTCCTTCCTCTACAATAGATGCACCGGAATCACGTAGATAACGCAGCAGGGTTGAGTAATCTATAACTGGCTTGGGACTGAGAGTAGCTATGGCTACTACTGCAATGACAACTACAATACAAACTCCCAGGATTCCTGCCAGCATTTTGTTACTCATTTTGTT
>JGI2173J19968_10000412_pt1 | contig 15816 bp, 17 predicted proteins | sample DeeMarSWOR136_30_FD_19968 | JGI IMG/M metagenome (IMG submission 19968) | reverse complement strand
TGGCGTCCCTGGAGGGATTCGAACCCACGACCCGCTGCTTAGAAGGCAGCCGCTCTGTCCAACTGAGCTACAGGGACAACCAAATTAAGTATAGCATGATGGGGCAGGAATGATAAGAATACAATGGTGAGCTAGTCTTTGTGGGCCTGTGCTACGTGCTTACGCCAGCATTTCTCGTGCACATAAACAGCACATTTGGCACAGTAATAAATATGAGTCCTGGCTTCTTTGCCACAGACAGGACATTTCATCACTCGCTACCGCCATTATCTTTTTTCTTTAACCCTTCAGGACTAGCCCCTTTTCCCCTTTCCTCCCTGGAGTCAGTTACGTAAAAGCCCGGTCCGTTAAATATGATGGGGACGGGACAGAATATGCGACGGGCAATTCCGTGGCAGCTAGGACAATCGGCTATTGGCTTATCATTGAAGCTCTGCTTAAGCTCAAATTGCCGGTTACAATTCAGGCAACGATATTGATAAGTAGGCATTTATATTCTCCTTTATTCTAAAAGAGGTGTTTCTTGCTCTTCTGAGCCTTGTTTCCCGGATACTTGCGCCCTGGAGACTTGTTCCTCCATTCTGCTCTCACTCGCTGTAAATTCGCCATCCAAATTGATGCTACCTATCTCGAAGGATGGTCGGTGAGCTTGCAATACATGCTCATCCCAACAGTAGGCATGTATGAAGACACCACAGGAACAATGGAAAACAACCCTATCGTAAATCAATGGATTTCCGCACACAGTGCAATTCATATACTTACCTCCTATAATTAGCACTCTTAACACTAAATTGCTAATTATAGCGCGCTGATAGAGTTTCAGCAAGCTTTCCATTGGCAATTATCTTGCGTGTTGTAGCTAAGCCTTTTCTATAAAGACTCTGGCAGCAGGGCACAAATCCCACCTAGTTGACAATATGTTTTCCTAGCCGTTAATATGGGCTTATCCCTATGAGCATAAAGTATAGCTTGCCGAANTCCTTCACATCTTATCGCAACACAGTGCGAGTTGAGTTAGAGAAGTCTATAGATAGCTGTCCCCCAGCTCTTTGTAATATGCTGCGATATCATATGGGCTGGCAGGATGAGCATGGACAATCCTGTAGCAGAGAATCGGGCAAATTTATTCGCTCTACCCTTTGCCTCCTTAGTTGTCAAGTGGTGGGGGGTGACACGTCGCAGGCGATGCCCGCCGCCGCAGCCGTCGAGCTTATCCACAATTTTTCTTTAATCCATGATGATATAGAAGATGCTAGCTATGAGCGTCATCACCGGCCAACTGTATGGAAATTATGGGGTCAGTCCCAAGCGATAAACGCCGGCGATGCCATGTTCACTCTAGCTTATTTAGAGTTACTTAAACTAAAAGAGAGGGGAATAGCTGATGAAAAGGTCACTAGTTCCACTGAGATGTTAAGCCTGGCCTGTTCGGACCTTTGTGAAGGACAATACTTAGACGTCGAATATGAAAATCGTCTGGACACCACCATCGAGGACTACCTTATTATGGCAGCCAAGAAAACAGCGGCCCTATTTGCCGTATCGACTTCTTTGGGAGCATATCTGGGCAGCGAAGATAGCAAGTTGGTGGATTTTTTTCACCTGTTCGGCAAAGAATTAGGTATAGCATATCAGATTTGTGATGACATACTGGGAATTTGGGGAGTGGAAGAAAGCGTTGGTAAATCTGCTAGAGACATCTCACAGAGAAAGAAAACCTTGCCCGTAGTTTATGGATTGCGAAGTAGCGATGGAGAGGCGAAAAAGAGACTCGAGAAGCTTTACTCTCAAAAATCTATCGAGGGCGAAGATATAACTGAGGTTACGAAGATCCTGGACCACTTAAGCGCCAGGGATTATGCTGAGAATTTGGCTGAGCAATACTATGGCAAAGCTCTGGCACACCTCGAAGCTACTCAGCTTGACACATCCAGGCAAGCTCCGCTTAAAGAGATTGCCTGCTTTCTATTGAAGCGCGACTTTTAGGAGGGAGAATGACGAAAAAGACTATCGAAGACATAAAGGTTGAAGGCAAGAAAATTCTACTCAGAGTCGACTTTAATGTCCCACTAAATATGAACACTGGTGCCATTAGCGACGATAGCCGCATCCGAGCTTCGCTACCCACTATCAAATATCTTGTTGACCATAAAGCCAGGGTAATCCTCTGCTCTCACTTAGGGCGCCCTAAAGGCAAGGTGGTTAAGGAATTGCGGATGGCGCCAGTAGCGCAGAGGTTGTCACAGCTCATTGGCTTGCCTGTCAGCACGGCCTCCGATTGTATAGGTAAAGAAGTGGAAGGCAAAGTAAAGAAACTCCAAGAGGGCGATATTTTAGTTTTGGAAAATCTGCGCTTTCATCCTGAGGAAGAAGCAGATGATGCTGACTTTGCCCGGAAGCTGGCTGGGTTAGCTGATATTTATGTTAATGATGCCTTTGGTACTGCGCACCGGGCTCACGCCTCTACTGTAGGTGTAGCTAAATACTTGCCAGCGGTGGCTGGCTTTTTAATGAACAAAGAGTTAAAGGTCATGGAGAAGCTCCTGCATAGTCCAGAGCGATCTTCGGCCTGCCTTATAGGCGGTGCTAAGGTGAGCGATAAGATAGAGCTGTTGCAGAATATGTTAAGAAGGGTTGACATGCTGCTGGTTGGTGGTGGCATGGCCGCTACTTTTTTAAAGACGCAGGGATATGAGGTAGGTCATTCTTTAGTAGAGGATGATAAGTTGGGCCTGGCCAAGAAATTGTTACAGGAGGCCAAGGAATGGAGGGTGCCATTTCTGCTACCCATTGATGCAGTTGTGACGGAAGAAATCAGAGCCGGAGCCCCTACTAGAGTAGTGCCAATAACTAAGATACCAGCGGGTAGCCATATCGTAGATATTGGCCCTCAATCCATTAAGCTTTTTTGCAGTGAGTTGGCAAAATGCCGTACCATCATGTGGAACGGCCCTATGGGGATTTATGAAATACCTCAATTTGCTCAAGGGACCCGGTCAATAGCCAGTTTTCTAGCTACCCTCCATGCCACTACTATTATTGGCGGCGGCTCCTCTGCTGAAGTGGTCCAAGAAATGGGACTAACTGATAAAATGACCCATGTTTCCACGGGGGGTGGTGCCAGCTTGAGGTTTTTGGAGGGTGCTACCTTGCCTGGTGTGAAAGTTTTGTTAGATAAGAAATAACAGGAGGGTGTGAAATGCGAATTCCTTTCATTGCTGGCAATTGGAAAATGAATACCACGGCGACCGAGGCCGAACGACTTGTTCTCGAGATGCTAGAGGAACTGGATGGGATAAGAGGAGTGGAAAAGATACTTTGTCCTCCATTTGTATCTCTGGTTGCCATAAGTATGATGCTTCATGGTTCGTCTATTAAGCTCGGTGCCCAGAATATGTATTTTGTGGATAAGGGGGCTTATACCGGTGAAATATCCCCGCTCATGCTCAGGGAGTTGTGTGAGTTTGTCATACTGGGGCATTCTGAGCGGAGGTGGTATTTTGGGGAAACTGATGAAATAGTTAACAAGAAGGTAGAGGCGGCTTTGGCAAACAAGCTTAAGCCTATCTTATGTGTTGGGGAGAGGCTTGAAGAGAATGAAGCTGGCAAAACAGAGGAGGTGGTTAATAGGCAGGTGACGGGAGCTTTGAATGATATAGAGCCTGTCCGTGATTTCGTGATTGCCTACGAGCCGGTTTGGGCTATTGGCACAGGTAAAGCGGCTAGCGGCGCGCAAGCTGCAGCCGCTATCCAGTTTATTCGTGATGTTGTGGCTAAGCTATGGAGTAAGAGCATAGCTCAGGATTTACGCATCCTTTATGGCGGCAGTGTTACCAGTGCTAACATTGCTGAGTTTATTTCCTGTCCAGAAATCGATGGTGCCTTGGTTGGCGGGGCCAGCCTCAAAGCCGAAGAATTCGTGAGCATTGTTGAGCAAACCACTGAAATCAAAGGAAGAAAAAAGTAGTCAGTAGCCAGTGATTGCTATTGTTGGTCCCACTGCAGTAGGGAAAAGTGAGCTTGCTCTGCACCTGGCTCAATACTTTCCCATAGAGATAATAAGCGCCGATAGCCGCCAGGTCTATAGGTATATGGATATCGGCACTAATAAGCCGAGTCTGGCCGAGAGGGCAGCGGTCCCTCACTATGTTATCGATGTAGTCGAACCTGACGAAAATTTTAGCCTGGCTATGTATCACCAACTGGCCATTGAGGCGCTGAAAGCCATTCAGCAGAAAAACAAATTGCCATTACTGGTCGGTGGCAGCGGCCTTTATGTGTGGTCGTTGGTAGAGGGATGGAAAATACCTCAGGTGCCACCTGACCAAAAACTAAGACGACAGTTAGAATCCAGAGCCGAGCAAGAAGATAGCCAAAGCCTTTATCGGGAATTGCAGGATATTGACCCTCTGGCGGCAGCAAGAATCAATCCCGGTAATATCCGGCGCATCATAAGGGCCCTGGAAATCTACTATGCGACAGGACAACCTCCTTCTCAATTACAGCGTAAAGATGTGCCGGGTTTTTCTACCCTAGTCATTGGCTTAACCCGAGACAGAAGCGAGCTATATAAAAACATTGATCGGCGGGTTGATAAAATGATAGAAAGGGGATTGGTTGAAGAAGTGGAGCAGTTATTGGAAAAAGGTTATAGCCCTTCCTTGCCTTCTATGTCGGGGATAGGTTACAAGCAAGTAGGCCAGGTTTTTCGAGGCGAGATGACTTTGCCCGAGGCTATTGATAAAATAAAATATGAAACTCATAGACTGGCTCGTCACCAGTATGCATGGTTTCGCCTCAGCGATAGCAAAATTCGCTGGTTTGATGTGAGTGAGACAGAAAGAAAAGCCAGCATTGTTGCCCTGAACAAAGTGAAGGGTCTCATAGAAGGCTTCATATCATGAAATTCTCCAAGTTACAGGCTACGGGTAATGACTTCATCCTGGTAGATGCTCTCACAGGACACAGAGAAAGCGATTGGGAGGAATTGTCCAGAGCTATGTGTAACCGTCACTTTGGCATAGGAGCTGACGGCTTGATACTGGTGCAGAATTCGACCGTAGCTGATTTAAAGATGCGTATTTTTAATTCCGATGGTTCTGAGGCCGAGGTGTCCGGCAATGGGCTGAGATGTTTTGCCAAATATGCTATTGAGGAAGGCTTGATTGGTAAAATATCATCGCGAGCGGGGCAAAGCAATCGCTCCTTGACCATCGAGACTTTGTCAGGAGTAAGAAATGTTAAAGCTTATATGTTAGGTAATAAGGTCAACCGGGCCGAGGTAAATATGGGCCTGCCCCGGTTCCAACCGGAACAAATTCCTGTTAAGGTTAAAGTTGACATAATCCCAATATTGAATTATCCTTTAGTGATAGACGGGAAAAAGTTGACTTTGTCTCTTCTATCCATGGGTAATCCCCACGCCGTGAGCTTTTTATCCCGGCCAATTGCTGATTTTCCTTTACCTGAGATAGGACCGAAAGTAGAGAGGCACTCCATGTTCCCTCAAAGGACCAATTTTGAGGTAGCCAGGGTCTTGAGCAGGGGGAAGATAGAAGCTCGGGTGTGGGAACGTGGTGTTGGAGAAACTCTGGCTTGTGGCAGCGGTGCCTGTGCCATAGCCGTGGCCGCCCAGTTATTGGACTATGCAAACATGCAAGTTGACATAATACTAGAAGGCGGAACCTTAACTGTATCCTGGGATAGGGTGGGAGAGGTATTGCTTACCGGTCCTGTGGAGGAAGCTTTCACTGGTGAATGGCTTGAAGAAAGGAGCTGATGCAATTAGCCAAAAGACTTAATAGATTGCCTCCGTATCTTTTTGTGGAAGTAAATCAGAAAATCGCTGAGCTTCAGGCAAAGGGGAAAGACATAGTTAATTTTACTATTGGTGACCCTGATTTACCCACGCCATTTCATATCATCGAACGTATGTGTCAGGCAGCACATGACCCCGTAAGCCATCGTTATCCTGAAACCGGCGGCTTGCCCGAGCTTCGCGAAGCAATAGCCGAATGGTATGAGAAACGCTTTGGTGTTACCTTGGATCCGTCTAAAGAGGTACTGCCGCTTATCGGCTCCAAGGAGGGGGTCGGGCATATGGCTTTATGCTTTATCGAGCCTGGTGATCTGACTTTGGTTCCTGACCCGGGCTATCCGCCATTTTCTCTGGGCACCATATTAGCCAGTGGCGAACCTTACTTTATGCCTTTGAAAGAGGAAAACGATTTTTTGCCCGATTTTAAAGCTATTCCAGACGAGGTTGCCGATAAGGCCAAGCTTATATGGCTTAACTATCCTAATAATCCCACCGGAGCTATAGCCGGCCTCGATTTCTTTGAAAGGGCAGTTCATTTTGCACAGCAGCACGACTTAGCAATCTGCCATGACGCTCCTTATACCGAAATTGCCTTTGATGGCTACAAGCCACCGAGCTTCATGCAGATACCTGGGGCAAAGAAAACAGGTGTGGAATTTCATTCGCTGTCCAAAACTTATCACATGACAGGATGGAGAATAGGCATGGTGGTAGGTAATGCCGACATGGTGAACGCCTTGTTTAAAGTTAAATCCAACTTGGATTCAGGCATTCCCCAGGCAATTCAATATGCTGCTGTGGAAGCTCTGCGCGGATCTCAGGAACACATCGCTGAGCATAATGATATTTTTCAACGGCGCCGAGATAAACTAGTAAGGGTCCTTAATGAGATAGGTCTAAAAGCAAGGATACCTAAGGCAACCTTTTATATCTGGGCTAAGATTCCCCAGGGATATACATCAAGGGATTTTACCAAGAAATTGCTGGACGAAGTCGGGATAGCGGTAACTCCGGGAATTGGTTATGGGAAGGAAGGAGAAGGTTACGTCAGATTTTCTACGACCATTTCCGATGATCGTCTGGAAGAGGGGGTGAATCGCTTATCATCCTGGCAGAGGAGAAGGAGATAAAGCAGAAATTTTTTACTACTGAAGCTAAGGTAGAACAAGTACTCCTGGTAGGGGTAGAAAGCAGGGTCTCCAACCATGATTGGTCAGTTACAGATTCCTTAGAAGAGCTATCTCATCTGACGAAAACAGCAGGCGCCACTGTAGTAGGTACGTTAACTCAAAAGCTGGATGCGCCTTCGCCTACTTATTATATAGGTAAGGGTAAAATTGAGGAGCTAATCGGTCTCAAAGAGCAAACTCAATACGACACAGTAATCTTTGATGACGAACTGTCGCCGCGGCAGCAAAGAAATCTCGAAGAGGCATTGAGAGTCAAAGTTATTGACCGCACCGCTTTGATTTTACACATATTTGCGCGAAAAGCCCGAACCCATGAAGGAAAACTCCAGGTTGAACTGGCCCAACACCAATATCTTCTGCCCCGGCTCATCGGGCAGTGGCGCCATTTAGAGCGACTCGGTGGTGGCATCGGCACTAGGGGTCCTGGAGAGTCACAACTGGAAACCGATCGCCGCCTTATCCATAAGCGTATCAATCTCCTGCAGCATAAAATAGAAAGTGTCAGGAAGCAGCGAGCACTTTACAGGAGGCGACGTAAGGAGACCGGCACGCCCATCGTGGCTCTCGTGGGTTATACTAATGCCGGTAAGAGCACTTTGTTTAACACCTTAAGCAAAGCCAGTGTGGATGTGGAGGATAAGCTTTTTTCTACCTTGGATCCTGTGACCCGGCGGCTGGCTCTGCCCACCGGGCAGCAATTTCTAATCACCGACACAGTTGGCTTTATTCACAAACTTCCGCCTTCAATTATTGCTGCCTTCCATGCCACTTTGGAGGAACTGGATGAGGCTGATTTATTTCTACATATGGTTGACATAACACATAAAAATGCTGCTAATCAGTGCCTTACAGTAGAAAAGATACTAGGCGAGCTAAATCTGGAGAACAAACCAAAAATCACCGTGTTCAACAAGCTAGACTTAGCTCTAGGCAGCGAGGCAGAGTTGAAAGCATTAACTACTATTCCTTGCTTCGAGGAAGAAGTCGTGTTGCCGAGTGAAGGCATTGCTCTCGTCTCTGCTACCAAAGGATGGGGACTGGACAAGCTCTTAGACAAGATAGCTTGTCATCTCTGGGGCGCAGTCTCTTATTAGAAAATGAAAATTACAATTGTTTACGACAACGAAGTGAAGAAGGAAGGACTAAGACGAGGTCATGGGTTTTCTGCCCTTATTGAAGATGCAGAATTATCACCGCTCTTGTTTGACACAGGTGCCGATAGCCCTACACTATTACACAATATGAAGGAGCTTAATATTGACCCGCAGGACATAGGTATAATCGTAATCTCACATGCCCATAGCGACCATACTGGTGGACTTTCTGAAATTCTTAGATTAAATGAGATTGCTGAACTTTACATCCCAAGTTCCTTTAATAGAGTGTTTCTAGGAAGAAAGGTAACCACAGTTAAAGGTCCCGTTCAAATTCGTAGAAACGTCTTTTCCACTGGCGAACTCGAGGGAGTAGAGCAATCCCTTGCTCTTAAAACGGATAAGGGGATATTTGTGCTTACAGGGTGTGCTCACCCTGCGATGAAAGGCATTCTGGAGGCGCCTGCAAAGTTTGGGAAGCTCTATGGAATCGCCGGTGGGTTCCACGGATTTCGTGATTTTAAAGTTTTCCGCGGCTTATCATTGATTTGCCCCTGTCATTGCACCGCGTACAAACAGGAGATAAGAGATTTATTTAAAGATAAAACTTTAGAGTGTGGGGCAGGGTTGGTAATCGAATTATAAGGAACGAATTCTTTCGCCGAATATCCTGGTGCCTATCCTGATTATATTAGCGCCTTCCTCCAGGGCAACCTGATAAGAATTAGTCATGCCCATAGAAAGATATTTCATCTCGACATTGGGCAGCTTCAGCCCTTTGATTTTCTCAAATATCCTTCTTGTCTCCGCAAAGTAAGGTCTGGAATCTTCAGGGTTGCCAAAACGGGGTCCCATGGTCATAAGGCCCATCACCTTGATATTTCCAAGGCCGGATATTGCTCTTACTAGTCGTTCCGTATGTTCCGGGAGCACCCCTGATTTTTGGGGCTCTCTGCCACTGTTCACCTCAATCAATATGGGCATTATTTTGCCAATTTGAGCGCACTTTCTATCAATTTCCTTGGCTATTTCTAAGGAATCGACACTTTCTATCATGTCGAATATTTCTAGCACCGTTTTCCTGACATTATGCTTTCGCATGATTCCAATAAAATGCCATTTCGCTCTCTTTCCCACCAGTTCATAGACCTCTTTGGCTTCCTTGACATAATTTTCTCCAATGATTTTTATTCCCGCCTGTACAGCTTCCAGGACTTCTTCGGGTTTTCTTGTTTTTACTGCGGCTACCACCTCGACTCCGTCAGGAAGTGCAGCTAATAGTTGGGCGATGTTTTGTTTAATTAGCTCGCTGGCCACGTCATGATTGTAATCCATGAAGCTTGCCAGCTTCAAGGATACAGTATAGCAAGTCAATGATGATGGTAAAGGAAATTGGTTCGCTAATTAAGTCACTTGACCTATTTTAAACACGCGAGCAACTAGGATATGGGTTCCTGACTACTACCTGAAGCTAGCACTCTCTCTGAACTGCATGGCCACTCCTTCGCGAAATAATATATGACGATATGCTTTGACAATGCCCCTTTTCTTTTTATAGGATAGCAAGTGAGATACAGATAAATTTATAGCGATAGGAGGTAAGAGTATGGGCCTTAAAACAGCAGCAGAATACCGACAAAGTCTGAGAGATGGCCGAGTAGTCTATCTAAATGGGGAACAGGTGGAGGATGTCACTGCACATCCGGCATTGAGGGTAGGTGTGGATACAGCAGCGTTCGATTACGAAATGGCGGAGATGTCAGAATACCGGGATCTGGCAGTGGTTAAGGATGAAAAGACAGGGGAGCCAATAAGTAGATACTACTATACTCCGAAAAACAGCAATGACCTGCTTAAGAGACATGAGCTAATGGTAACCGGGACGAGAGCAAATCAAGGCATAGTACCTTTTACCAAGGATATTGGCGCCGATTCTATGAATGCCGTCAGCATGACTGCTCAAATGATGGGCAAGAAGGAATATGTGGAGCGGGCCGAAAATTTTCGTGCCTATCTACAGAAGAATGACTTGAGCATGGCCGGCGCTATGACTGATGTAAAGGGCAATAGGGTACTCCGTCCTTCCGACCCCAACAGGCTCATCCTGATTACTATGTCAGGATCGTTGATAGGAATCGCGATGGCATTGTGGTTAGGGGAGCAAAGGTTCACATCACGGCAGCTGCGTACTTCAACGAGCTGTTGATAATGCCTTGTCGAAACATGTCCGAGGCTGATACCGACTATGCAGTCTCTTTTGCCATACCTGCTAACACCAAAGGTGTTGTGCAGATATGCCATCCTTTCCATTATCAGATAGGAGCTGACAACTTTCCCGTTGACATTCCGGTCAGAAATCACACCGATTCCATGATTATATTTGACGATGTGTTGGTACCCTGGGATAGGGTATTCCTTGCCGGTGAGTGGGAGTTTGCCATGCCACTTGTTTACAACTTTGCTACCCTCCATCGCCATACTGGTTGCAGCTACCATATTCCCATACTTGAAATCTTGGTGGGAATGGCCCAAGCTATAGCTGAATATAATGGTATAGATAGAGTCTCGCATATAAGGGAGCAAATCACAGACCTGGCAATTCAACTTCAGACTTTGAAGTCGCTATCCAAAGCATCCTGTCTGGACTACGAGATATACGGGGGCATTCCTATCCCAAATAGAACAATAACCAATATCGCCAAGTACAGTTACGCAAATAGCTGGCATAACTGCACCAAGCTCATACAGGATATTGCTGGTGGTCTACTCGTTACTGCGCCCACTTACCGGGACTGGCAGAATCCCAAGACCCGAGGCTACATAGAGAAATACTTGGGTGGCAAGGCAGGGATATCAACTGAGGACAGGTTGCGAATGTTTCAGATTATAAGGCATGCGCTAAGTGCTGAATCCGAGGTAGTAGCAATACATGCTGAAGGTTCTCTAGCTGCACAGAGGATGATGATTCTAGTTGAAGCAATGGGCGACATTCAAGAGTGTAAACAACGGGCAATTGGTCTTGCCGGGAGTAAGAAGGCTGCTGCTGATACTTAGGTGACAGCGAGACCAATGAGCATGGTACTTNGTGAGCGTACAAATATTCTGCACGCTAAGCAATTGCGCATGACATACGCTTAACACCGCTATTCCTTGCTTTTTAGGAATACTTCTCTGAGAACCTTATCCAGATCAAGAAATCATTGCTAGGGTGCATGTGCTTGCCTCGCTCAGAAACATTACAGCGCTGTCTTGCCTCAGTTCACTCTCATACCCTTGTTCCAGATAATGACTTGAGTCTGATAATTACCATTCACACAACAGTCGGGGGCAAATAGGGATTGACAAAAAGGGCGATTGCAAGCATAATGTGATTGAGTATAATATTTCTTACACTCAGTTAAACCCTGTAAGGAGGTAAAATCGATGCTGCCGCATGTTGATGATTTTTTACTAAATTTACAAGCCAATAAATACTCTGCTGAGACGATTTACAACTATGAAAGAGATTTAAATGTTTTCCGCAATTTCTTGGATGAAAGTAACATTGAGTTTGGTAAGGTTGATAAGCGCGCTATCACCTACTACAAGGCTTATTTAGTTTCACGGGACCGCAAAACAGCGAGTCAAGGAAAGCAAGGCGAAAAACAGCTTGATTCCCGCTCTATAAATCGCATGCTGTCGGCGATGAGAGCTTACCTACGATACTTAATTGATATTGATTATCCTTGTCCCGTGCCGCCTGAAGCGGTGAAATTAACCAAGGCTGGAAGGAAACATCCCCAGGTAGCAGAGCTGGTGGATTTAATCAGACTGATTGAAGCGCCGAGTTCGTTGGAGTCAAATGTCAAAACGGCTTTAAGAAACCGNGCCATGCTGGAAGTGCTATTTGCCACTGGNATGCGTATCTCTGAGCTNTGCAATCTAAATCGTAGTCAAATCGACGATACCGGGCGGATTTTNATTACCGGCAAGGGTAGAAAGCAACGCTTCGTTTACTTAACTCCACGGGCTAAACAGCACGTGGATGCATATTTAATGAGNCGCCAGGATGATTGTCCTGCCCTTTTTATCCCTTATGCCGGCAGAAATGTCGCTAAATCAAGGAAAAGAATTTCCACCAATTACCTTCAGGATAGAATTAAGAGATACCGGGAGAAATTAAAGATCAACGTTCCTACTTCAGCACACTCCCTGAGGCATGGTTTCGCTACTTATCTGGCTGAGGAAGGTGCTAACCCAGCAGCTCTTCAAATTCTTCTAGGCCATGAATCATTAGATACCACCACTCGCTATGTCCATGCCTCCGATAAGTATGCTGAAGAGACCCACCGCAAATATCACCCCCTGGCTAAGGCAGGGTAGAATCAAGCAGTTAAAACATTATGTCAACTAATATAAAAGGGAGAGTTGCCTGACGAAATTAAATGCCTGATTTCTAAGCGCCTAACAGCAGAAATTTGATAAATACCGTGCGTTATATTAAGACTCTAAAGGAATGACTGGCCTTTTCCAGGAAATACCCTACCCTATCTCTAACTGATTTATTTAGTAAACCTTTCCTGTAGGCTAGCGCATGCAAAAAGAGCTGCACATATTGCGGTACTTGCCAGAGTTTTTTCTCAGTGTAGCGATAGCCATACCTGGCAGAACTGCCCCTTTTTTCGGTAGTAATTTCCTCGCTTTTGTAGCCGATATCTTTCACCAGAGAAGGATCAAATCCGTTCTTTCTGGCTATATCATCTAATACGCCGTGGATACCGGTGCCATGCTGTATAGCAAATTTTTCTCTCTCGGCATATTTCTCAGAAATGCCCATTTTTATAGCTAGTTGACGGTGTGGATGTTTGCCTAGGTGGTCTTCTTCAGAGGGCACTTTCAATTCGGATGCCACGCTCATAGCTACATTTAACACTTCGATATCTAAATAAGGGAAGAACAGATCGGCACCATGCGCCATGGCTATCTTATTTTCTCTATCTAGAGTCTCTATGTCCGCCTTGGTGAAATCGTCCCACATCCTGCGGCAAAGTTCTTGACGACCGTCTTTGCCTAAAACCTTGGGATACCACTTATAACCTCCCCATAGTTCGTCGGGTCCTTGTCCAGAGAAAATCACCCTGGTGCCATCCTGGCTAGCCATGTCTATTGCAGCATAGAGACCGATGCCAGTTTCTACTTGCACGAAATCGCTGTCCTCAATTGCTTCAATGACTTTAGGAATGTATTCTTCGACCTTATCAATGCTTAACGTTTTCATCTTATGCTTGATACTAAATTCTCTGGCAAATTCCCGAGCGCAGTTCACATCCGGCGAATCAGGTAAACCAGCGGTATATGCAATTACCTCCATTCCCAAATTGGAAGCGGCATCGTGTACTAGCTTGGCTATCAGACAGCTATCTACACCACCCGATAGTAGCACACCTACTTTATGTACATGGTTCATCTCGGCTAATCTTTTACGCATTGCTGAGTAGAGTGCCTGTTCATACTTGTGCACAGCCTGAGCCATGTCCTTTATCTTGATTTCTTTTTTGCGGAAAGGTAAAGCCTTCTTTACACTAACTTTCTCATGGTTGAAAACAGCGAGCGTGCCGGCCCTGAGAGGCCTGACTTCACCTAAGCCTATCTTCCATAGAGGTTTCTTGTTAGAAGCGAAGGCAGAGAACTCATCATTTTCGGCAAAGTAAAGTGGTTTTATACCTAAGGAATTTCGTGATATAACCGTTTGGTTGGTATCGCTGACTGCCAAGGCATAATCGCCATCTAGGCTAGTTAATGCTCGCCTGACCTTTTGTTCCAGGTTGCCGGGAAGTTCTGCCAGTAAATGGACTAAGGACTCGGTGGCTGTTTCATTTACTCTGTGCCGGGCTCGAGAAAGCTTAACTTCCGTGCTTTCGAGATTATAAAGATGGCCATCATATATTAAGGCAAGCTTTTTTTTATAATCTGTATAAACATGTTCTGGGGGTGTTTCTTCAACAGGAAGAAATATTTTTATGAGGGCCTGGCCATGCGCATCATCGAGGATGGAGCTTATGCAGCGGGGATAAGTAACAGCTGAGAGTTCGTTGGCTGGACAGGCAGTTTTTATCATGACGGCCAGTTTTTTTCTTAGCTCGCCCTGGCTCATATTGACCTTGCTGAAGATACCACCTATCCAAGTCATAAAGCAACCTCTAATTATTACATCATTCTGCCTACGTATCTGGCAATGGCAGGAGCGGCAGTTAGACCCGGGGATTCTATCCCGATTAGATTTATTAAGCCCGGAAAGCCTGCTTTCTCTTCATGGGCAATGACGAAATCTCGGAAGTCTTCTTCTGGCCCCTGGAGCTTGGGCCTTATACCAGCAGATTCGGGGGCTAAATCTTCAAGTTCAACAAAGGGAAGGAATCTCTTTACTGAATTGTAGAAATATTGCTTATATGTCTCGTCAACCGCATAGTCTATCGTTTCAACATAGTGGGCGCTGGGGCCAAGTAGCACCCTACCATCGATTCCCTGTCTCCAATGAATCCCATGCCCAATTTGCTCTGGGACAGGATAGATGAGCCTGCTTACAAGATTTCTATATTTTGAGTCTAGACTAAAGTATTCACCTTTGCAGTAATGAAGCTTGTAACCTGCTTTATCTATATCTATCCCAGCAAGCTGGGCTATCCTGTCAGAGTTTAAGCCAGCGCAGTTTACGACAGCATGGGCAACAAAAACAGAAATCCCATCTCGGTCTTTTATTCGAACTTCGTACTTTGCCCCTGCCCTTTCTATTCCTATCACCTCGGTGTCGAAGACAAACTCGGCTCCCTTTTCCCTCGCTTGGCCGTAAAGTAACTTCAGCAAAGTATAGGAATCTAAAATTCCGCTGGATGGGGATAATAGTCCAGCTCTAGCTTCGATATTTGGCTCGAGTCTCTTCACTTCCGTCCGGGAAAGGAGCACTAAGTCATCAACGCCATTTTTTCTTCCCTGTTCGTGAAGCTCTTCGAGGCAACTAATCTCGTTTTCGCCTGCTGCCACGATAATCTTGCCAGACTTCTTATAGGCAATATTATGCTTGTCACAAAGCTTGTAAAGCAGGCTTTTACCTTCTACGCAAAGCTTAGCCTTAAGNGAGTCCTCAGGATAGTAGATGCCGGCGTGAATTACTTCACTATTCCTGCTACTAGTCTCAAGCCCAAAAGTGCGGTTCTTTTCAAATACAAAAATCTCTTTTTCCCTTTGTGCGATTTCACGAGTCGTAGCCAGGCCAATCACTCCGGCACCAATGATTGCTACATCGATTTCGGCAAGCATTTATCCTCTTGGCTTCTGAGAATACTGGAATGACAAACAGATGCCCTATTATCCTGCGAGTCTGATGTCTTAGTCAAGAACCCACTTAGTTACCCGCCCGCTGTAAGAAGAAGGGGGGTTATTAATTACTCGAGCCTCCAACCGAGTCTTGAGTATAAGACCGTACCGATAAGGAGAAGTGCGAAGGAAAGAGTTATAGTCAGAGCTATCTGGCTAGAAGTTAAAGGGTTATACGCAACCATATTTGGTCCGGCCAGTAAGTGTACGATTGACGCTTGTGCCGATGAAATGGGATAGACTCGAGCAAATGTCTGAAGTGGCACCGGCAGGCCCTCGTATGGAACAAATAGGCCTGATAAGAAAGGTGTTATTACTGCAATGGCGACCCCTGTCATAATTGCGCCCTGAAGGTTCT
>JGI2173J19968_10000411_pt1 | contig 15824 bp, 15 predicted proteins | sample DeeMarSWOR136_30_FD_19968 | JGI IMG/M metagenome (IMG submission 19968) | reverse complement strand
TTCTGGAAAATTTATGCTATGGATAACAATGGATCCTCAAGCGCGGGACCAATATGGATGTTTACCACAATACCTAATAATCCACCAGTTGCAAATAATGATTCTTATAGCGTCAACGAAGACACCACGCTAAACATTGCAACACCTGGTGTACTTGAAAATGATATAGACCAAGAAAATGACACCCTAACAGCAACACTAATAACCGACGTCTCAAACGGTATATTAAACCTAAATATCAATGGAGCATTCCAATATACACCCAACACTAACTATTACGGAACAGATATATTCACATATCAAGCCTATGACGGCAATGAATATTCAAACACAGCAACAGTAATAATAACCATAAACCCAATAAATGACCCACCAGTAGCAAACGACGATTATTATACTATCGACGAAGATACCACTCTAAACATTGCAGCACCTGGTATTCTCTCAAATGATACTGATGTAGAAAATGATAAAATGACAGCAATATTGGTAAATGATGCATCAAATGGTGAATTGACATTAAATCCAAATGGAGCATTCCAATACACACCAAATACAAATTTCTTTGGTATCGATTCATTTACATATAGAGCAAATGATGGAACAGATAACTCAAATATTGCAACTGTTACAATAACAGTACTTAGTGTAAATGATCCGCCAGATGCACCTAGCATAAATGGTCCAAACAGTGGAAAACCAGGTGAAGAATATGAATTTACCTTTGTTACAAATGATCCAGAAGAAAATGATGTATGCTATTACATTGACTGGGGGGACAGCACAATTACAGATTGGACTAATTATGTTGAATCTGGGTTTGAAATATCATTAAATCATACATGGGAAGAAAAAGGTAACTTTTCAATAAAAGCTAAAGCAAAAGATATTCTGGATGCTGAAAGTGACTGGGCAGAAATCAATATAAATATCCCAAAAAATAAAGTATCACCTAATCCTCTGCCATTTAATACATTTAAGTGGTATGCAAATGCTTACCAAATAAAAAAATAAATAAATTTACAATAATTACATAGATTACTGTTAAATCTCTAATAGATTAAATGTCTTTTCTCTTTTTATTTTTGTTATTTTTATATATTATTTTAAAAAATGGTATCTATCTTCTTTAAAAAAAATTATACTTTCTTAAAAAATAAAAATAGACTGTATTTTTACTTATACAATAAAAGGTTTAAATATAAAATTTATTACGGTGAGCAGTTTAAGGCTTAATTTATGTCAGCAAGAAAGAAAGTAATTATAATGGGTGCAGCAGGTAGAGATTTCCATAATTTCAACACATATTTTAGAGACAATGAAGATTACAATGTAGTTGCATTTACCGCAACCCAAATACCAGGAATCTATGGTAGAAAATACCCTCCTGAACTTTCTGGTAAGCTTTACCCTGAAGGAATTCCAATTTATCCAGAGGAAGATATTACAAAACTTATAAGAGAAAACGAGATTGAAGAAGTTGTTTTTGCTTATAGTGATATCCCTAACTCCTATGTTATGGAAAAATCAGCCTTGGTAAATGCAGCTGGGGCAGATTTTATTTTAATGGGAACAAATAAAACAATGCTTAAGTCAAAAAAGCCTGTAATTGCAGTCTGTGCTGTACGAACAGGTTGCGGAAAATCGCAGGTTTCAAGAAAACTATTTGAAATTCTAAGAGAAAAGGGACACAGAGTTGCATGTATACGTCATCCAATGCCATATGATAAAGACTTGACAATACAGATAATACAGCGTTTTGCAGAATATAATGATCTTGACAAATACAACTGTACAATTGAGGAGCGTGAGGAATACGAACCTTATATTGATATGGGCGGAACGATATTTTCAGGCGTTGATTATGTAAAGATACTTAGAGAAGCTGAAAAAGAGGCAGATATTATAATTTGGGATGGAGGAAACAATGATTTTCCATTTATAAGACCTGATTTGTGGATTACTATTACCGACCCTCATAGAGCAGGGCATGAACTATCTTATTACCCAGGTGAACTTAATGCAAGAACCGCTGATATCATAATAATAAATAAGGTAAATACTGCAAAAAAGGAAGATATTGAAACAGTTAGAAATAACATTAAGAAAATAAATTCAGATGCTCAAGTAATTGAGGGTATTTCAACTATAATTGCTGAAAATAAGGAAATAATAAATGGTAAAAAAGTACTTGTAATAGAGGACGGTCCTACGGTAACCCATGGTGGGATGAGGTATGGTGCCGGAAAGATTGCAGCTGAAATGTGGGGTGCAAAAGAAATAATTGATCCGAGAAGATTTGCAGTCGGTTCAATTGTTGATTCATTCAATAAATACACCCATCTTTCAAATGTTTTACCAGCCCTTGGATATGGAAACAAACAAATCGAAGAACTTGAACAAACCATAAACAGCTCAGATTGTGATATTGTTGTTAGTGGAACACCAATTGATATTACACGGGTGTTAAAAACAGATAAACCCATTGTTAGAGTAAGATATGGGGTTGGTGAGGAAACAAGTAAGGAACTTGAAAAAATTGTTGATAGTTTTATTAGAAAAAATCTATCTTAGTTTACCACCCTCAAGGGCAAACTGAGCAAGAAGAGCCTCAAGTTGTATATGAGCATTACTTCCTTCTATAAGTCTGAATTCTATCTCCCCTGCTTTTTCAATAAGTCTTACCTTTGTTTCATCAGGAAGTGCTAGATCAAATATGTTCTGATGTATTTGTTTAATTATATCTTCTCCACTTAGACCATATTTTATTAAAAGTTCATAAAGCTGACTTCTTGCAGCCATAAAATTTCCACCAAGTGCAGTATTTATTAGTACCTTTATATCCTCAGGTTTTGCTGTCGCACTTGTTTCATATAGAAGTTCTGCTGTTATGTTATTATTAACAGAAGCACCAACTTGCAAGATGTTTATTGCCTTTCTAAGGTCTCCCTTTGAAATAAAAATTAGGGTTTCAAGACCGTCTTGGGTTAACTTTAGTTTTTCAGAATCTGCAATTTTTTCCATATACTTTTTTATATCATCTTCCTTAATTGGTGAAAATCTAAATACAGTGCATCTAGATTGAATTGGTTCAATTATTCTTGATGAATAATTTGCAGATAAAATAAAACGACATATGCGAGTATATTTTTCAATTGTTCTTCTTAAGGCAGACTGTGCATCTGAAGTAAGAGAATCTGCCTCATCCATAAATATTATCTTAAATTGTGAGTTTCCAATCGGTGCAGTTCTTGCAAAATCTTTTATTTTTCCACGAATAATTCCAATGCCTCTTTCATCACTAGCATTAAGCTCAATAAAATTTTGTTTCCAAGTATCCTTGTATAATTCCTTTGCAAGGGCTAAAGCACATGTTGTTTTACCTGTTCCAGGAGGTCCTGCAAATAGAAGGTGGGGCACATTTTTAGTTTTTACATATGCCTTTAATCTCTCTATTATTTCATTTTGACCAACAACATCATTTAAAACCTTAGGTCTGTATTTCTCAATCCAAATGTCTTCCATACAATTCAGATGATAATGCAAATCACATCTTAATATTTTTGTATAAGATATTATAAATTATTTTAGGAAGTTGTTTCATATTTTTTGTAAATCTGTGATCATCATAAAAAAAATTTATTGTTGTTTTCTGTGACAATGCAAATTCAATTGGCCAATTAAGAGGAATCAATTCATCATTTAGACCAATTAATATGAAAATATCTGAATATATTTTCTCTTCGAAGAGTCTTTTGTCTTGAATATCAGATAGTATTCTTTGTGGCATATCCTGAATTTTTGTAATATCAACAGATGGGGGAATTATCGCAGGGTTGAGAAGTATCAATTTTTTAACATTTTTATTTTCAAGTGCCACCTTTGCAGCTAAAAATCCACCAAGAGATGAACCAATAAGAGTTGCATCTTCATCATTTTTTATTTCATTTTTAATCCTAGCGATACAATCTGAAATAATAATATCCTGTGGTTCGCAATCTCTATATTTTATTGCCTTTGCATTTAGTTTTTCTTTGAAAAGTAAACCTTTAGTGCTGTTTGGTTCAGACATGTAACCATGGATGTAATATAACATTTAATCAAAATCCTTGAAGGAGTATATTAATTCATTTCAATAAATCAATTTTTCATGAAATCCAAATATACCTTTCTGTGTCTAGGACCATCCCCCTCAAAAAAGAATATATGTTGCCAAGTGCCTAAAACCATTCTATTATTATCAATTAAAACATTAACTGAGGACCCTAATATACTTGCTTTGATATGTGCATCACTATTTCCTTCCATATGATGATAATCACCAGATTCAGGAACAAGTTTCTTCAGTGTTTCAATTATATCTCTTTGTACACTTGGATCAGCTCCCTCATTTATTGTAATCCCTGCTGTTGTATGAGGAACATATACTACAGCTATTCCTTTTTTTATATCTAGTTCATCAACGATTTTCTGAACATCACTAGTGATATCAATCATTTCAATTCTTTTTTTAGATACAACCTTAATCTCCCTCATTTAAATCATCAAAATAGTTATTGATTGAGCTGTTAAAAACATTATAGTTTTTAATAATGTTTTTGTAGTAGCCATTAATAACGTAGGACTAACGATTTAATTATGAAATTAAAACCTAGTGCTATTTTATTTGATTTAGACGGAGTTCTTGTAGATTCATTTGATGCATGGCTTGCTGCCTTAAATGATGCATTGAAGTTATACAATCACAATGAGATATCAAAAGATGAATTTATTAACAGATATTGGGGTCATGATCTTTTTGATAATATAAATAAAATGAATCTAAACCTTGAAGTTGGAGAGGCTTGTAATAAATTCTATAAAAATCATATAAACAAAATTAGAATTTATCCAGGTACAAAAAAAATCCTTTATAAATTAAAAACTTTTAGAAAAGCTGTAATTACAAATACTCCAAAAGATAGTGCTATAAAAGTTTTGAAAAAATTTGATATCTATAAATACTTTAAATTTGTATTGACAAGTAATGATGTAAAAATGTCAAAACCTGATCCTGAGATTATTTTGAAATCATGTGAATTATTAAATTTAAAACCTAGAGAAGTAATACTAATAGGAGATACAAGAAGTGATGTTGAAGCAGGTAAAGCTGCTGGATGTAAGGTAATTGGAATAAATGTTGAAGCTGATTACAAAATTAACAATATTTCTCAACTCGTAAACTTTTTATTATTTTAAAATAACGTTTAAGTAGAAAAAGAAGATATCAGGCTGGGGTAGTATGGAAGATATTGAATTAATTGAATATAGAGAAGAAGATTTATCAAATAGCTTACTGGTTGTTGCTTTTCCAACAGTTGGACTGATAAGTTCAATAGCAGGTCATTTTATAATTGATACATTAAAACTAGATGAAATCGGAACAATTGTATCAAAAGAATTTATGCCAGCAACAGTTATTCATAAATCAAAACCATCACCACCTGTCAGAATTTATGCAGGTAAGAAGAAATGTGGACCAGACGGTACCTGCGAACAGCTTGCAGTAATTATCTCTGAATTTATGCCACCATATCATATTATAAAAACACTTGCTGAAAAAATTTTAGAATGGTCTGATAAAAAGGGTTGCAAGATTGTCGTTGCACTCGAAGGTACCCATGCTGTAGGAGAAGGAAAAAAAAAGCCTATGGTTTATGGTGTTGGAAGCAATAATCAAATGAAACAATTTCTTAAGCAATATAAAATAGAAGAGACAAAGGAAGGAATGATTACTGGTGTAACTGGAGTCTTGCTTTATGAAGGAGTTCTATTGAAACGTAACGTTATATGCCTTCTTTCAGAAGCCCATTCCGCTTTCCCTGATTCAAGATCAGCTGGAAACTTGCTTAAAAAGCTCGATGTTATGCTTCCAGAAATAAAGATTGACCCTAAACCCTTATATAAGGAAGCAGAAAAAATCGAGGAGCAAATTAAAAGATTTATGGAGCAATCAAAACCAACAGCACCAACACTTCCACCAATCCCTACCCAGATGTACGGATAAATCCGAGGGAACCTAATGCATTCAAATGAACAAATTCTTGAAAGAGTGTATCGTTTAGCATTTAAATATGAAGCAGAAATAGGAAGCTGCCCACAATGCGTTCTTTCAGCATTACATGAAACAATAAACATTGCTGACCCTGCTACAATACAGGCATCAGATGCCCTTGCAGGTGGTTGTGCACTTTCCACAGAGGGAACATGTGGTGCACTATCAGGTGGACTTCTGGCAATTGGCTCTGTTGTTGGAAGAACTTATGAAGATTTTAAAAAAGGTGATAGTAGGAGGCGTGTCTTTTTATATTCAAAAAAACTTTATGACAGATTTATTGAAGAGTATGGTTCGCCTTTGTGTAAGGACGTACAAAAAAAGATATTTGGTAAATCCTTCAAACTTTTAGATGCAAAGGAGTATCAAGAGTTCGAAAAAGCTGGAGGTCATGTAGATAAATGCCCTAGTGTTTCAGCAAATGCTGCAAGATGGGCTGCTGAAATAATACTTGACCTAAAAAAATAAAGATTTATTAATTTTTAAAGCTTTTTTAAGTGTAATTTAGAGCCTTTTAATGAAAACATTTAAACCATTTCAAGGCATTCTTCTGTTGGTGGATGGGTAATGAAAATAGATATAACAAAACTTGTTCATAGTCTAAATTCTGAAGAAATAAACATCCTTCTCAGGCTGTATTATTATCAGAATGAAGTTATAAGTGGCTCGAAAAGTTTTGAAAAGGAGACTCTTGATAGTTTAATTGTAAAAAATCTTATATCTGTAAACATTGAATCAAACAGAAACATTGTAGACCTTACTGATTATGGCCTTAGTGTCTGCGAATCAATAATGAACAATAGAGTAAATGAGAACTCAACAAGATTCCAGCAGAAAATAAAAAAGCTACCAGAGAGAGCTGTTGCCTGTTTTATAAATAGAATATTGTGGAAGGATGTAAATATAAAGGAAAATGGACTTTTAAACCCATTTAAAAACCCTTTTGCATTTGATGATAACATTTGGTATGAAAGGGTCTTATTAAATGACAAAAGAATAGTTGATGCATTAGAGCAATTTTACAGCAATCTTGAAGACCTTGGTTTAATTGAAAATATAAACGGACAGAGATGGTGTTCACCTGAGGTTGAAAACTACCTTAAAACTGAGTATAAAAAAATAATGGACCTTTCCGGAACTGAGGAGGAATCCTTGAAATTCTACTTCTTTTTCTATGTTTATGCTAAGGAACAAAGGAATGTTATAAATTTTTCCAGTGGTGGAGAGCAGTATCGGGCAATTTTTTATGAAGATGATAAAAATCTAAATAATTACTATTTTTCATCTGATAACTCTGATCCTACAACACTACTATCAAAACTTGGTTTAAATGAGAAAAGATTTATAGAATTTTTTGAGGAAATGCAGAATAAGGAAATTGTTGTTGAAAGATACTATTTCTTATATTCGTCCTCATTTTTCATTAATGAAGAGATGATGTTCATTATAAAGGATATTACAAGATATATGGATTATATAAACAATAAGTTTTTGAAACCGGTTGTTGACTCATTGTTGAATTAATACTGCAAATTATTTGTTATACAGTTGATTTTTTCATATTTAAAAGTGTCTTTTTTACTATTTGATATTCTGTCACGATAGTTTTATATACTGCAAATGAGAGATTATATCATGTCAATATATGACAATATGAAGGATGGTGGGAAAAAAATATGGATAAAATAATGGTTGCAGGAGCTGTTGCAGGTGCAATAGCCGCTTCCGCAGGATTTATTATTCCAACTTGCTTGTAAAATTTTTTTTTATTAAGTTGTTTAATTTAATTATTAGAGCTTTAATGGCTCTATTTTTCAATTTATTTAGGATTTATGAACTCAGGTAAACATCGAAGTTTATGCACCTTATCAAAAATAAAAAATGATTGCTTTTTTATTGCCCCAGAAAATTTTATATTGATTTCATCTAGAATTTTTAATAATTCATCAAAATCTTTTACAACAAATTCTGGTTCTAAATCAGCCCAACCAATTGACAAATTCATATATTCCAAATAATGTTTATTTTTTAGAAAATTAAAAACAGGGGCTTTCAAACGATGATCTTTTAGATAAATATTAGGTTTAAAACGTTGAAGTCCCAATTTTGAGAGATCTATATCAACTCTGAAAGCTTTAATAACTCCAGTTTTTACAAGATTTTTTATTCTATAATTTACACTTTGTGAAGAGGATCCAATTGTTACTGCCAAATCAATTAATGGTGCCCGGGCATTTACAGCAAGTTCATTTAGTAATTGATAATCTATCTTATCAATTGTAACTTGTTTCCCTCCACAACTTACTTTGCCTATTTCCCTTTTATGTATATCTTTTTTTTCAGGTAATAAATAGGATTTTTTATATACAATACCTTGCACGTAAATTGAAATTGCGTATTTAGCAAAATAATCCTCATATTTATCAAGAGTTTTTTCCCAAAACTGATAAAATTCAAAAATGTCCTTTACCCATAAAACAATCCCAAGATCAACCTCTGCTTTTAATGTTGCGACAACCCATGAATTTTTATAATCTACAAAATAATTTATTATATCTTTTTTTACTTCAGAATTTATATATTGGAAATTTATATATAATCTAAAAACGTCATATCCAAGTTTAAATGTATCAATTAGTGCCCAATAATTTTGAATTATTCCATTTTCTTCAAGTTTTTTTATGCGATAAGATACAACATCTCTTTTTAATCCTACCTTTTTTCCAATTTGTGTATTAGATTGCCTGCAATTCAAATCTAACTCATACAAAATCTTTCTATCTTTTAGATCTAACTTGTACATATTTACGATATGTAAAAGATAATTGTATATTTTAGGATTTTTATAATCCCGAGGCAAATAGTTAAATATTTAAGCTTATATCAGATTGATTAAAAATAAGGATGAGGATGCAGGAAAGTAAAAAAACAATTTTAGTATCAATGCCATTTGCTGAAACCAGTATTCCATCTGTACAATTGGCACTTTTTGATGCGTATCTAAAGGATAGAAATGTAAACATAACAACAAAACACTTGTATCTTAATGCAGCTGAAATCTATGGGTTGAACAATTATAATTATCTGATAAATAGTCCGAACGATTCATATATTGCTCAACTTGCTTTTTCTAAATATCTATTCCCAATACATTGGGAAAAAAATCTTGAAAAATTTAGATATTATTATGAAAATATTATCACAACCGATAAAAAGTATAAAGAAACCCTTCCTTTTGAAAATTACTTATCTTTAACCGATAAATTTTATTCATATGCAATTCATCCTAGTAACTGGGAAAAATTTGATATTATTGGATTTACCTTAAACTATGGCCAGTTCCTACCTTCACTTGCAATTGCTAAAAAAATTAAGGAAAAATATCCTAAAAAAATAATAGTATTTGGTGGGAGCACAACCATAAATGAACTTGGAAAAAGAGTATTAAATGCATTTGACTGGATAGATTTCATAGTTTCAGGTGAAGGGGAAGAAGCGTTGTTTTTGCTTTCAAATGAATTTGAAAATTATTCAACTATTCCTGGTTTGATATATAGAAAAAACAATGATATCATTTGGAATAAAAATGATAATTTCATTGATATAAACACCCTTCCATACCTTGATTTTAAATCCTATTTTCAGGACCTAAGTATTATTTCAGATGAGGTACAACAATACTATGCACTATTCGGTAGACTTCCAATTGAACTGTCTAGAGGCTGCTGGTGGAACAATTGTACTTTTTGCAATATTTCAGTATATAATAAAAAATACAGAGAGAAAACAGTTGAAAGATTTGTTGAAGAGCTAAACTATCTTTCTGAAACCTATAAAAATTTAACATTTCAGGTAATCGGTAACACTCTGCCTCAAAATGATTACAGAAAATTATGTGAAAAAATAATATCACTTGGAAAGGATTTTAATTTGTATATTGAGGCAAGAGCTGGTCAATTAAAAAGTGATGATTATACTCTTCTTAAAAAAGCAGGTTTTTGTAATATTCAAACAGGAATTGAGGCTTTCTCCTCAAACTATCTTAAAAAGATAAATAAGGGTGTAAAACTAATTGACAATATTGCTGCTTTGAAATATTGTAAAGAAAATAGTATCTATAATAACTATAACTTGATTGTGAACTATCCAAACGAAGACCATATTGATTTTCTTGAAACAATACACAACATTGAGTTTATAAAAGACTATATTGATCCCCCTCAGATCAGTCAGTTTGTTGTCGGATATGATAGCCCGATATACAAAAATCCTCAGCAGTTCAATATTGAAAAGCTTGAGTACAAAATAATTGATACAATAATGTATCCACCTGAAGTTTTAAAAAATGATTTCTTCTTTTTCAACCAGTTTAAAAGAAAAAAGGAGATAAAAGAGAACAGATGGAAGAGTCTTGTAGAGGATTGGAAAACAATCATTGAAAATAGAGGGCATGAGGCAGTAAAAAGAAAAACAACTATTGAAAAACATGTTTTTTACTATATTGACGGTAAAACCTATCTTAAGATATATGACAATAGAAACCATGGAAATGTAATGATCTATGTGCTAAATTCTCAAGAAAGAGAAATAATTCTTGCATGTGAAAATATAATATCTTTAGACACACTTAAAGAAAAATTATCTCATATTTCAGAAAATGAACTTAACAATATGTTAAAAATATTTGTTGAGGCGGGAATTATTTTCAAAGAGGAGGATTTATTACTTTCTCTTCCTTTAAGCTACAGCAAGATTATTGGAAGTGTAACTAAAGAAAAAATAAAGGATGATATTGTTTTATCAAATATTTGTTAATATATTTTTTACACAGAAAAAAATAATTAATTGAACATAAATCTATAGAATTTTACTTTTTTTCTAATTTTGTTCAATTTATAGATAATAAATATTAAATTCTTTATTAAATATTGTTTAAATAAACTGAGGAAGGAAAGAATATGAACAAAAAAATTATGCTTTTATTAATTGTTGGGATTTTTATTCTTAGTGGACTTAATGCAAGTGGAATATCTGAAAAAGATAGAAGAACAATCGCAAAATCTACAAATATCGAAGAATTTGGGAAAACTATTTTTAATAATGGTCCAGAAGAGGAATGGAACATAACCTTTGGTTGTAATAAATATGATGTTTTTTTTGTTGTAAAAGAAACAAGTGATGGTGGCTTTATCGCTCTTGGCGGCATTAATGCAGATTCTTGGGATATTGGAGGGGATTGTTTGCTTGTTAAAACAGATATGTCTGGTAATATAATATGGAATAAAAGTTTTGGAGGAAGTAAAACTGATAATGGACATGGGATAATTCAGACAGATGATGGAGGATACATTATATCGGCAATAACAGAATCTTATGGGGCAGGTTCCATGGATGCATGGGTTATAAAAACCGATTCTTCAGGTAATGAAGAATGGAATAGAACATTTGGAGGAAATTATTATGATTTAATAGAGAAATCTATTGCATATACACCTGATGGAGGATATATATTAGTTGGAAGCACATATTCTTTTGGAACTAGTAACAACCTTGATGGTTGGTTGATTAAAATTGATGGAGATGGTAATGAACTATGGAATAAGACCTATGGAACAAAAAACAAAGAACATCTTTGGGAGGTTCAAATAACATCTGATGGAGGATATGTGATGATAGGTTACGTAGATAATTCATCAACCCATAGACGTGATGCATGGGTTGTAAAGACAGATGGAAATGGAGATGAACAATGGAATAAAAAATTTGGACCAGCATATCAAGGTCTATCTATAAAAGAAGCCCACGATGGTGGATATGTGTTCTTATCTGAAAAAAAAGATTCTGAATTTGGGGGTTATCTAAATGCCTGGATGGTAAAAATAGATAAATATGGAAATGAAGAATGGAATAAAACATTTATAACACCAAAAGGAGAGGATTGTTTTGCAGTACATCATTACATACAAAAAACTCTAGATAATTCATATATTGTTGCAGGGGTAACAAACGCAATTCTTCCAGTTTATTCAGTTGGCGATATGTGGATATCAAAAATTGATGAAAATGGAAACATTCTTTGGGAAAAGATAATCGGAGGAAAAAAATATGATACAACATATACAGTTGATATAACCTCAGATGGCGGATTTGTTGCTTCTGGAATGACAGAATCCTATGGCTCAGGTGCAGATTTCAATGCTTGGCTTGTTAAGGTGTCAGATTATGAAAACCAGCGGCCAAACAAACCTAGTAAGCCAAAGGGTTCTTCAGTGGGAAAAACCGGAAAAAATTATACATTTAAAAGCTCTGCTACCGAACCTGATGAAGAAAAATTATATTATATATGGGATTGGGATGATAAAAACTACAGCTTCTGGCTTGGACCTTATGAGTCAGGAGAAACTGCTGAGGAAACCTATAGTTGGAAAGAGAAAGGGGAACGTTTTGTTAGAGTAAAAGTAAAAGATATTTATGGTGGGGAAAGTGAGTGGTCTGACCCGTTCAAAATTAACATACCAAGAGATAAAATGAATTATTTAAACCTACATTTATTTGATAGGTTGTTTGAACGATTCCCAAATGCATATCTTATATTAAGATATTTAATCAGACTATAAAATTAGTCTTTTTGTTTTGTTTAAGACAGAAAAAAGACAATTTGACAATTTTGATAAAATTCCCTTTTTTACATTTTTACACGAAATATTTATAAAAAATAATTTACAAAAATATAATTTGGTGGTGAGGATGAGATGGATGGGTTTTATACATAAGTGGATAGTAATAATAATAATCCTTAGTCTATTTGGTACTATTTGTCAGGCATGTGAATCTGATGAACATGAGGAAGAATGCTACGAAGAAACAGAATGTGAAGAAGTTGAAGAGGACCAAGAAGAAACAGATCTTTTTGAGTCAGAATGGTTCATTATTCTTGAAAAATTGATAGACAGATATCCTATACTTGAAAGGATAATCGAGCGTATTTTACAGTGGATTTTTGAAAAACTTTTAGGAATGGAACTATAAATTCCTAAATTCTTTCTTTTTTAATTTTAACGTGAGTCAGTATAATAGTTATTTTTAAACATTTGATATATAAATACAGCAATCAATATGTAGAATATTATAAGTAGAATACTTAGTATCTGATAGCTGTTATGAAACGGTAAATTTTGCCACAGTTCAAGGCTATAGCCACGAACAAAGAATACTATTATTAAAATTATTCCAAAAAATGTTGTGAAAAGTATATATCTTTGTCTGAATTGATTGAAAGTTTTTGCCTTTAAAGGATATTTTATTTTTCCCATATATTATCATCTCTTTTTATAAATCAATAACTTTTCAGCTAAAAAAATAAAGGATTAGGGGTTATCCATACAACCGCAGTCCTTAATTTTAGGGATATCTAAGCTAAGATAACCATTTTCCTTTAACCATTCTTTTACCTGTTGCCATCGTTGAAAAAGACACATAAGTCCAAAAATTATTGCTGGACCTGATGAATTATTTTTTTGTATTAGTTCTATCATCCTAATTACATTTGGAGGAAAACAAGGGAGTCTCTCACCTAAATCTGTTGACTGATCTGCACACTTTGCAATGCAGGATAGAAGTAAACCTATATCAACACCACAAAAAATTGGAGCTGCCCAACAACAAAAGTTATGTGGACCTGGAGATAACGCACATCCAATTATTAAATATATGCAGTTTCCTGCAAGTGTTATTCCCATACAAGCTGCAACACATTCTTCAAAACCAGTACCAGAAGTTGAAATATTATCATTATATTGTAATTCCTCGTTTGTTTCTATATCATGAATTTCTATATTGTCTATCTTTTTTGTAATATTTTGGTGTTCATTTGAACTCACTGTAACAATTGTTGAGGTTGCTATCAATAGCGTACAAATTAAAATACCTATTATTTTATTTTTCATTTTTCTCCTCCTCATCTAAAATATTTTTAATTGATGCAAAAAAGTAAATTATAATTTATGTGATAATTCACAACATAAAAATTAATAGATAAGTCTAATTTATAAAAAAAAGTTATAATTAATACAAATTATTGAAAATTGTATTATTCTAAATTATTTAAAAAATGAGAAATCATGCTTTTTTGAATATCATACTGCTTTTTTTTATAATTTAGTACTTATAAATACTAATTTTGAATTTTGTTATTTTTATACTATTTTGAAGAAAGATCCAATTTTTCCTACAAAAGTAAACAAAATTGCCCGATTTTGGAATTTTGTAGGAATTTCTCGATATAGGGCTTTATGTTCTCATTTTTCTTTCTAATTATTGGATGAATAAAGATGAAAGGAAAAAAAACTTGTAATATAATACCAAAATCTCGCATGTATACCTGCATATCTACATGCGAAAAAGGTATTTATGAAACTCATCTATTGGAGGCTAAATGGAGGATTAATTATCAAATGCTTCCAAGTGATGAGAATATTTTCCAATTGAAGAATGATAGGGGGGTTTAAAAAATATGTATTTCTTCTTAGTTGCATATTCGATACTTGGAGCAGGTATAAAATACATTGATGATGCATTTGATAAGCATATATTTGATAAAAAAATGGCAATTGCAATAACACCTTTTCTTAGTGTTTTAGGTGTTTATGCCATGATAATTGATCCAGTTTCAGCAACTATCTTATTAGCTGTTCTTTTTGGTGTACTGATTAAAGGTAAAGTAAATAATATTGCATTTATAATAGGTTTTGTTCTTGTAATGTTACCTGTAATTATAATCGGTGTAAAATTCTTAATAATTCCACTTATTTTCCTATCAACATCAGCAGTGCTTGATGAAATTGGAAATGATTATATAGATTCTAAAAAAGATCAATTTGACAAAGAAAAATTTTCAAATAAATTTTTAATATATTTCTTTGGCCACCGATGGATTATGAAAATAGCAATTATTTATCTTGTAATTCTTGGTATAATACCATTCTTCTTCTTTATTGCTATGGCACTTTTTGATTATGCTTACGTAATTATTGACAACTACAATAGCTTAAAACAGGGTATAATAAATGCAACTCTTACTCAACGAGCATTGGCAAAAATTGGATTAATATTTAAATAATCTTTTTCAATTTTAAATTTGAAATATGACAATTACATGTGACGTTCTTGTTGTTGGTGGTGGTCCTGCAGGTTGTAGTGCAGCTAGAGCAGCAGCAAAAAATGGAGCAAAGACGATTTTAATAGAAGAAGACAAAGAAATCGGTAAACCTGTTCAATGTGCTGAAGGAATAGGAAAATATCTAATTCCTTTTTTACCATTTAAAATACCGCAATATTTACTAAAATGGAACATCAAAGGAATGACATTTTGGGCAGATGATATTTTAATCAAGCGTAATGGAGGCATATGGTCAGGTTATACAATTAATAGAACAGAATGGGACCAATGGTTAGCAAAGGAAGCAGAAAAATATGGTGCAAATATACAAATAAATTCAAAATTAATAGACTTAAATTATAACAACAATCTAATTATTAAAAAAGCAATAGTGAAATCTAAAAACAAAAATATTGAAATAAATCCAAAAATAGTGATAGCTGCTGACGGTATAAAATCAAAAACTGTTGAATTATTAAAAATTAGAAAATACGAAGAACAAATTATTGGTGAAGTTAAAAGTTATGAATTAAGTAATATAAATTTAAAATATTATCATCACGACCAATTGTT
>JGI2173J19968_10000406_pt1 | contig 15873 bp, 18 predicted proteins | sample DeeMarSWOR136_30_FD_19968 | JGI IMG/M metagenome (IMG submission 19968) | reverse complement strand
CCGTTTACTGCAACGCAGTATTTGACCTCCCACCTGCGGGCAAACTCCCGCTCCAGGGTCACGACTTTTCTCTTGAAACGAGGATCATCCTCCCGGCCGTATCTGGATAGGTACCCGCTTTCCAGAACATCTTCCACTTCCCTTCTTTCTTCTTCACCCACGAGAAACGCACCAGGTCCTGGCATAATTTCCTCCTCTCTATCACAATCACATTCTAAAAAATTTCTTAGAAATTTTACAGAATATAATTATGTAAATATAAAATAAATACCGTCTGTAGACGTTTCACAGACGGTACTTTTAGGATGTTGAATTTTGTAATTATTTGAAATTATTAAATTATTCCTGGAGCGGGCGGCGGGATTTGAACCCGTGACTTTCAGCTTGGGAAGCTGACACTCTACCACTGAGTTACGCCCGCGTAAAACCATTTTTACATTATGGAATTTCACGGGTCTTGTCAAGGAAAATTTACGAAATATCTCAAGAACTGAGGAAACGAGCTCTGAGCGCGAATTAAGATTTTTTCGGTAACCATTCTTAGTGAAGCGAAACGGCCGCAAATTCAATGTTTGAGGCCAAAGGGCGAGTTTTTGAATTTGTAGTGAAGCGGACTCTAGAATGGTCGAAAAAAGGTTTTGACCAGCGAAGAGCGAGTTTTCTTAGAGTCACGATGGGGTTATTTTGTAACCCTCTCAATGTACTCACCTGTGCGAGTATCGATCTTGATGATATCCCCTTCCTCAAGGAATAACGGCACCTGAACCACCGCCCCCGTTTCCAATTTCGCCGGTTTTGTTCCTCCAGTGGCCGTATCCCCTCGGACGCCCGGTTCCGTTCGGTCGATGCGAAGCTCTACAAATGTGGGAAGTTGTACACCCACTGGATTGTTGTTGTGAAAAAGCACGGTCAGGGTAATATTATCCCGGAGGAAATCCTTACTATTGCCCAGTTGATCCTGGGTCAATTCGAATTGCCAGTACGATTCCTTATCCATGAAGTAGTAATTTTCTTCATCATGATAAAGATATTGTACCTCCTTCTCCTCAATGTCGGGGCTTTTCACCCTTTCCCCAGACCTAAATGTGTGTTCCAAGATGTTCCCCGTTAGCAAACTCTTGAGCTTTGTCCGCACGAAAGCTCCGCCTTTTCCGGGTTTCACATGGAGGAAATCGACGATAATGAAGGGTTCTCCGTTCATTTCGATCTTGAGCCCTTTCCGAAATTCAGATGTCGTGGGCATGGCTTTTTCCCCTTAATTCACTCAATAATCTCAATCTCCTTGGAGAGATTAGTAAGGACATCGCATCCATTTCCCGTTACTAATACCATATCCTCAATCCTCACTCCACCCCATCCGGGTATGTAAATCCCCGGCTCGACAGTAAATATCATCCCTTCCTCCACAACATCCTCACTTTCGGGGCCTATTACCGGGTTCTCATGGACGGCTAGCCCAACCCCATGGCCGGTCATGTGGCCAAAATGGGCTCCGTATCCGGCATCCTTGATCCAACCGCGGGCGATGGCATCGAGCTCCATTGCTCTTCTCCCGGGACGGACGGAGGCAATCGTCCTATCGTGAGCATCCTTAACGATTTGGTAAACCTCTTTCTGGCGACGACTCGGCTTCCCACAAAAAAAGGTGCAGGTTTCATCGGAATAATAGCCTCCACACTGACTCCCGAAATCCACGATGATGAACTCGCCTTCATCTATCCTTTTCTCGCTGGGTTTGCCGTGGGGAAGGGCGGAACGAGCTCCAGAGATAACGATAGTATCGAAGGAGATACCATCGGCACCGTTACGCCTCATGGAAAATTCCAATTCCAATGCGATCTCGTTTTCCCGGGTACCAGGCTTTATCCTCCATATATTCTCCTTAAGGCTCTTGGAAGCGATATCAATGGTCCTCTTTATTCGCCCTATCTCCTCATCATCCTTCACCACTCTGATGTTCTTTATTCGTTCACTGAGGGGAATGAGTTCACCTCTCCTTACCTTCTCAGCGAGTTCTTTATGAGCCCCGTAGGTTAAATTTTGGGGCTCGAAACCTATTCCCTTCAATCCCAAGTCATTCAAGAGATCGGATAATCCCTCGATTTTCTTCTTATATTCGATGACTTCAAATCCCGACACCTCTTCCCTGGCCTGAGTTGTATAACGAGAATCGGCTAAAAAATACCCTTTGGTTTCGGTCACCACCAGGGCGGCATCGCTCCCCGTAAATCCGCTCAGGTAATGGATATTCTCCAAGCTGGTGATCAAAATCCCATCTAGATGATCTTCCCTCAAGACTTTTTTTATACGACTGATCCTTTCTTGTCCCATTCTTGGTACCGGAATCCCTCTTACCATGATCTCTTCCTGGCCTGTTTAATCCGGTTGAGCCATTCCTTAAGCTCCCCAATGGCACGTTCAATGTTCATTTTTGGCTTCGTTGGAGATTCTCCTCCTGAGGAGACGTCTCTCGATTCCCTCAAGCGCAATTCCAGCTCCCTCACCTTCTCCTTGAATCTGATACTGGTTGGATTCTGTTTGAGGAGTTGTTGGTAGATCTTGAAAGCCTCTGCAATATTCTCCCCCTTTATGTACAGCTCGGCCAGAGTCTCAGTGGCGATATTGCTTTCCTCTTCCATTGGCCACCCTTTGATAGAACTCCCTCAAAAACGTAGGTCAAATCACCTCGTTAGTCAAGGTCAATTTGACGGGTCCTTGGTCTTCTTGGGGATTTTTGTTTCTTTGACTGTTCGTCCGTGAAGTCCCCCGATGTACCGGGATCAAACTATAGGTGGTTTCTGGAACCGAAGGGGATCGAGGAAATTATTGACAAAATAGTTGATTTAGATGTATTAGAGGAAGTCAAGGTGATCGTTGGAGGGATGAACAGTGGCAAGAAGAAGGCGAATTTCCAAAAAGAAATTGAAGGAGCCCGACGAGTTTATTTCCACTACGGCCAGGATGATCTCGTGGACGATGGAAAATCTGAAACTTATTCTCATCGGTATCATCATAGGCGCACTGGTAGTGGTCTCGTTGGTCTTTTGGCGTATAAGGGCGAGAAACAGAGAGATCGAGGCGCTTAACTCATTCTATCGTGTTTCGGAGATATTGATGTCCGCAGAGGACACCTCTTCGAAAGGCTATCAAGAGGCCATAGATGAATTTGAACGGATCCAAAGGGAATATCCGCATACAGATGCCTTTCAGTTAGCTCAATTACAATTGGGGCAAGGGTTGTTGAACTTAAAACAGTATGAGAAGGCGGTGGAAACGTATCGCAAATTTCTGGATAACGAACCACGAGAAGGGCTGTACCGACTTTTGGCCTTGCAAAACTTGGGCTATGCCTATGAAGGACAAGGGGATTACCAAAGGGCTTTGGATTCGTTCCAAAGCCTCGTTGCCAAGGGGGAGAGCTTTCTCCAACCCTGGGGGTATCTTAATATAGCCCGGTGTTACGAAAAGCTCGGCAAGCGGGAGGAGGCCCTGAACAATTACCGCATATTCCTGGAGAAATTCCCGGACTCAGCCATGGCTCCTATGATAAGGGGTAAAATAGGCACATCGGAGTACAGGTAGGGATAAGTTAACGATTTAATGGGCAAATGGATAATCATCATCCTCTCATGGATCTGGATAGCCTGTAGTTGAGGAGCGGAGGGGTCATGGCGGTGGTAACAATAACCATCACAATGATGGCAGCATAGAGAGCCGGATCCAATAATGGTTGACCGTTCACCCGCAACTGGTTCCCGAGCGCCGCAAAAATCAGGCCCACCTCACCCCGCGGAACCATACCCAGGGCCACTGTCCATCGATCCAACCTCTCATTCCTCGAAAATACTCCCCCTGCACAGGCCATCTTTCCGACTACAGCGGCTCCAGCCAAGACGACCCCAACCACAATAGCCTTGACCGAGAAGAGAGCCATCAGATCTACCTGCATGCCCATGTGAAGGAAGAATATGGGGACGAAGAGCGTTGAAAGGGGCAAAAGCAGGTGCTCAAGTCTATCACGCTCCTGAGACTTGAAAATCAGAGAATGCTCCGGCTCCAGGATGAGGCCTGCAGCAAAGGCCCCGACAAGGGGGGCCAAACCGAATCGACGGGACAGGTATGCAAAGGCGAAGCACATCGTCAGAGAATGGGTCAGCAGCATTCCGCTTAATTCGAGTCTTGCTGCCCACCTATAGAGTTTCTTGCTGAAGGTAACACCCAGAATAATGCCAACTACCAAAAACCCAAAGGCCTTGGCGCTCATCACCACAATCTTTACCCCAATGCCTGTAGAGGCCTGACCCTGAGGAGAACCTATGATCGCCGCAACGACAGCGAGCACGATCAACCCCAGGACATCATCAACAACAGCCGCGGCGAGGATGGTCCGACCCTCCTCTGTTTGGACTTTACCAAGATCCTTCAAAACTCGGGCTGATATACCAACACTCGTTGCGCAGAGCGTGGCGCCGAGAAATATATCGACCCAAAGGGATAAAGATGGGAAGAATATTCGAATCGTGGCAAAACCGAGCAAAAACGGCACAATCACCCCGATGATAGCCACCATGAGAGCGGACCGCCCCACGGCCATCAACTTGGGAACTGTGCTTTCAACCCCGACCTCAAACATCAGCAGAATTACCCCCAACTCTGCCAGGATGGCCAGGCTTGGATCGGTTCTCAACGCCTCAAAAAAACCAAACCCTAAAAGGGCCATGTTACCGAGAACTATCCCAGCAAATAGCTCTCCCAAGACAACAGGGAGGTGGAGCTTTCGCGCAGCGAGACCTCCAAGCTAAGCTGCGGTTAAGATCAAGGAGAGTTCAAACAGTAACTGGGTAAATGAGTGCGGCATTGGACAAGAATTGAAAGGATTGTGTTGGAGATGAAAAGAGTATAGGGTAAGAAAGGGTTGGCTTTCAAGTGATAAACGTATGGGACGCAAAAGGGCGAAAGACTGTAAAGATACATAAATCAATTTCCTGACTTCCAGGGGGACTGCCTTATTTCTGTACGGAGAGAGAATATGAGGTTCAAAAAGGCATTGGTAAGGGGAATAACTTTTCTTATGGCCTTTGCCGCTGGGTGCGCGGCGATTCCCAGGATCCCTCTTGAAAATCCCTATGGAGTGTTGGAAGGGGCAACAGAGGGCGAGATATTCCACGTTCCCACCGGCATCAGGCTGACCAAGGACCAATTACTGGATATAATCGGGAATTCACGAATCATCTACATCGGCGAAACCCACGATAATGTGCGGGCCCACCAAGTCCAGCTGGAAATCATCATGGGGATGAATGAACGTTTCCCCGGCCAGGTGGCAGTTGGGATGGAGATGTTTCAGAGACCTTATCAAGCGGCCATGGATCGTTGGTCGAGGGGTGAACTCAGCGAAAGGGACTTTCTCAAGGAGAGCCGATGGTATCCAAAGTGGGGGATGAATTATGGCTATTACAGGACCATTCTCGATTATATCCGGGAAAGGCATATTCCCCTTTTAGCTCTGAATGCCTCCACGGAACTGGTGAAAGAAGTGAGAAATCATGGATTAAATGGCCTCTCAGGGGCCTTGCAAGAGCAGCTCCCCCATATGGACCTCTCAGATCCACACCACCGTATCTTGGTAGGCGCCTTTTATAAAGCTCACCCCCCCACCTCGCCCAAATCCTTCGAGACTTTCTATCAGGCGTACGTGCTCTGGGATGAGACTATGGCCGAAACGATAGCAAACTACCTGACCGCCGAAGAGGGACGCAACAAAAAGGTAGTCGTTTTGGCGGGGGGAAATCATGTCCGATATGGGTTCGGAATCCCACGGAGAGCGTTTCGTCAACTACCCGCTGCCTATTCCATTGTGCTGGCCATGGAGACCTCCATCCCGGAAGATAAGAAGGACCGTCTCATGGATGTGAGCCTCCCCGAGATCCCCCTGGTCCCAGCCGATTTCTTCTGGACGGTAACCTATGAGGGTTTGAAGGACAAAAAGGTCCGCTTGGGCTTAATGTTCGAGGAGGTTGATGGGAAATTGAAAGTGACCAAGGTGTTGGAGGGATCTCTTGCAGCCAAGGCGGGGATTCAACCGGGGGATATCCTGGTCTCATTGGACGGCGATGGCCTCCTGGAGTCTTTTGATCTGTTATACCTCCTTGATCAAAAAAAGCCCGGAGATACGGGAAAGCTTCTCATCCGAAGGGATGACAAGCCCCTCGAAATAACCGTCCATTTCCAAGCATCCCAATAACGATCCGGTCCCACAGCCGACTGTGGATTGCCCTCCCAACGGTAGAACTAATAAGAGAACTTTGGGGTAATGTAGAACTGTGAATAGGCTATATTCGGGATCGTCGCTTTCACCCGAGACTCCAAATCTGAAGCAACCGCCTCAAATTCCCCCTCGGGGACTTCTTCAGCCACATCGATATCGGCCAGGAGAATGATTCTCTCAGGGGATTCGGCTATTACGCGAAAATCATGATAACCAATTACGTGGGGGGATTGCTCCACAATTTTTTTGAATTGAGCCTCAACGGCCTGCACCTCAGGTGTTTTTTCCAGGAGAGGATCTGTGTGGCATACCGCTTCGCCTCCGTACGTTTCTCGGAGTCTGGCCTCGCATCGCTCCGTTATCTCGTGCATGTTGGCAGATCCAAATTTTTCGGGGATCTCAACATGAGCGGAAATCAAGTACATAGATCCATAATCGTGGAGGATGATCTCGTGAATGTCTTCGATCCCTTCGACCATTTTGGCGGTTTCCCGAATCCTCTGTAACACGTCCTTACCGGGTGCTTTTCCGAGGAGGGGAACTATCGCCTCCCGGCCATGGTCAAAGCCCAAGTAGAGCAACCATGCCGACACAAGGACACCGATGTAACCGTCCAGCTCAGGACGGTGATAATGGCGACCCGCCACCAGACCTCCTACTACGGTAAGGGTAATTACCGCCTCAATTCGATGGTGGAAAGCATTGGCCAGAATGGCATGGGAGTTAACCCGTTTTCCGAGATAGCGAACGAACTGCCCAACCCACTCCTTTACGAGAATGGTGGCAAGGAGTATCCATGGCAGGGCAGACCAATAGTGGATGGCATGGGGCTCGAGAACCTGATGAATCGATCTCTCGCCGATCTGTATCCCGGAAACAAAGAGGAACACCGACATGATAAGTGGGGCTACATGCTCCATACGACCGTGCCCGAAGGGGGTTTTTGCTGTGGCAGGCCGGGACGTCACCCAGAAACTGACCACCAGAATGATGGAATTGGCAAGATGGGAGAGGAGGTGGAATGCATCAGCCACGACCGATATCGATCCCGCCTTTAATCCGAGGATCATCTTCACTATAAAAAGAGAAATGGTGGCAAATATGGACATCCATCCGGCCAGCAACCCGTGTTGAATCCGAACCGTTTTGTTATCGGTACCGTCGAAATCCTCTATGAACCACTTGCCGAGAGCACGGTTGGCTGCTGCTAGAACTTTCATCTCCAACGCTTCTCCTATGCCACGGGGCGCCTTATTTCATAACCACAACTAACCACTTTTATACGTCTCCTGTCAATGGAATCCCCTAACTGAAGGTTCCTGATTTTCCAGATAACACCGTTGTCCATGAGCGGAATTTCCCGGAGAAGTGGCGTAAGCATTCATCATTTTCCAATCCTAAACAGGTCATTTTAGAAGCGGGGGTTGACCAGATTCCCTGGAGCGAACAGTAAAGAATTTTTGGTAACCATTCTTAGCGAAGCGAAACGGTCGTAAATTCAATGTCTGAGCCCGGAGGGCGAGTTTTGTGACCGAAGTAGCGCCTGAGCGCTCTTTGCAGTGAAGCGAATGCTAGAATGGTCAACAATTCTCTTTAGGGAACGGAAGGGAATTTGGCCAAAAGGATTGCTGCTGGTTGACCGGGTGGGGCAACTGATGTAGGGTTTATCCAAATTTCATCCAGCCACAGAGGGCGCAGATGATTTGGGTGCAATTTATTGTAGCAGCTTGCATCATAATCATTTCGGGGTATAAGTTATCCCAGTATGGCGACCAGATCGCAAAGAGAACCGGTCTGGGCAAAACCTTTATGGGAATCGTCTTGTTCTCGACCGTCACCTCTCTCCCGGAGTTGACCGTCTGCATCACCTCAACCTCGGTTGTCGGTGCACCCGATTTGGCAATTGGCAACATCTTTGGCAGTAATCTCTTCAACCTCCTCCTCATCGCAGTCCTCGATATCGTTCAGGGAAAGGGAGCTATCCTCGACCTCCTCTCCCTTGGCCATGTTCTTGCCGCCAGCCTCGGAATTTTGCTCGCAGGGCTGGCCATCCTCTCAATAGGCCTCGGATTAAGTTTCAACCTGGCTTTCCTAGGACTTGAAAGCATCATCCTCATTCTCATCTACGCCCTGGGAATAAAAATTCTCTACCGGCATGAGAGCTTGGGGTCGTTACAGAGTAGCACTGAGGTCCAAGAATCGGAGGGAACTACCAGGGCGAAATCGGTCTATCTCTTTTTTGCCATCGGCGCTATTGCCATCGTAGGGGCTGGCCTGTGGCTCTCTGTCACGGCCGATGCCATTGCCCAAGCAACGGGTTGGGGAAGGTCTTTTATTGGAAGTTTCATGCTCGCCGTTGTGACATCGCTTCCGGAGCTCGCAGTGGGAATTCCATTGGTCAGAATGGGGGCTTTTGATATGGCCATCGGAAACTTATTGGGCAGCAACATCTTCAACATCGCCATAATCCCCGTGGCCGATATCGCCTTCACCAAAGGGGCCATATTGGCCAGTGTTTCACGGGCCCATATCCTAACGGCTGTCCTGGGAATTGTAATGACCAATATTGTCATTATGGATCTCATCTATAGAGCCAAGAAAGTCCCCTGGCGGATTGGTTGGGGGTCCATTTCCATAATCGCCCTGTATTTCCTGGGAAGCATTACTCTCTTCAAACTGGGAATTCGCTGAAGAAACCTCGTCCGTTGCATAAAAAGAATGGGATCCTTTATTCTTGACTAGAAGATAACCCTCAGAACCCCGTCAATTTCCCTCAGGACCTTCATTATCCCTGAAGCTTCGCTGGACTTCAGTTCATCAAGCTCGATCTCGGATAACACTCCATACAACCCGTCAAAGGCTCCCCTTACGTCCAGATCGTTGTCCATCTGCTCGGCAAATGTCTCTTTAATTCTTTGGACAAAAGTTCCACGGAGATCGGCCCGCTGGTCTGCCTTTTTTTCGATCGTACCAACCATTTTGGTGAATTTTCCCAGCCTCTCGGCTACTGAGCGCATGTTTTGGTCTGAATAGTCAAGGTTTTCCCGATAATGGCCATATATGAGGAAAAACCGTATTTCACTCATATCGTACCCTTGTCCCAGGAGTGTATCCGTATAGTAAATGTTTCCCTTACTCTTTGACATCTTCTGGCCGTCTACCTGGAGGTGATGACAGTGGAGCCAAAACCTCGCCATGGGATGTGGCCTTATTGATTCAAGGATTGCCCGTGTGTAATCGTGGTGGCGAAAGAGGTTGTCGAACCCACCGGCATAGATGGAAAGAGTCCCCTTGAAGTGCTTGCTGACCATACTTGGATCTTGAATATTCCAGGATGGCCTGCCCCTTCCAATCCTTGTTTCCCAGCAAAGCGTGTCTCCTTTCCCACAGCAATGCCAGAGGATAAAATCCCCCAAGTTCCACTGAATTCCGGGATAAGTATCCCTATGAAACCGCCTCTTTTCGGTGGGCCACTTGCTCATATCAAGCCCATAGATCTTGCCGAATCCAGGGAACTTTGTGGGATCGAAGTAGATATTCTCTCGATACCGGTATGCCATCTTAAGGTTTAGGAGACGTTCAATAATCTCTACGGCCTCATCAACGGCGTCAGAAGCCTTGGGAAGGTAATCCGGTATCTTCATCCTCAGGAGGTCCATTTCCGCCATGAAATCCTTGATATTTTCCTCTGTAAGCTTTTTAACGGTCATTTCCCTCTTTTCAGCCTCTTTAATCGCCTTGTCCTCGACGTCGGTGAAATTCATCCCTCTCTTAACGCGATAGCCCGAATATTCCAGGTATCTCACCAAAACATCCTCAAATAAGAAGGTCCTGAAGTTCCCGATATGAGCCCTCTGGTAAATCGAGGGGCCACAGGTGAATATGGTAACCACCTTCTCATCTACCGACTGAAATGGTTCGATCCTTTTCCCCAGGGAGTTGAAAAGCTTCAACAAGACCCTTCCCCCTTCTTATCTATACCTTGGCTACCCAAAAAAGCCTTCTCTCACTGCATTCCACGGTAATTCAACATATACCACAAACTCCGAAAACCTTACAATGGGAAAGCCGAGACATTGAAGATGTGAGAGATGGGAGATCCCCGAAATTCAAGCTGCCCTGCGGCCACGAGATTGATCCTAAAGATGTAGCAATAGGGGTAATGCATTACTATAAGGCTAGGCGAAAGGATGACGGAGAACCCGTGTATAACACCTGCGGAATAGTATTTACCTTAGAACACGAAGGACCTGGAACTGATTGCATTCAGTGTAAGGAATGCCGAGAGGTATTCTCTCCCAATGATGATTTTAGTGAAAGGGATAGGGAAGTTTGGTACGAATAGCTCCAGAAGATACGGTCTGTTCAGACCGATCACTGCTTCAAAACCAAGATGGTCGAAATGGCAGTGTTGGGGGCAGTCCTCAGTCACGATCCCTCCTTCAGGAAAGTATACGTTCTCCTGCCCTTCCTCCACAGCCTGAACAATCCTCTACTTGTCACCTCTGACAGTATTGCGTCTTCCTTCATGTGATGGTCAGAAATGGAATAGGTTCCCATCGGTTTTAATACGCGGTGTAACTCTCTCAGAACCTCATATGGATGACCTAGGTCGTGAAGGGTATCAAACAGCAGAACGACGTCTACGCAGCTTTCCGGTAGTCCCGTTGCGCAATCGGAAAGAATGGTCTCGATATTTGTTAATCCCTTCTTCGAAGCAACTTTGTGAACTCGCTGTACCGCAAGGGGATGGATATCCAAGGCATAAACCTTGCCCGACTCCCCAACTAATTGGGCAGCCGGTATTGAATAACTACCGGTGCCACAGCCATAGTCGAGTATGACAAAGCCCGGCTCAATGCCCACCTCCTTCAGGATATTCCCTGGAGGGGAAAAAATATCTCGAAATGCAAAACTGAGGGACATGAGCTTGAAATGAAAATTGGACATCGGTTTATCCATGGAAGGTTCCTCTTCTTATTCTTCCTAGAAGCGTGACTTCGTCCTCCTATTTCGAGCCTAGTAGCGCGGTGGCACAGACTTCCTGCTATGGGAATAGCGGCAACTATTCATTGTGATGTTAAAAGAGGATAAGTTGAACGAAGAGGCCAAAAGACATCATCTGCGTTCGATTTGGCCATACCACTGGTGCCGACAGGAGGTAAACCTGACTCCGATCCGGAGTCATAACCCGCTAATCATTAATGGGTTTTTCCTTTTTCCCCACAAGCCTTGGGTCGATATTCCCCGGCCCCCCGCACTCCGGAATGTAGCAGGTCACACATCACTGAAACTACAGGCCTGCTTGCAGGAAGGACAGTGGTCAGAGGGATAAGGAAGGGGAAGAAGCTTGCATTCCCCCTGTGTCACGGGAATCGTTCCTTTCTTGCCAGAGGCATGAGCTGTGTTGTAAAAACCACCTAATCCCAGGGCCATTGCGGCCCCACCAAAACCCCTTATCATCTCTCTCCTTGTGAATGAATGGTCCATCCCATCACCTCCAGTTACATGGTTGATCGTATTGACATCCCACTCCATTCCTCATCTTCAGCTCTCCCCCGTTATGCCTTACCCATTTTTGCAAAAGTTCCTGAGGATTTTCCACCAGACGGGAAATCGCTTACCGTCCAGCAACTAATTTCGCTCGCATGAGGTTCCCTAGGCTTCGGAGGTGTGTTTTCTCGTCGTTGGCGAGGGTATAAAAAACTGCCTTCGTTTCCTCCTTTCGGCTTTTCACGGCCATTCGGAGATAAAGGTCCAGGGCGTCGGTTTCGAGGGACATCGCCAGTTGAAGGGCTTCGCGAGGGTCTTGAATCCAGTCCGGATATTCCCCGAGCACCTGATCTGCGGTTTTTCCTCCTTCCATGGTTTTGGCCTTTATGTCGGATTCAAAGGCCTTTCGCGTCACACGGCCTCCTGTCAATGTCTTGTATTTCCCCCAGAGTTTTTCCTTGTGCTGAATTTCGGCCTGGGACAACCTCTCAAAGAGGCTTTCGACCTCGCCATCCTTGGACTGACTGGAGAGAGTTCGATAGAACCGAAAGGCCCCCTCTTCCAAGCCGCAGGCCAACGATATCACCTCTTCAGGGGGTTCATCTCCTTCAATGAGGTAAATTCCCTGGTCGGGCTCCGATCTGGAGACCAAACCTTTCCACGCATCAATACCTCCCCCCATGGAGGTGGCATCAATTCCCTGGTTCGATAGAAGGTTTGCAGCCGACCGGCTGCGGCCTCCCGCCCTTCAATAGGCCAGAACGGGTTTTTGAGAATCGATTTCCGAGAGACGGTCGGGAAGCTCTGAAAGGGGAATGAGCGTTGCTCCGGGAATGTGCCCCTGCTCGTATTCCGCGGGCTCCCGGACATCCAACAAGGTGTATGTGCCCGGGGGTTTCTCCTCGAGCCATTCACGGGCTTTATTCGCATCCATGGTTTTCACATGACTAAAGAAATCCGAAAATTTCACAACCATTCCCCCCTTTGAAATTACGTGGTCTCCCCCGAAACCTGAAATTTCGACATGAAACTCGTATCCAAATAGTTCTTGAGGGAAAAGGCCAATCTCCCCTTCCAGACCCAAGACCCCCAGACCAGAAGGCCCGATCCATCCCCAAGATTGAAAATCAAGAGATATTGCTTCTGCGGCTTAAATGGGCTGAGGGGTTCTCCCCTCACCGCTGCCAAGAGATTGCGAAAGAGAATCGGCGCTTCCCGCACGGCATACACGCCAACTCGGTCAATGCGCTTTCCCCTGATTGCGATACAATCACCACCTCCAAAGATGTCTGGGGAGTTCGTGCTCTGGAGGTAATCGTTCACCAGGAGGGCCCCATCCTCCGAGGTTTCCAATCCGGAATCGGCGAAGATTCCTTGGGGCATAATCCCCGTAGTCAAGATTGCCACATCGTACGTGACATCCATCCCGGCTTGGGAACGGGCCAGCCCCTTTTCCATGGATGTCACGCGGAAGTTGGAGAGGATCTGAATGCCTCGCTGAGAGAGCGATTCCTGTGCTAAACGGCCAGCTTTCTCAGGTAAATTGGGCAGAACCCTGTCTCTGGAACTTGCCAAGGAAATTTCAGCCTCGGTATTGTGATCCCGGGCCAGCCGCCAGATATTTCCCGCTAACTCCACGCCTGCAGGGCCCCCTCCGATGATAAGAACTTTCGCGATCCGATCTCGACACTTCTGGAGAATCTGCTCCCGGGTCGATTCCAAGTTTTCTATGGGCTTTACGGGAATCCCCTCCCTTTCGGCACCGGGGATACGATCCATGGGTATGTGACTTCCGATGTTGAACGAGGCCAGGTCATAGGAAATCTTCCCACCTCCTTGAAGAAAGAGTGTCCTGTCGGCCGGATCGAAGGAGACTACCCTGTCCTTGATGAACTTCCCACCGCGGGATTCCACCATGCTTTGGACGTCGAACCTCACTTCCTCGGGCCGGTAGACGCGGGAAATCATGCCGGGGCCCATACCCGAATAGTAGTGAAACCGATCCGGGGCGATCAAGGTAACCTCGGCCCCAGCCTGCATAAACTGGTCCGCATATTTCAAGGAGAGCAGGTGGACATGCCCTCCCCCGACGAAAACCAACCGTCTCTTGGAGCCATGTTTCATTAAACTGCTCCCCTTGCCCCTGAGTTTAATCCTGGGTTATTCAATCCGCCGAAACATCTTTCCCTTGGTCCCGCACACGGGGCAGACATCCGGGGCATTCTTCTCTCCCGTAAGTCCACAGACCGGGCAGACGTAGTAGGGATACGACTCCTGAGAGGTGCCCAGGGTATCCAAAAGTTTCGTATAAAGCTGGGCGTGGATCTTCTCCACCTCATTTGCGTAAGTGAATGTCCTCTCCGCCTCCTTGTTCCCATCGGCCTTGGCGGCGTCGATCATCCCTGGATACATTGATTTGAACTCGTGGGTCTCACCGGAGATGGCCTCTTGTAAGTTCTCCCTGGTACTCCGGGTCGCCTTGAGTGCCCTCAGGTGATTGTGGGCGTGGACGGTTTCAGCCTCGGCGGCTGCCCGGAACATTCGGGCTACCTGGGGATAACCCTCCTGATCAGCCTTGGTGGCATACGCCAGATATTTACGGTTCGCCTGGGACTCTCCAGCAAATGCCTCCTTCAAGGCCTCCTCTGATTTCGACATGATTCAATTCCTCCTTTCTTACCTTAATTGAAATCCCATGTGAATCTATGGGATCATTTCCTTCTCGTAGATATAATAGAATTATAATCATTTATTCAAAAATTTTGCTATCATTTGTGATCAAAACAAGGGGGGTTTTTTTCTTCGGGGGCGATGCAACAGCGGATATTTGCTCTTTGACACTCTCACCCCCATGCTGCTAACGCGGTGACAATGCGTGAAAAGGAGTTCTTGTGCATTTGAGTAATCTTTGCGGTATGGTGGAGGATAAGATTGCCATTTCGTCATTGGTTTGACCTTTGAGGACCCAGCAAGGGAGGAAGGCGATGGAAAAGGGCGAGATCATCAATTCCTTGAACAATGATTTGAGGGCAGAATTGAGCGCCGTCGAGATCTATAGTGCTCATTCAGAGGCCATCCAGGAGGACGAAATCGCGCAAGGAGTGAAGGCTATTCTGGAGGTGGAAAGGGGATATGCGGACGAATGAACACAGAGAATCAAGGAACTTGGGGGTTCCACAGCCAAACCGGGCGAAAAGGATACCAGGATAGGCAAGGCCCTGGGGATGACCACTAAACAAGCAAATACGCTGGAGATGCTCAAATTTGAGTTATCCGAGGAACAGCAGGCAATCAAGGACTATAGCGCCCAAATTGCTGACATCATCTGTGATACTACCACGATAACGATGCTCAAAAAGCACCTCATGGATGAGATTGATCATGCGAATTGGCTCAAGTCCAAGATTGTGGAACTAGAGGGAAAGCAGGAAAAAAGCCAATGAGGTCCTCTTCCAGTCATAGCATGAGAAGGGGACCTGGTGATTCACCTATCATTCCACTTTGAAAAATCCTTCCGTGGTCAAGCAGCCATAATTATCTTAAGGTTCCTCTCCGACTAGCCATTCTCCCTTACTATATGCGCCGCTGTCGCCTGCCGGTCTTTGGCGGTCTGTTCCTTGGGGTGCGTCCAATATTTCAAACACAAATCAACAGTTTTTGATTATCTCCTTTTACAAGATTGCATATTGTATTCAAAGGCACTCCATTGACTTTGGCCAATTCTTCCCTTTTAATGGCAAAGTAGAGAATTGAACGATTCTTTACCGTACCACTAGAAAGTCCTTATGACTCAATAATTCTCAGCTCGATAGACAAATGCGTATCATATGCTTTCCCCATTTCTATTATCTCTCTGAGGCATCCCGGCTAGTTGAAATCGGCAAAGCTTTGGTTGCTCTTGGGCAGGAGGTGCGCTTCTTCAGCCATGGCGGGCCATACGAGTACGTGGCCCGCAACGCAGGCTTTGAGGTCATCTCCGTCCAGCCCACGATGTCGTTTGAGCGCGCTGAGCATTACATGGCGTTCAACCGAGCGGAAGTCGGCAACCCCCTCCGGGACAGCTTTTTCAGCTACGAGGAACTAAAGGAGTACGTCCCCCGGGAAGCGGAGGT
>JGI2173J19968_10000403_pt1 | contig 15930 bp, 20 predicted proteins | sample DeeMarSWOR136_30_FD_19968 | JGI IMG/M metagenome (IMG submission 19968) | reverse complement strand
AGCGCCGTCATAAGGGACGGGATTGCGAGCACCGCTATGGCAACCCTGACTGGTGGCGCATTCTTGGTGGCCTTTGCGTTGAAACTGGGAGCCTCCAACCTTGTGATCGGGCTTTTGGCTGCCATCCCTCCTTTGGCACAGTTGCTCCAGATTCCATCGATCTACCTGGTTGAGAAAATACGGAATAGACGGGCGATAAGTATGACTGCATCCACGGGGGGCAGGGTCTTTTGGCTGCTTATCGCCTCGATTCCCCTCGTGTTCTCAAGAGAAGCGGGCCTAACACTCCTCCTTGTCGCAATACTGCTTAACGCTGCATTCACAGCGGTTTCAAACTGTAGTTGGAACTCGTGGATGCGCGATCTTGTGCCGCAAGATCGATTGGGGGCTTTTTTCTCCAGAAGGATGAGCCTGTCAGTGGGATTGGGCATCGCCCTCAGTCTGGCTGCCGCCTTTTATATTGATTACTGGAAAAAACAGTTCCCCAACTTTGAGTTATACGGGTATTCAATCCTCTTTGCCGGGGGGTTCATTGCGGGCATGATTGGAGTCTACTTCATATCGACAATTCCAGAGCCTCGCATGGCACCAGGAGAGGAAAAGGAACATTTTTTTGCCCTATTAGTCCAACCTTTTAAGGACTCAAATTTCAAGGAGCTTATTATGTTTTTGGGCTCCTGGAATTTCGCCATTAATCTGGCCGCTCCCTTTTTCACCGTCTATATGCTCAAGAGACTACAACTGGACTTATCGCTCATTATTGTCTTCACGGTACTGAGCCAAATAATGAACATCGCATTCTTGCGCATCTGGGGGAGATTTTCAGACCGATATAGCAACAAGTCGGTTCTTGGTGTCAGCGGGCCACTCTTTATAGGGTGTATCCTCGCCTTCACCTTTACGGCCATGCCGGAGAAGCACATGTTGACAATTCCGTTATTGGTCCTCATACACATCTTCATGGGTATTTCTGTGGCGGGGGTGACCCTGGCTACGGGAAACATTGGGCTTAAGTTGGCACCCAAGGGACAGGCAACGGCCTATTTAGCGGCTAATAGTCTTGTGAACTCACTGGCAGCAGGGATTGCACCTATATTAGGTGGCAGGTTTGTCGATTTCTTCGCAGACCGTCAACTGTCCCTGATGTTCAAATGGACGAGCCCGGGAAGGGAGCTGACTTTTCAAACGCTGCACTTCCAACACTGGGATTTCTTCTTTCTGTTCGCGTTTTTGATCGGATTGTATTGCATTCATAGATTGACTAGGGTTAAGGAAATCGGAGAGGTGGAGGAGGAAATCGTCGTCCGCGAACTTATTACGCAGGTGAGGAGGGACATGCGCAACCTCTCCACGGTTGGTGGGCTCCGCCAAATGGTGAACTTTCCTATATCCATTGTTTATTTTCCCCTTTCCATCCTCAATCGCCTGAAGCTGGGAAAGAATTCTGAGCGATAGTGGACACACGGTTTATTCTTTGTTTTTTTTAAAAGATTTATATATACTCAAAGTTCAAAGACAGACAGGGGAGGCTTAAATGAGTGTTGTTCTCTTGATCGTATTTATCTGCATTTCCTATTTAGTCGTGCGGATCGGGGCAATCGCCCTGGAGATGACGGGCATGGAAAGGTCGAGGGCAAGATTTCAGGCCCTTTCGGCCTTCCCTCAATCTGGCTATTATTGTAGCTTCACTGTTCGTCCTGTATCGGATCGCCTCCCACCAAAAGTTGGCGAAGAGGTTGACCCAAAAGATTCGCGAGACCCTCAGGGAAAAGCTGCATTTTGAGAAGGTTCGCGTAGAGGAACTCCTGCACCAATCCGATGGATACGGTATCGCCTCAATACTCGTTGGAAGGAGATCGAAGGTCGCGGGGCTAACCTTGAGCAAATCGGGTTTTAAGGAGCGAGATCTCATGATTCTCTCCGTTGAAAGGGACGAAGGTGTGATTCCGGTTCCCAAGGCTCAAACCAAGATCCAAGTCGGCGATCGCCTGATCTGTTTCGGGAAATTGGAGAACCTTCAAGGACTCATCTGAGGCTTGCAGGAGAAGGAAGTATCAGCGTAAATTTGAAATGAATGAAAGGAGGTGTGTCGTATGGGTAAGACCGTTATCTTTGTGATTCTCGCAGTTCTTATCCTTCTCTTCGTGATTCAAAACACCCAGGTCGTGGAGACAAGGTTCCTCGTCTGGACAATTTCCATGTCCAGATCCCTATTGCTTCTGGGTACCTTTATCATCGGAGTTATCGCGGGCTGGTTGGTGAAAAGACCCAAACATAGGTGATAGGCGACGACATATCAATGTGTCCGCACGGGAGCACTTATTTCGGCCTGCTGTTAGGGATATTTCGTAGCCATATTTTAAGGAGGGAAAAGAATATGAGTGCCGAAACAGGGGTTGTAAAGGGAGGCTTCAGGGCAACGCTTGCTCTGATTATCTCGATTATCGCTCTTATCCTTGCCATTATTGCCTTTAATCGCACTGGCGGTCAGGCGAATCTGAACGCCCAGATCAAAGATCTCCGCACAAAAATGGAAAAAATGAAGAAGGAAACCTCGGAGAAAATGGGTAAGGTCCGCGAGGAAACCACCAAGGCCCTCGAGAAAGTGGGGATAGGTATCAAGAAAGAGGAAAAGAAGGACTAGTTTAAGAGCCTTTGAGGAACCTCAAACTGGTCAGCAAACAAGACCCAGATCTAGCCTCCTAGGTCTAATGTTCTTAATAACTCATCCTTTCGGGAGCGCGATACTTTCGCGTTATGAACCCCACTTTTTCTCGAAGGAAGCCATAATCTTGGATTTGTGCATTCTCCTCAGAGAGAGTTTAGAATAAGAGAGATTGTGTCCGACGATTAGATTTGATGGCTTCGTAAAAAGTCCAACTTCTGCGTTGCGCTGCATCCTTCGTCACTGCAGCGTACTGTAAGTACGCTTCATTCCTCAGGATTTGCGCGCCTTGAATTTGGAGCTTTTTACTTTGCCATCGGATTTTGACTTTTTACGAGATCATCAGATTTGCACTCCACCATTTTTAGAGACGGGGGCCATTACGGAAGCCTTGGGACTTATGAAAGAAATTTTGATAGGGTGGGAAACATTGGTTCAAGCCCTCGGGATTTTGGGAGAAACTCTAGTCATTGCTCTAGTCGGGCATTACCTGATTTTAGGAGTAATAGAACGTTTGAGAGAACGTACCAAAACAGTTTTCGATGCATCCCTCGTTCGACACTGTAGCCAGCCGATGCGGATCATCATTACCCTTCTTGCGGTCAGTTTTGTACTTCCACTGCTTAAGATATCGCCCACAATGCTTGATTTTGTGAAGCACCTCATCAGCCTGTGTTTCATTGTGTCTGTGGCAAGGCTAATCATTCGCTTCACCTCCGTTCTCGATGACCTCGTCCTCCGCCGGTATCAAGAAGATCGTCAGCGTTGTTGTCTCCGTATTGGCTTTAGCTATAATGTTGATGACCTTCGATAAAGTTCGGCAGCTGGGTACCAACATTTTAGCTTCCGTGGGAATTATCGGGATTATCCTCGGCCTGGCTCCTCAACGCACCATTGCCACACTCTTGGCCGGCATCCAGATTGCCATCACACAACCAATTCGTATTGATGATGTCGTAATCGTGGAAAATGAATGGGGGCGAATACTGGAACCTACGCTGTGAGGTCAGGGAAAAGCTCATAGAGTTCATTCAGAGGAACTATCCGGATGGCCTGCCCAAGGTACGGGCCGAAATTCAGGAATCGGTGTCACCGACATCCACGATGATCGAATCAAAGAGTTAGAGGGGTGATTTGTCATGGCTATATCCAGAAAGAAAATATCTCATAGAGTCAGAGCCCACGAAAAGGTTGGGCTCCCACCGGGAACGCTAGTGCATATCGGGGAGAGAAAGACGGAACAGGCAGAGATTACCGTTATCGATTACGATCTGAAAAATTTTGAGGAAAAAGAAGCAGTGAAGGTTGAAGAATGTTTCCCATTTAAGGATAAACCAACGGTAACATGGATAAACATAGACGGACTCCAGGAGGTGGGAATTATAGAAAAGATCGGAGTCCATTTTGGCATACATCCTCTCGTATTGGAGGATATCCTGCATACGGGACAACGTCCGAAAGCGGAGGATCTCGGGGACTACCTCTTTATCGTCTTAAGGATGCTCTATCATGATGAACGTGAAGATGCAATGGTAGGTGAGCAGGTTAGTTTGCTTCTGGGTCCGAATTATGTCATCTCTTTTCAAGAAAGGGAAGGAGATATCTTCAATCCAATCAGGAAACGAATTAGGAATTCGAAAGGTCACATCAGAAAGGGCGGGGCGGATTATCTCGCCTACGCTTTGCTCGACGCGATCGTTGACAACTACTTCGTCATCTTAGAAAAACTGGGAGAAAAGATAGAGTCTCTGGAAGAAGAGCTGGTCACAAACCCGAGGCCAGAGATCTTACAGGCAATTCACACATTAAAGAGGGATTTGATATTCCTCCGGAAGTCGGTGTGGCCTCTAAGAGAAGTTATCAATGGTTTGGAAAGGGGGGAATCACCCCTGATTACGGAGCCTACCGGAATATATCTGAGAGACGTTTACGATCACACCATCCAGGTGATCGACACGATAGAGACCTACCGGGATATGGTTTCCGGAATGCTCGATATCTATCTCTCGAGCTTGAGTAACAGAATGAATGAAGTGATGAAAGTACTAACGATCATCGCTACGATATTTATCCCCCTTACCTTCATAGCCGGGATCTATGGGATGAATTTCAAATACATGCCTGAGCTTGAGTGGCATTGGGGCTATTTCCTGGTCCTGTTAGTTATGATTATTATTATAGCTTTTATGGTTTTTCATTTTAAGAGAAAGAAATGGTTGTGAAGTAGATGACCACTTTTTATGGATATTTTGTTTGCCTCCCTCTTAGATTATCTTTTTGTGAGGATTGGCTGCTTGTTCCAGCAAATCGTCCCATTCCTGCGCCAAATCCGCTAAGTCCTTCGGGGTTTGGTCCACGCTTTTCAGGTCTTCGATGAATTGCCCTTTTGCATCCCTGTGAATCATCTCGTGGACACCTGCCCAAACCTCAAAATCATCCTCGTAGTCTTCTAATTCATCATAAGCTTTCATAGCCGCCTCCCAAGCACGCATGGGAAAGGTCAAGGGATCCTTCCCCTGATTTTCGGTCACTGCCGGTTGTTGCTGCTAGGGACCTTTTCGAGGGTGTATGCATTTTCAGGGTTGAATAAGGGGACTTTTGTTCCGGTGGATTCCGGAAGCAACCGCCGAACTGGCGGGATAATTCCGAGGACAACCCCAGCAAGGGCTTTGTGATAGTTTGCGCATTCTCCCTGGTGGATGGCGTACTTCAGTTCCCGGGGCCAGCTGGCCTGCGTTTGGATATCCCTGTAATCCAGAGGTTTACCGCACATCAGGCAGTCATTATGAGGGCCACTTGTGGTGATCAAGGTGAAGCAGCGGTCGCACATATATTTCCCCTGGCTGATGTGCTGCGAGTCGAGGCGGGCGTGACACGAAGGCACGAGGCATTTGCCCAGCTCGGCGATTATTGGCGGAACGAATGAAGTTACACTTTTTGAGAAACAGTATTCGATTGGCATCCCTCCCATCTTGTCCCTTACAATTTCGGCTTCTTCGTACCAATTACACATGGTTCTTTCCTCCTTATATTATTTTTTGCCCTGTAATTGGGTTGCAAACGCCTTTAATAATCACTCCTGGTATGTGCCGGGGCGTAGAATGGTTTTTTACCAGCACGACATACATGGATGGGTTAACCCTTATGACTCGATAGCCTCTTGATAGGGCGTAGGCCGTGAAGCCGTCGCCGTTCTTGGGGCAATTCGGGAACTGCTGGATTGTCTGATAATCGATGATTTCCAATTCTTTTACACAAATGGTGGTCTCTATTAAATACCCGTTAGTTCCCGCGTATGATTTTGCAGTATTCCAATCTGCGAAGTAGATTCCTGTGCCGTATTCGCATCTGGTTCCTGTCTTCCACCCGTATCTGAGGATGTTAGCCACGTTTTCATAACTGGGTGTGCCGTGATAGACGTAGGACATGGTCACGAAATATGAGTCAGGTAGAGGGAATGCAAACTGAGAAAAAATCGATTGAGTAGTGTTTTGGAAGAACGGGGTGGCGGGCCTGGAGGTCCAGCGTGTGGGTTTGAAGGGTGAGGCGAGATGGCGAACTCGAATTAATTACGCTGCTATTTTTCTACTTTTTGACCGGGGCTCGCAGAAACGAAATATTCAACCTAGAAGCTGGGGATATCAAAGAAGATATTGGATTTATTCACGTAAGAAAATCGAAGACAAAAAAGGAGCGGTGGGTTCCGATACCTCCACAATTGTATGAGGTGATTGAAGAATTCAACCTTCCCACTAAGGGGAAAATATTCACTAGGTACAGGCATCCTGACACGGTTACGCACAAAATCAAACGTTACCTGGTAAAGGCAGGTTTTAAGGAATTCAGGCTGCACGACTTAAGGCATACCTTTGCTTCTCTCCTTTCGATGAGCGGAGCTTCCCAAAAAGACCTAAAAGAGTTATTGGGGCACCGCGACATCCGCAAAACTGACCGCTACACCCACCTCTCCAGAAAATACCTTCAGGAAGTGTTTTCTGGACACGGAATTGCGATCAATCAAAAAATTAGAATTAGTAAAAGACTGAAATCAGGAGGAAAAGTGCGCTGGCGTCTGTTTATTACGAATCAGTTGCTCTACCGCTGAGCTACGCCGGCTCAATATGCGGAAGGTTATAAATTTTTTAACACGTCCGCAGATTGGTGTCAAGGAGGCAGCCTTAAATCGCCCTCTGGGCTCAAATGCCGGTGTTGCGGTTGTGGAACGTTGCTGTTGGAGGTTGAGGTTGAGGTTAAGGGAAAACTGGTGCTGCGGTGGACATTTCGATTCAAGTAAAGGGTAAATCCGCGCGCTCAGAGCTCCTTTTTCTAGTTTTTGGAAGATCTCAGCCTTAAACGTCCAAAGGAAGAAGTCCCTCGGTGAGGGCTCTCTCACTCGCAATTGATTAGGTATATTCCCCTATTTATTCCGGCTCTTTCTCTTGGATGCCTTGAGGGGATTGATCTTCCTCGTCTCCCCAGTGCCGTTATTCCTTTTGACGTGAGTCGCGAGGGCACAGGACCCCGTGACCCATTTGAGGGCGGGTTCGCTGTAGGCCTTACAATAGAGGCCGGTGGGATATTCGATCACCCGGTCGCAACCATTACAATTGTCGGTGATAGGGTAACATTTCCCCCCGTTGTAGTTACATCCCCTTTTGCTCATGAAAACACACTCTGCCCCTGCCTTTACGGTTTGACAAACCATGGTTATCTCCTCCCTTCTCTTTTTATAGTATGTGCCAAAAACGCAAAAAAAACCGAGTTCCTCAACGAGGTTCACCATACATGTCGGAAAGGAACTCGATTTTCTCTTTTAGGGAAGACTACGTGCCCTGATTCCGAGTTCGAGGTTCCGTCCTGTGAAAAGAATTCCTTAGCAAGTATAACAACGAACACTCAAATGTCAAGGGGGTAATCCTCAATTCTGAAAATTTTCTCAGGCATCGACTGGCGATTTGACCTTGACAGGGGAATCCGAGGGGATATATAAATGACTTTAATGTTAACGGGGAAAGGGTAATCCATGAAGAAAATCCTCTCCATATCGTTCTTGATAATGGCCCTCACCATGGGGGGTGACGCGTTTTCCGCGGAGCAGAAAAGCAAGCTCTTCGTCTACAACTCCTCCTATGATCTCAAGAGGGGAGATCTCTGGGAGTACATAAAAGACCAGCAAATACTCCTGGATATGGAACCGTACCCCAAAAACTTCGTTGTCATCGGGTTGGGAAATACCAACCAAAGTTACTCCATCGGCGAAATGATGGCTGTGGGGACCGTCGGACTCTCCCGTTTCCTCTGGATTAATCCAAAATATCCCAACAAGGCAGTGGAGATCTGGGATAGGGAGTTTCCCTTCGCTGTTATCGCCGTATGTAACCCGAACAAGATCATCCAGTGGGATGAGACTGAGGGGGAGCTCCACAAAATTCTTGCAGATCGGATCGAAGCTGAGGAAGTAAAAGTGGCGGCCTTGAAGATGCAGGGAACGCTCTTCGATGTCCAGTTCCATGTCTCATCCCATGTTCCAAAGGAGGGGATAAGCACCCTTCACGGGGACCGCGGTGAAGGGCAAAGGCAAAAGTTATTCAGGATTGAGGGGCCATCCGAATGGGTACTCAATGGGGTTTATCTCTATTCCCAGGAATTACAGCTCATGGCATCTACGGATGGACAACCCATTTACATCCACGGCTATGAAAAGAATTCGAAAAGGGGGGGGAATATCGACTCTGCAAGGATCGATAGGCTATCCGTTCATCTCTATCCCATCGAAGATGTCAAGTTCTTCCAGAATGATTTGTGGATAGAGGATGTGAAATGGGATAGGGGAAAGGCCGAAATTATCCTCGTCAATGAGGGGAGGATGAACGTCAAAAACGTAACGATTGAAACCCTCTTTCCCGAAAGGGAGAAGTGGACGGTGACCATCGAACAAATACCTCCCATGTCCAAAAAGTTCATCGAGTTTAGCCCCCCCGCGGATCTCCAGGATGGAATAGCGTGGGTCGTGGTTGATCCCAATGATGAAATAAGGGAGCGCCGAGAGGACAATAACCGATTCCAATGGCCAATAGGAGCCGTTAAGTCGACAAGGGAAACGGATCAATAAAGGATGTCATATACATGTGGAGATATACGAAGATGGGAGTACTGGTCGCCCTCACCGCCGCCGTCTATGCTGTAACCGCCGTTCCCTTCAAGGGCATAAAATCTATACCCGGATTCACGGAACTCAGGCCAGCGGTCGCTATTCCCGTTGTTTTCGGGCTCATTTTCGGCCCTGCAGGGGCCTAGGGATCTTGTATCGGGAATGTCATCCGTGATTTCTTCGGAACCCTGAGCATTGGAAGCCTCTTCGGCGCTGTGGGTAACTTCTTCTTCAGCATTTTCGGATACAAAGTCTGGGGAAATATGGGATGGTTCTCCTCAAAGGCCGATCTGAACATTCGAACGAGGAAACAGGTCTTGGAGTACATCTTGGTGGCTGCCCTATCCAGCATTACCGTAGCGTTCATTATTGCGTCGGGACTGGAGCTGTTGAAACTCCTCCCCTTCGCCTCCATTGGGGCCGTGATCGTGACCAATAACATCCTTTTTTCCATCGTCATTGGCCCCTTCCTCCTCCTGCTGCTCTATCCCAGGGCGGTGCAATGGGGGGGGCTCTGTATTGGAGGGAAATCATGGATCCCGAGATGCTCCTCAAGCCTATCATGCCGAGAATAGGAGCCCTCTGCATCTGGATCGGTGCCCTGGGTGGTCTTATCGTGGGATTTCTCCTCTCTACAGGGCTCTATCACGGACAGCTGTTCCACTTCGCCAAGGGAACGACGGGACCGAGGACCTCCTTCTCTAATCGCCTCTTTTATGTCCCCCATATTGTCCTAAAATTGTATGGAGAAATAAATTTTTCAGTAGAGAATTCTGTTGCCCCCTCGCTTTAAAGCTCTGCGGTCTGTTGCCCAACTTCCCTTTCGCGCACGAGAAAGAATTTTGGACTATTCTAGAGTTCGCTTCACTGCAAACCCAAAACTCGCCCTCCTTGCTCAAACATAGGGTTTGCGGGCGTTCCGCTTCACCAAGAATGGTTAACCAAAATTCTTTAATGTTCGCTCCAGGAAACCTGGACAACGACGTGTTCCGAAGTGGCTCTTTTCTGGCAGATTACTCTCAAGAACAAGGGAATCCTCCCAAAATCAGGAAACTCCACACCATATCCCCTTGACAAATTGAGTACCAACATATTATATGCCATGTGATGTGATTGAGGCATCTCCGGGAACGGAACGGGCTCTATCGAAAAGGAGTTGATCGGTGCGGTATTCCCAATTGATGCTCCCGACCCTGAAAGAGGATCCCGCGGAGGCGGAGGTGATTAGCCACAAGTTGATGTTTCGGGCGGGAATGATCAGAAAATTGGCAGCGGGGATATACTCATACCTGCCCCTGGGCCTGAGGGTAATCCGAAAGGTGGAAGAGATCGTCAGGAAGGAGATGAACCGAGCGGGAGCTCAGGAGGTTTTGCTTCCCTGCGTCCACCCCGCCGAATTATGGATGGAAACCCATCGATGGGAGGAATATGGAAAAGATCTCCTTCGTTTTAAGGATCGCCATGACCGGGACTGTTGTTTCGGGCCCACTCACGAGGAGGTCATCACCGATATCGCAAGGCGCGAAATCCGGTCATATCGCCAGATGCCACTGAATCTCTATCAAATCCAGACTAAGTTTCGGGACGAGATTCGCCCCAGATTTGGATTGATGAGAGGCAGGGAATTCATCATGAAGGACGCCTATAGTTTCGATACCACAGAAGCCGGTTTGGAGAAAAACTACCAAAAGATGTATGAGGCTTACGATAGAATCTTCAAAAGGTGTGGTTTAACCTTCACGGTCGTAGAGGCGGAAACGGGGCTCATCGGGGGAACCGCCTCCCACGAGTTCATGGTCATGGCCGATACGGGAGAGGAGATCATCGTCAGTTGTCAATCCTGTGATTATTCGGCCAACGTCCAAAAAGCCGAGGCCAAAAGAACTCGGCTTCGGGGCAGGGGTTCGGGAAAAACTTTGAAAGCGCTGAAGAAGGTGAAAACACCCGATATGAAAACGGTGGGGGAGGTAACCCAATTCCTGAAGGTGAGGCCGCAGGATTTGGTGAAGACGCTCATCTTCGAGACAGACCAAGGTGTTGTTGCGGCCTTGATAAGGGGAGACCACGAGGTCAACGAAACGAAGCTCCGAAACCTCCTGGGATGTGAGGAGGTTAAACTGGCCTCGGATAATGTAGTCCTCGGGGCAACTGGAGCTACTAAGGGGTTCGCAGGGCCAGTAGGCCTCTCCGTTAAGGTCATCGCCGATTATTCCATCGAATCCATGGTAGACTTCGTCACGGGGGCCAATGAGCAGGATGCCCATTACATCAACGTCAACCTTGGCCGGGATGTCAAAGTCGATCAATTCATGGACTTACGAATGCTAAAAGAGGGAGATCGCTGCCCACGCTGCGGGAAATCATTGAATTTCTCCAGGGGAATAGAGGTCGGCCATATCTTCAAGTTGGGGACGAAATACAGCAACGCGCTAAATGCGACCTATCTGGACGAAAAAGGCCGGGAGAGGGAGATCGTAATGGGGTGTTATGGGATCGGGATCGGGAGAACAGCTGCTGCCGCCATCGAACAGTGTCATGACGAAGATGGTATCATCTGGCCAATGCCCATCGCCCCCTTTCAGGTCATCATCGTACCGGTAAATAATAAAAGTGAACCCCTTATGGAAACGGCGGAGGGGATATACCGTCTTCTCTCGGGTAATGGGGTGGAAGTATTGTTGGACGACCGGGATTCCACCCCGGGGGTGAAATTCAAGGACGCCGATCTTATCGGCATCCCCTTGAGGGTAACCCTCGGCGAGAAGAACCTGAAAAGGGGTCTCGTTGAAATCAGGCGCCGCAAAAACGGTGAAACGATCATGATCGGAAAGGATAACGCCACGGAGACCATTTTGGCCTTAATCGATGAAGAGACGGAGGCCTCATCACGGGCGTGATGGGCCGTACTTCTCCGCCAGAATTCTTCGAAACCTTGGACGATAGATCAGCTCAAAGGTCTCCTCTTTCCCGGGGAAAAGGCGGCATGCGTGGCCTTTAACACCCTCAACTATCTTGAGGGCCTCTTCAAAGGGAAGATCGCCCTGGAGGATGAATTGTATGGAGAAATCCACCAGGAGCCTCAGGAAACTGATCTTCCTATTCTCTTCGACAATCTCTTTCGAAGTGGCCATTGGCGTCATTCACCTGACGATTCCGTTGGATTTCCCTGGCCGAGTTCATCGGCATTGACGCCTTTTCCTTGACGGCTTCGTAAAAAGTCCATCTGCCCCGTTGCGCTTCATCCCCTGCCCTGTTAAATCCAAGACAGCCATATCAAGAGATATGGGATATAGAAGCTGCTTGAAAACAGTAACATCAAACAAAAAAATATTTAACAGGGTAAATCACTGCAGCGTACTTCTATGTCCGCCTCATTCCTCAGGATTTGCGCGCCTTGCATCTGGATCTTTTTTCTTTGCCGTCTGATTTCAACTTTTATAACGACGTGTGCCTTAGAAGAACCAAGAAAAATATACCAGGAGAAGAGGGAGTTGTCAAAAGAGGAAAGATCAATCCCCCACGCTTTGTGACCTTGCAAGTGCTGGGGAGTTTGGGTGCTGCTGTGCTGCGGTCGCAAGGAAGCAGGGATGAGGGTAGAGGTAAGAGCCAGGAGGAGGCGGTAGGCAGGGTTAAGGGAAAAGTGTGTTTTGGATCTCTCCTCCTAGATGACCCTTGTTCCTGACATTACGCTCAGGGACAACGGCGTTCTCTGGAGACTTAGGAAATTTCCCTCTCAGATGGGGTTGACGGCGGATTTAACTTCTTCTATAAAGGATGAAACCTCCGAGCGAATGGATACCAAGGGGTTCCTTTCGTGATCTTCCTCGCCTTCGAGAAGATGGAGTGGGTGGAGTATGGAACCGCGGGAGAGGCTGATATTTGCCCTTGATGTCGAACATTTCAGTGAAGCCCAAGAGCTCGTCGGCCTTTTGAGGGGCCACGTTGGCCTTTTCAAAGTGGGTAAGCAGCTCTTTACCCACTCTGGGCCAAAAGTCATCGATATGATCCGGAGAAAGGGAGAGAGGGCCTTTCTTGACCTGAAATTCCATGATATCCCTCATACGGTGGCAAAGGCCGCCGAGGAGGCGGCTAAGCTCAGCGCAGCGATGTTAACCATTCATTCAATGGGCGGATATGAGATGATGAAGCGCGCGGTGGAATCCTCCAGGAGCATGGCCAAACAACTCAATATCCCAAAGCCCCTCATCTTGGCGGTAACGATCCTTACCAGCATGGACGAAACCATCCTCAAAGAAGTGGGCATCAAGATCCCATTAGAGCAACAAGCCGTGCGCCTGGCAACATTGGCCAAAAGGGCAGGAGTTCATGGGGTTGTAGCCTCGCCGCGGGAAATCAGGCTTATACGCGATCACTGCGGGGCACATTTTCTCATCGTAACCCCAGGAGTGAGGCCTGCTTTTGTGGCCAAGGATGACCAAAAGAGGACCCTAACCCCTGGGGAAGCCATCAGGGCAGGGGCAGACTATATCGTCGTAGGCCGGCCCATTAAGGATGCTGTTGACCCTGTGAGAGCTGCGGACGAGATCGTCGAGGAAATATCGTGACCCAAATCATCCACGGTGCCCACCCTATTTACCAAGCCCTAAAAGCCCACCGTAACCCAATTAAAAGGATCGTCATCTCGCGACGGAGAAACCGAAAACCTCTGATGGAGATCCTCCGATTGGCCGAGGAAAGGGGGATCTCCATCCAATGGGCCGACAGGGAGCACCTGACCCGCATGGCCAAAACCACTTCTCACCAAGGTATCTTGGCCCAAATCGATGATTTCAAGTACGTTGACCCATCTGACATCGTCGATGGGTGGAGGGACACGGGCAGGAAGGCTCTCATCCTCATCGTCGATGGGGTTGAGGATCCACAAAATCTCGGGGGATTAATTCGAACAGCAAATGCCTTCGGCGTTCACGGAGTTGTTATCCCTAAGGATAGGGCTACGCCCGTTACCCCGATAGTCATAAAGGCCTCAGTCGGAGCGGCATTCCATACCCCCATCGCCCGGATAACCAATATCGTCTCCTGCCTCGAATTCCTCAAAAAAGGGGGAGTGTGGATCTTGGGTGCTGAGGCGGGAGCTGAACATCCCATCTACGATTATGATCTAGATCTAGATTTGGCCATCGTCATCGGAAGTGAGGGAAGGGGGATTCGGCCTCTGGTCAAGAAAAAATGCGATTTCCTCGCCTCCATCCCCCTTAGGGGCGAAATCACATCCCTCAACGCCTCCGTCGCCGGAGCGCTGCTCATGTATGAGGTTATGCGACAACGATTGCCGAGGGAAGAATCCCATGATCAAGCTGGACATCCCGGGAAGAGGGGTTTTTGAATTCGAGAACATCGTCCTCGACCTCAATGGTACCCTTTCCGTCGACGGGAAAATACACTCCAAGGCCAAGGACAAAATCAACCTCCTGACCAAAAAGCCGAAGGTCTATGTCCTCACCGCGGACACCCGGGGGGAGGCAAACCAAATTCTGGGCAAACTCAATGTCGAGATCGCTCTCCTTTCCGATGACAATACATCCCAGGAGAAGGCCAAATTTATCCGGGCAACGGGACCGAGTCGAAGCGTTGCCATCGGCAACGGATGCAATGATCATCTGATGCTGAAGGAGGCCGCCCTCGGGCTCTGCATTATCGGTAAAGAGGGGACCTCTTCAGAAACGGTTAAACAATCCGACGTCGTCTTCCGAAATGTCGTGGACGCATTGGATTTTCTTCTCAGGCCCTCAAGAAGTAAGGCCACCTTACGGCAGTAATCCGTTTTTTATATTTCCAATCAGTAGGATTCGTGACGATCGATTCAGGAGCGGTAGTGGGCGTTGATCTTGACGTAATCGGTGGAAAAGTCGCAGGTATAAATGGAGGTTTGGGCACTTCCCTGATGGAGGTGGATGGTGAGCCTAACCGTATTCCCCTGCAGTACCTGAGCGGCTTCTTCCTGTAATGCCCCATTTGTCTCCAGCCCGCCTAAGGCAACGGGAACGTGGTTCAAAAGAATATCGAAGGTATTGGGGTTGATGGGGACGCCCGAGCGCCCAATAGCGGCCGCAATCCTTCCCCAGTTAGTATCCCCGCCGAAGAAGGCGGTCTTAACGAGATTTGAGTTGGCTACAGTCAACGCCACTTTTTTGGCATGGGCCTCGCATCTTGCCCCTTCTACCCTGACCTCAATAAATTTCGTGGCCCCCTCCCCATCCCTGATCACCATCTTGGCCAATTCATCCAGAACCGTGGTAAGGAGATCCCTGAACGGAGGATAATCAGGGGATTCCAGGGAAATTACCCGATTTTTCGCCATTCCATTGGCCAAAACTAAGACGGTGTCATTGGTGCTGGTATCCCCATCCACCGTGATTCTGTTGAATGTGACCTCTTGCGCATCTGAAAGTGCATTCTGGAGGGCTGTTCTTTCAACGGCGGCATCGGTCATCACAAAACAGAGCATCGTCGCCATATGGGGCATAATCATGCCGGCTCCCTTCGCAACCCCGCATATTCGAATCTCCCTTTCACCTATGGAGCGCTTTTCCATCTTCACCTTGGGGAACTTATCAGTGGTCATAATGGCTTCCACGGCATCCAAAAGAGCATGGGAAGAGAGATTATCGACGAGACTTGGGATCCGGGAGAGGATCTTATCGATGGGCAGAAATTTTCCGATTACCCCCGTTGAAGAAACCAATGCCAGCTCCCTTGGTATCTGAAGCGCTTTTGCCATTGCATCGGCCATAGCCCTTGCATCTCGCATTCCCCTTTTCCCCGTGCAGGCATTGGCGATTCCGCTGTTAGCGATAACTGCCTGACATCGTCCCCTCCTTATCCTCATCCTGTCTAATAAGACCGGTGCCGCCTTCACCCTGTTGGTAGTGAAGACGCCCGCCACCGTCGCCGGAGTCACCGAATAGAAAAGGGCGAGATCCCTTTCCTTTTCCTCCTTGATGCCCACGGAGATTCCGGAAAACATGAACCCGGGGATGAAAAAGTCCCCGGCATGCTCCTCTGCCATACCGCTGCCCACCTTTCTCTCTCTCCTTCTCTCCGATTTACCTGCCACAACACTTTTTATATTTCTTCCCGCTGCCGCAAGGAC
>JGI2173J19968_10000402_pt1 | contig 15933 bp, 18 predicted proteins | sample DeeMarSWOR136_30_FD_19968 | JGI IMG/M metagenome (IMG submission 19968) | reverse complement strand
TTGATCGCACTCTTCACGTGAAGAATCCTCCTGGGGTTTTGACGGAGGAGGCTTGGGTTGTTATGAGGGCGGCTTTACATTCGAGTGGAGCTACGCGTGTTTTGGTTGACGGTGAGGAGGATTTGTTTACGATGGTGGCTGTTCTGTCTGCGCCCAAGGGTTCCTTGGTCGTTTATGGGCAGCCCGCTGAGGGTATAGTTGCGGTGTGGGTTACGGAAAAGACTATAGGTAGAGTTCGTAATGTTGTAGATGCGATGGAGGTATGTTAGTGAAGATAAAGGTTACGTCTGAGAAGCACAATCCTCTCCTGAAGAGGAGAGAAGTAGTCTTTGAAGTGGACCATAAACAAGCAGGGAGCACTCCGCCTCGTCTGCAGGTGAGGAAGGAGCTGGCGTCTTTGTTGAAGAGTGATCTGGGGCTTGTTTATGTCAAGAGGTTGGAGACTAGGACCGGGACTATGGTGGCGGTCGGGGAGGCTAATGCTTACGATAGCGTCGAAGATGCCAAACTTGTGGAGCCTGGGTATGTTATCGCCAGGAACGTACCCTCTGTGACGCCAGAGAAAGAGGAGAGGGCTAGGGAAAAACCTAGAGAGATGCCAGAGGAAAAGCCGAAAGAGGTGAAGGTCAAAGAGGCTGCTGAGAAGGGGGAGGAGGTTAAAGAGACTGTTGAAAAGTCTGAAGAGAAGAAGGAGGGAGAATCTGAGTGAGTAAGGAGAAGGTTGAGGAAGAAGCTGAAGAGGTTATTGAAGACGTAGAGGAAGAAGTCGCTGCAAAACCGAAGAAGGGAGCTAAGAAGGTGGCTGAGAAGCCGAAGGTTAGGAAGAGGGAAGAGAAGATCTCTTCTTACTATAAAATAAGTGAGACAGGCGTTGAGAGGTTGAGACCTTTTTGTGAGCGGTGTGGGCCGGGTTATTTTATGGCAGATCATGGTGATCGTTTTGCGTGCGGGCATTGTGGTTTTACGCGGTATAAACGTGCTGAGGAGGCGTAGGTGCGCGGATGGTTCAGGTTAAGATTTTTCTAAAGGAAATTTCTGCAGAGAGATTCTGGGATTTTGGGAAGCAGATACCACCTGTGAAGATTTCTACGAATCTAGATATTGTAGGGATGGAGGAGACGGGTGAGGCGCTGATTGAGTTTCCGTTCGTTTTTTCGATTAGTTACACGCCTGGGGTGGCGCAGATTAGTGTGAAGGGAAGGGCTCATGTTAGTGGTGATAAGGAGGAGCTTGTCGAGATTAGGAAGGCGCGTAAGGAGAAGAAGCCTCCGCCACCTGTGGTTATGCAGTCTATATCGAATGTTGTTTTTCTGGAGTCAGTTATTGTCTCTAGAAGCCTAGCTATACCGCCGCCTATTCCGCTCCCTCGGATTCCTCCTGTGGGAAAGAAGAAACCAACGGAACCAAACTACAGGGCATGACTCAAAATAGAAACGCAAACAGACGTTTCTTCTGACTTACAACAAAGCCTACTTTAGGGGAACATACATCGAAGACCTTGAGGCTCCAATTCCAGGCGTCCCATGCTTAACAGGTTTGTTCGTAATCGCAAACTCCCCCAGATAGTGTCCAATCATCTCTGCCGTAACATCCACAGCCGTGAAACCCTTCCCATCATGAACCAAGACCCTTACACCCACCATCTCAGGCAAAACCACCATGTCCCGAGCGTGCGTTTTCACCACCGGCGCTTCAGCCCCCTCTTTCACAGATTGTCTGGCGATTCTAACATTCTCTAACAAGACCCTCTGCTCGCGAGTCAAACCCCGCAGCAGACTCCTCCGCTGACGAGAAGGCAGCAAACGAATAAACTCATCCATGGACATACCCTCCAATTCTTCCAGCGTGTGCCCGCGAAACGCAAATTCTCTCGGCAACTACACACCCACCGTCATTCACTCACAGAACTTCATATAAACGTTCCCAAGCTGGGCAAACGCTACCTTCTCCTCTTTCGCTTGCCCGTACTCCTGGCAGCAATTAACCCAACCTTTTTACCAGGCGGAGCACCCCGCCCTACCGTTGTAACCTTCTTTGCACCACGCTTGCTGCTTCCATAAGGATGCGAAGCAGCGATCATAGCCACTCCGCGCGTTCGCGGATAAACGCGCCCTCTTGAGCGCAACAAATGAGACTTACTCCCGGCCTTCAAAAAGGGCTTATCCACACGACCAGCCCCTGCCACAACACCAACAGTCGCAAAACATGAATCGTTCAAATAACGAGTTTTTCCAGAGGGCAACTTCACCATGGCCCCCTCAGGCGTGTGCGCCACAACAGTCACATATGACCCAGAAGAACGGGCAAGCTTACCACCATCCCCAGGTGAAAGCTCCACATTACAAACCATAGTCCCCTCGGGAACATGCCCTAAAGGAAGAACATTGCCTGTATCTACCGACGCCTGACCGCCAATCTCAGTCCGCTGTCCCTCAGAAACCCCTTCAGGAACGACCGTATAAAAAATCTCACCACTCTCAAGCTTCACACAAGCCAAAGGAGAACCCCTCCCAGAATCATGAACAATCTCCGCAACCTGACCACGAATAACCTTCTCCAGCCCCTTCTTAGAAGCAGAAGGATACTTCACGGGCGACACTCTCTTGTAAGTAGATGCTCGAAAAGTCGGCGAACCTCTGCCGCGTCTCTGAACACGAATTCGCTTACCCAATATACTACATCTTCCTATGGAATACCCAAGTTCTACAGATAAGCCCCTTTTTAAATACTTTAGGTTTTTCCCAACCAAAAGATGAAATCAGTGCATGCAACATGCACTCAGCATAAAGTTTGGAGTCGGATTCGATAAGTCTCCTAACTGCTTTGTACATTGAGAATTTTGTGAATGCAGAGAAACAAAAACATAGCTCCGATGGCGCTCAGCAAGTTTGTTATTGAAATGAAAGCTTTGAAGAAAGCTGCAGTTTCTTCGGAGAGAGTTATGGAAATATCGTAATGCGCGGGCATAAGTCTGTCTAAAGAATACCGAGTTTGATCGCCACATCTACCGCCTTGTAGTCTGGGTGGAGTTTGACAAAAGCCTTCTTCTCACCTCCAGGCGTGATTAGGGTGTTGACTTTGTCAACCATCACTTCGTAAAGCTCCTCCACAGCCCGCTTGACATCTACTTTATTAGCTCTGACATTGACGACAAAAACCAGCTTGTTTTCTGTTTCCAATATTCGACTTGTAACCTCCGTCATCACTGGATACAATATGGTCTCGTACGGATCCAAACCTATCTTCCTCCGAATAGTTCATCAACCTTCTCAAATGCTGATCTCGTCCACATCGTTAGTCTTCCAGAATGAGTTCCAGGTGCGAGAAGCTCGACATTGAGGTTACTAACAGCAACAATGTCTACTCCGGGGATGTTGCGGGCTGCTTCAACGATTCCTTCGTTTTCTGTTACAACAAGGAGCGGCCCGACTGCTTGTTTCATCTTTCGACCACGCCTCTTACCCTTGCCAGCCCGAGTCTTCCGGCTTTCCTTAACCCGGTAAACGTCTGGCCAAATCCCCAGTTGCATGAGAGCCTCCTCAACTTCATGGGTCTTCTTCAAGTGCTGAATCTCGTCTATCACTACTAGAGGAAAATCTGGAACATCGAATACTATGTGTCCTCGAGAAGCAACGGTGTCTTTCGAAGCTGTAGCGGCCACTGCTGAACGGAGAGCCAACTGCTTTTCCTTTCGAGGAATATTCTTTCGGATCTTCTTTTCAACAACCGGAGGATGCGTGGCTCGACCGCCCACAGTGCCCGGAGCGAAGGCGGCTCGTTGACCGCCTCCTTTCACCCGCGGAACCCGCGAGATTCCCAATCCAACTCCACGAGACTCAGCGGTGGTTCGCTTGCCCGCCAAAACATCTCTTCCTTGCGGTTGAAAACGGTGAGACTGAATAGCAACCACGGCTCGCTTTATAACATCTAGCCTGATAGAAGTTTTAAAGATGGCTGGAATAGAGATCTTGTCAACAACTTTTCCCTTGAGATCGAAGATCTTGGCTGAGGCTTTGCCCATCATTTCTTCCTCCCTATCCTTGCGGTGACTCAAGAGATGTATGGGTAATCTTCGGTGGAGTCTCGGAGACCCTTTTCGGAGGACGCGCTGGATATCGGAGCCGCACGAGACGTTTGGCTGGACCGGGTACACTTCCATCTAATGCAATGTAGGTTCCTCTAACAGGTCCGTATCGCAAGAATCCGCCTTTAGGGGTGATGTCGCTTCCGTCGATGCCGATCTTTAGTATGCGCTTGTTGTACTCTGTTCTCTGAAAGTATCCCATCTGACCTGCTCTCGGAACCGTGTACAGGACGCGTGTGGGATGCCACGGTCCAATCACTGCTACACCCCGCTTGGTTTTTCGCGACTTTCGAGGCAATATCTTTACGCCCCACCGTTTTACTGGACCTTGGAAGCCTTTTCCCCTACTCACTGAAACTACGTCTACTAGTTGTCCCTGCTTAAAAGTGTCAGTAATTGAAACATTCTTCCCCAGCAACTTCTTGGCGTACTCGATTTGCTCCTTTATGGAACCTCCATCAATCTTAACCTCCATTAGGTCCGTCTTTTTCTTTGGAACACTTGCGAGTCTTGGTTGTGTGACGGCTAAGAGACGGAACTCTGCGATTTTTTCGAGGTTCTCTTCCATTTTTTTAAAGCCTTCCTCTGGGTCGAAGTACTTGGGCAATGTGAGTGTTCGGCCAAGATCCTTGGGAGGGTTCTTCATCCATGCCTCTGTGAAGGTCTGCAAACCATTCTGATTCTTCACGTAGGCTCGGATTGCGCAGATCGTTATTGGAGGGGTATCTATAACAGTTGTTGGACGGATTATTTCTTTTCCGAAGTTGGGAGATCCTTCTTTGTCTTCTATCATAAAAACGTGGGTCATTCCAGCTTTGTATCCCATAAATCCCAGTAGGATTGGACCTTCTTCTACTCTAGGCCAGAAACGTATTCTGCCCACCTCACTTGCAGCACGCCCTCTAGGCAAATAGGCCAGTGAGCCGCGTTTCGGGGCGTGTTTTTTCCTATGACCCACAATAGAACCTCTTCTTTTGTTCTTTGTTCGCTTTGCTGCCTTTGTTTCAATAAGAACGTTGAGTTATAAAGATTTCTTCAAAACGTAAAATTATGTGTCCAGCTGATTGTTTTCAAAGGTGCAACACACTTTCCAGCGTCATCTTACTCTCTAGCAGCAATTAGATTTAAGATGGCAAGAGAGGCGTATATTGCTTCCTCTGTTCTCACAGTCTCTGTTCCCTGATCTGGAATAGTGTTAATTGCATAATCTACAACTTCATCCAGACTAAGGTGTTCACGTTCAAGAATTTCATATAACCCTTGGGTTGATGCACCAAAGGCCACCAGAACTGTGTGAGACTTTTTCCAATGCATGCGTAAGTCCTGCGCGACTTCAGTGAAGATAGTTCCCCGTCTAGAGGTTGCGATCACGAGGTCAAAGGCTCGATTCTTCAACATCAGTCCGAATGGTACGTCTGAAACCGTAACTCGATAGCCCCAATAGTCCTTGACATCATCATGACTTGCTAATGTAGCCTTTGGCCGTTTCCCAAGTTTTTCGATTCTTACGGTAACCCGTTTATTGAGTGGAAGCTTCGTATTGGAAAGCAAGAATTGGCGTTCAACACCAAGATCAACCAATGATCCACTATTGGTCAAAGACACGGTGGCCCCCTCGCGATACTCCCCAATTTTTAAATCCCTCGTCTTGCTCGGAAGCGGATGGTGAGGAGTACGTAAGGGCGGAAGAATACCAGCATAACGAAGCTCAGGTTTAATCTTGAATAGTCTTCTCCGGAGGTATTGAGGAGTTTCCATATACGATAGAATTGCAGCAACCAAGTCGGCGTCTCTGCTTTGATCGACTTCTGGGAGATCGGGATAAATGATGATCTCATCTACACAAAAGATAGCAGCGGCTCTAGCCAATAACCCAATCTTTGAGGACTTCTCTCGGAGATGAGGAACATCTGAGACCATAGAAGAAGGTATTGCCACAGAAAGTTCACAAGAATCTCTTGGCCCACAATCTACTCGGACCATAGTCATACCTGCTCCCTTAAATTACTCCAACCCAACTCTTAATCTTATTACATAAGCGGAAGCAAGAAGTAACACTCCGCACTAACTTCTACCTCTGCTTTTAAAAGTTCCCGATGAATACATGTTGTAGTCGATGATGGAGGAAAGTGCTACGTCTACCATTCTGGATCAACCCGGAAAGACTAGAGGGATTGACAAGAGTGACATGCTCAGTCACTGCACGAAAACAGCACAATACTGCCAAGAAGCCGTGAGACTGGCTATGCAAACTAGGTTGCCAAAAAAAGAGCAACCTCGACATATACTAATTGCGGGTATGGGCGGATCAGGCATAGGCGGAGAGATCCTTCGAGACTGGTTGCGAGACGACCTTTCGCTGCCCATCGAAGTCTGCAACGACTACACCCTTCCCGCTTACGCAAACAAAGACACGATGGTTTTTGCCATAAGCTACTCCGGAAACACCGAGGAAACGCTCAGCGCATTTGTCGACGCTATCCGCCGAAGATGCACAATAATAGCCATAACTTCAGGAGGACTCTTGTTGTCATTTTCCAAAAGGCTTTGCCTACCCTACATAACAATACCAAAGCATTTGCCCCCACGTGTCGCACTGCCCTACACGTTCTTCCCACTTCCAGTTGTTTTGAATACAATAGGTGTCGTGTCTGACGTGCAAGTAGAAATCGAAAAAACCATACAGACTCTCAGAAAGATAAGTAGAGAAAACTCTCCTGAAATTCCGGTGGAAGATAATAAGGCAAAAAGACTGGCGTTGGAACTGCAAGGAACAGTACCCATTGTTTACGGCTTCCGACAATACGGATCAATAGCTCATCGGCTGAAAACGCAGTTCAACGAAAACAGCAAAGTTCTAAGCAGCTACGGCATTTTTCCAGAACTTAACCACAACGAAACCGTAGGCTGGGAAGCATCTGAAGATCTCACCAAAAACTTTTCAGTCATACTTATCCGAGACCGTGATGAGCCAGCTGAAGTCAAACACAGAATCGAAATGACCAAGCTGCACGCACTGAAAAAGGCACACAAGATTCTGGAGATACACACAACAGGGAAAACGAAGCTAGGAAAAATGCTTTCGGTCCTACATCTAGGAGACCTGGTAAGCGTCTACTTGGCAATATTACGAAACATTAACCCAACACCGGTAAGAACGATCACCACGATAAAGACAGAGATGAAAAAGAAGTTTGACGTAGCCAAGAAGTTAGAGGCAGAGATTGAGGCATCGGCCAAAGAGAAGTAGTTCCCATGTCACTGCTCTCTGTCCCCACGGATAAATTCTTCGAACCAGATTTCAGCAGTCTCTAACGGTATCCTTTGAGGTGGACGTTTGAAAGCGTAGGCTGAGACGCTTAGCAGCGGTCCAGCTGCTCCGCGGTCAAGTGCGACTCTGGTGGCTCGTATCACGTCGAACATGACCGAGCCAGCGTTTGGAGCATCTACGGTGTTAAGTCTTATGTCAAGTTGCATGGGGATTTTGCCGAAGTAAAGTCCTTTTATCCAGAAGTAGCTATCCCTTCGATTCTCTAGGAAGTCAACGTAGTCGGTTGATCCAGCAACAACAGATGCCTTGTATGGCAGAGCTGTCTCTACCGATTTTGTCTTCAAAACTCGTTTCGCTTCTCTTGCTCTCTCAAGGGTGTCAAGCGACTCTGTTCCTCCACCGACATCAAGCTGATATGTCTCAGATATTCGAACACCCCGATCCATTAACATTCTCAAAAGAGTCTTATGAAGAATCGTGGCACCTACTTGATCTACCAAGTCGTCACCAACTATCGGCAATCCAGCTTTTCCAAAGCGTTTGCTCCAAGCGGCGTTGGAGGCGATGAAGGAGGGTGTTGCGTTGACGAAGGCGCATCCAGCCTTTAGAGACTGCTCAGCGTACCACCTCGTGGCTTTTATGGCTCCGCTCGGAAGAAGGGCAATAACAATCTCCGCGTCGCTCTCCTTAAGATTCAGAGCCACGTTACTTGCTGGAGAAGCGTCGATCTTCACCACATTTTTCAGATATTCACCTACACCATCCATAACGGGGCCTTTCAAGACCGGAACATTTAACGGATGAACACTAGCAAATTTCAGCGTGTTATTTGGGGGAGAAAATATGGCTTCTGCCAGGTCTTTCCCAACCTTCCCAGTCCCGATGTCATATGCTGAGACGAATTGGATGTCACGTGGATGGTAGCCTCCAAGGAAGAGACGCCTCAGTCCCGTTGCCTTTTCTTCCTTTTCGAATTTCGCATAATGGTGAACTCCCTGAACTAGGGCCGAAGCACAGTTTCCTACTCCAATTAACCCAACTCTGATTTTGGACATTCAATTCACTCTCTCCTTCAGTCGTAAGGAAGGCTATTATAAATTACTGCTTTGACTTCCATCTCTTTCCTCCCTCTTTGCGTCTGCCTTATAACGGCGGCAAGAGCTAAGAAATCTTGTGGGATTCTGTTGAGTCAAACTGCTTGGTTGGATGTTTCTGCTTTTAAATGCCCAAAATGTGGACGCTACTATGCGGATGCTTCTTGGTACGTCGTTGAATTGGAGTCAGATATTGAGTGTGGGTGGTGTCAAGAATCTTTTAACGCTGAGAAAGAATTAACAGATCGCATAATGCTCGAGTTCAAAATAGATGAGAAAGGGAAGGTTTTGGAAGCGGGAGTGGTTGGGCATATTTCTGACAGTTGACGGGATTTCTCTATAGTTTCTCTGCTCTAGCCACGAAATATCTCCTGTATGGTTTGAATCCGATCTTTGTGTATGCTCGTACTGCTGGCGCATTATCAGTCTCAACATGAATGAGCACAAGGTTTGACATTTGCAGAATCTGATCAACTAAAGCCGAGACTATAGACGTTGCATAGCCTCTGTTTCTGTGTGATTCGTGAGTAACTACGGTAGAAATGTTACTTCCCCAATCATCGATTTTAGCTCCTCCGATTGAGACAAGCTGATTGTTGACTCTTATTCCCAACCAAAGGCATCCGCTCATTCTGTCGACTATCTTCTTCGCAGTAACTTCTCTCCACCATTCAGGATCCCCATGCCTCATTAGCGCCGCTATGCCGTCAGCATCAGCGACAGATAACCTTTCCACAGAGTGTTTCATGTGTAGAGCTTCTTCTCCCCTTCTTAGAGTCATTAGAACTAGTTCCATAGTCCTTCTTATCTTCTTGAATCTTTCCAGAATTAAGGCTCTGTGCTCTTCTAGTCCTTGTATCTCAGCTTGGCTGACATTAAGCTCGGCAAGAAGAGCCCTTGCTGCTTCAACACTTCCCCTCAACTGCACTATTCTGTCTTCGTAGGTCATCATCATTCCTTCGATACGGTTCCGTTCATTCAGAGCTAGCCGTATCTTAGTCGAAGCTCTGTCATGTTTCATGTCCACAATGAAAAAAATAGTAGTGGGGTACGTCTTGATACACGTATTTCCAAAACACTTGCTCTATGTGCGAATCAAGAGGCAACACTTTCATAAGTACTTCTCTTCTTTCCTGTTCGTAGCTGCACAAGGTTCTACACTAAACATGCACACAAACTTTCTTTACCTTTTTCTCTAATTGGCGAATATTACCAAGGCATATTGATGGGAGAAGCAATCATCTACTTGACAAGCTGCTCGATTGGAACGTATGCTACACGTATACCTGATCTTTGCAGAACATCCTTCCACAGTTCCAGTCCCTTGCTCGTTCTCCATTTCGGCGGAGCTGGAATACCTAACACGACCAGTCTGTCTTCCTTTTCTATCTTCTCAGCAGTTCTGCACTTTCCAGTCTGCAGATCAACGGACGTTATAATATCCGGTGCCATAGCAACAAGCTTTCTATCTTTGTAGGCGACCAGAATCTCGTTTTTGGCTCTGAGCTCAAATCTTGACCCCTTGTCTTCACTTGTTCCTTTGAGGGTCACTTCTGTGTATGTAAAGCCAGCTTTTGTTTCCTTTTCAACTTTATCCACGGTGCCTTCGAAGAGCTTGACACCCTTGATCTCCCTAAGAACCGCTCCTACAGAATCAACTTCTTTCCTCAACAGCGCTCCAACTCTTATTGATCTGGATAGAGAATGCAAGATGGGAGAAGTCTTCACCTCTTTGCCGGTCAAGATTCTTCGTGCAGTGTAGGCGCTGTGTCCCCACTCAGCGGCGAGAGTTCTGGCGATTCTCTCTGCGGATCGAGAGTCTGCGGTCTCTTTCACGATGACCACGTTTTGGGCGTTAGGATCCGCTACCACCATGGGCGCCAAAGGGATCCCATCGATTGTATAAACCTTAAGATGAACCTCTGGAACTGATCTTCCAGCGCCATCAGCATCTACGACTGGTAAGCCAAGTCTTGCCGCTACGTCAACAGCAACCAGCGTGTTGAAACCTCCCAGCTCCACGGGAATCGTAGCGTAAGCCTTCTTCCCTAGGAATTCTTCTAGTGTCTGAAATGTCTTAACAGCAGCATCACCGTCATAAGCAACCGCAGTAGTCGCTCCAACGCAAGCAAAGTTTACCGTAGCCGCGTCATCTGGGACATCAAAGGGATCAACAAGCCTCACAGCGTATCTGCCTTCGACAAGTTTATCCACGATTTCGTATCCAACTTCAGGATTACCCCCACCACCAGCGGAAAAGATGGCGGCGCCATCCACAAGATCCATCAGGTTCTGGCGATTCAGCGGCTTCACAAAACACACTCCAATAAATGCGTGCGCACTAGTCAGGAGGTTGGGGCCAAGGGTAAGGTTGATATTCCGTGTTGTTTCATTATGTCGCTCATGACAGTATCTAGGTCTTTTTCAACGTCGAGTGGCAACGGTTCAGTTTCATGTTCTCTCAGTGTTTCTTTGACTATCTCCCTTGCTCTTTGAACGATATCTTTTGATCCGGCTTCCTTCCATGCTTTTAGCTCTTGTCGATCAATCAGTTCAGAGGGCATGAATTGCTCTTTTCTAAACCATTCCATTGTATGTTTTTCGGCTAGGAACGTTCCGCCCGGGCCCACTTTTCTTATCAAATCAACTGCAAGGGTTTCGTTGTCAACCCTTACACCTTTCACTAATCTATAGGCCATGCCACAGATCGTGTTGTCAATCACAAGTTTCTCCAAGCTTTGGCAACTCTCAAAATTCAGCATGCCTGGGCCAGATATCACGTTTATGCCGGCGAGTGCTCCGAGCACTATTCCAATTCCGGATTCGAAGCCACATTGTGCGTCAACAACTTTTGTATCGCTCAGTCCAAGGTACATATGGGTCGGCAGTCCGTAATATTTGCCGATTTGGGCGTAGGAGCAGCCCAACATGATGGTCTCTATGGCTCCGAGACGAGCCGTGGCGTATCTCTGGTCTAGGGTCGTTGGTGAACCGCCGTAGATGTTTGGGGCTCCTGGGTTGGCCATTTGAGCCATTACGAGACCGCTAAGAAATTCGGCGTTGTGTTGAACAAGTGATCCAGCGAGTGTTACGGGGCCTGTAGCCCCTAGTTGTGGCATGGGGAGGATTTCAGCTGGTATGCGGAACTTGGCACAGTCGATTAGGTTTTGAGAGAGGAGTTCGCTCCACTTCAACGGGGCTGATGGGCATGTGTCGAAGATCGCTCTGGGTTTTCGGGCTAATTCTTTTTCTCCTCCAGCTACGGCTTCAAGCATCCGTTTCATGTCGTAGAGACCATCAATGGTAAATGTGCCCGTGATTATTGGTTTAGGAGAATTCTTCAGGACAATGAACAAGCGGTATCGATCAACGATGGTCTCGGGGACGTCCGACACTACAAGCGCTGTGCTTTGAGCCTGTATGTACTCTAAATCATCGGTCAATTTAACAAGGTTAACCAAATCTTGTGACAATGGGCGCCTCGGCTCATTTGTGTCAGAGTCGAGAATAAACAAAGCAGCCGATCCTGGATTGTAAGTGACCCTGTTTCCCTCGAGAATTCGGTCGTGTTTTCCATCTCGGCTGTAGAGTCTGATAGTCGATGGCGCCTTGACTAGAGATTCCTTTATGAGATGCTGGGGAATGCGGGCGAGCTTGCTGCTGAAGTCGACCTCAACTCCGGCATCAGCGAGTAGCTTCAATGCCGTGTCATTGTAGATTTTGACGCCGACCTCCTCTAAGAGCTTCATAGAGGCGAGGTGGATGGACGCGATCTCGTCTCTGGATAGCAGTTGAAGTCTTTGGGTGTTGGAGAAATGGAACTTAGACATTAGCCTTCATCTCTCTTCAACTTTTCACATGATGTTCTAATAACCTTTTAGTGCTCAGCTAGATCGCTGTTCGCACGTGAAATTATGTCTTGGAGCTCTCTCTGAACCTCTTTTTCGAGTGGCTTGGGCTGATGTTTGTGAAGTATCGCTACGGCTTTTTCTCTTGCTCTCTTGACTATGTCTTTCGCGCCATCTTTAAGCCATGATTCGTATGATCGCCTGTCGGACAATTCGGGAATGAAGTGTTCCTTCTTTAAGTAGTCTAATGTGTGCCTCTCGGCTAGGAAGTTCCCGCCTGGGCCCACCTTACGAATTACATTAAGAGCTAGCGTATTGTCATTTACCTCTATGCCTTGAGCAAGTCGAAAAACTATTCTGGCAATCTCTGCATCAATGACGAGTTCCTCAAAAGCAAGAGTCGTGCAGTCGTTTACCAGTCCAATTCCAGCAATCATGTCACATCCTGAGAATACTGCGGGAAATCCGCTCGTCAACTTCTCATAGCTTGCTTGTGCTCCGGGTCTTTTTGCGGTCGAAACGAACCCTCCTACGATAGAGGGAATACCATAGTATCTTGACAACTGGCCAAAGGCTGCGCAGGTTAACGCATGCTCGGGGCCTCCTCCAGCTCGCATCAAGGCTTTCATGTCGAATGCAGCGCCGCTGCCACTGTAGACAACTGAGGAACCTGGGTAAGTGAGTTGAGTTACTACGATGCAACTTAAGACTTCAGCGTTGCTGACCACCATTGATCCTGCAAGTGTTACTGGCCCTGTAGCTCCTAGTTGAGGCATTCCCATGAACATTATTGGGACGCCAGCTTTGGCGAATTCGAGAGCCGCTTCAAGACAACCACCGTGCATTTGAAGAGGGGCACTTGTGCAATGAAGAGAGGAGATCAAAGGTCTTCTCCTGAGTTCTTTTCTGCCTCCAACTAGCGTCGCTGCCATTTCTATCTGGTATTGGGCCTCCTTGGGATGCATAGTAGTTTCAAAGGTAACATGCTTTTCTGTGTTTGCAAGAGAGGCTTCAAGGTCATGTAGGTGTCGGATATGTGAAGGGACATCTTGGGAGCTCACCATGGGCCAATAAATATGAACTGCGTCAAGTGCATCCGAAATTATTGCAGATTTGACAATATCATCCTTTTTTGATGGCCGTCGCTGTCCGGTGTCAAGGTCAAATGTTTCGGTCCCGTTTCCATCACTTGTGATGTAAACATGTCTATCATCCAAGTTCGCGTCGTATTTTGGATCCCGAGCACAGAGTCGTATGGTTCTGTTGCACTTTCTCAGCGCCTCCTCAACAAGGTGGGACGGAATCAATACTGAGTGTTGCTCATGGTTGATGGTGCAACCTGCTTCCTCTAATGTCTTGAGGCATTTTTCGCTGTAGATTCTGACACCTGTTGTTTCCAGAACATCTAGCGTGGCCCAATGGATCGCCTCCAAATCGTCCTTGGATAGAACTGAAAAAGTTATCCTCTGAGTCTCCCTTGGAAAACCCCACAAGAAAAAACCCCCTTTGGTTCTAGTCATTTTAGATTGATTGTTACATTTAGGAAGGCTCGATCAATTTCTTCGCGACTTCTACGGCCTCCATCGCGTCTCCGCCATGGCCATCTGCGTCTATTTCTCTAGCCCATTCTTTCGACGTTGGTGCCCCACCTACCATTACCTTGACTTTTTTCCTGAGGCCGTCCGCATCAAGGATTTTTATGACATCCTTCATTTTGACCATGGTGGTAGTCATCAGGGCCGACATCCCGATTATGTCTGGCTCGACTTCTTTTGTTTTGTTGATGAACTTCTCTACAGAAACGTCAACACCTAAGTCAACAACTTCGAAGCCCGCCACGGTGAGCATTGTGCCTACAATGCTCTTGCCTATATCGTGAATATCTCCTTCAACAGTGCCAATCAAAATCTTGCCAAGGGCTCTTTTCGCAGCTTTTGCTCTTTTGGGTATCGCTGGTTCTAAGACTGCCATGGCTTGCTTCATAGCTTCTGCTGCTATCATGAGCTCGGTTAGGAAAGCCTCTCCGGCGGCGAATCGATCTCCCACGATTCTTACTCCTTTCGCTAGCCCATCTTGGATGGCGTCAACCGGGTCTACGCCGGCCCTGAGGGCTTCCTCGGCCAGTTTGACAGCAGCGTCCACATCATAACCTGTAACGGCATCCATTAGGCTCTTCAGTAGCTCTTCTTTCATCAGTCAACCCCAAGCTTCCTTTTGTTTCCTCATAATTTTATAAACTTATTGAAGTCAAAGTTCTGATCGATATGGCAACGCGCGTACACACAAGCACGGTGCGTGCTGCAAAAGAACTGCAAGTGGTTCTGTTTGTGCGCGCGAATTCGATGTTCTATTTTCAGAAGTACAATTACTGGGTGCGCCGAAACGTTATAAATCTTTGATGTTCAATAGCCTCTCTCTTAGAGATGCGTGAAACAGATGAAGGGGTGGAATGGACGGCTTTTGAGAGTGGATCTGAGGAAGCAAAAGGCGGGTGTTCAGAAGTACGATGCAGAACTAGCTCGTAACTTCTTGGGTGGAAGAGGTTTTGCGGTCAAACTTCTTTGGGATGAGTTGAGGTTTGGTGTTGATGCTCTCTCCCCTGAAAACAAGCTCCTCTTAGTAGCTGGGCCGCTTTCAGGGTTCCTTCTGCCAAGCAGTGGCAAGCTCGTCGTAGCGGCTAAGAGCCCTTTGACAGGTGGCTATGGAGACGGAAACGTAGGTACGGCGCTGACGGTGCAGTTGAGAAGAGCTGGATATGATGGCATAATCCTTGAAGGAAAAGCCAAGAAACCTGTCTATATTTGGATCAACGACGGCAAGACAGAGATATTTGACGCCGGAGATCTATGGGGACTCGGTTCTTTCAAGACCGAAAAAGAAGTTGAGGGGACACATGGCAAAACCACAGGAGTACTCTCCATAGGTCCAGCAGGAGAAAACATGGTCAAGTTCGCCAACATAGTGTCCCAACAAGGTCGAGCAGGTGGGAGAGCCGGAATGGGCGCCGTCATGGGCTCCAAGAACTTGAAGGCTGTCGCTATCAAAGGAACCAAAGAAATCCCTGCAGCAGATCCTAATGAGCTAAAGCGGTTAGGAACTGATGCTCTTCGGGAGATTCTTAAGAAGCCCAACTACGATTTCTGGAAACGCCAAGGAACAATGGCAACAACAGAGTGGAGTCAAGAAAACAGCGTCCTTCCAACCAACAACTTCCGAGAGGGTGTATTCGACGAAGCAGAATCTATTAGTGGATTCATGATGGAAAAAATGAAGGTTTCTAATAGAGGATGCCCGAACTGCAACATGACATGTGGCAACGTAATCAAAGACTCTACCAATGCCCCCTCAGAACTAGACTACGAGAATGTCGCAATGTTAGGTTCCAACATTGGTCTAGGAAACCTCAAGGAAGTCGCCTCTCTAAACAGGTTGGCTGATGACTGGGGAATAGACACAATATCCTTGGGAAATGCTATTGGCTTTGCCATGGAAGCCAGCGAAAGAAAGCTCCTAGACTATGAGATTGAATGGGGCGACTTTGACAAAGCTAAAGCCCTCGCGGAAGACATCGTCTGCACACGAGGAATCGGGCGCACTCTTGCCGAAGGAACAAGGTTTGCATCTGAGAAATTGGGC
>JGI2173J19968_10000397_pt1 | contig 16038 bp, 14 predicted proteins | sample DeeMarSWOR136_30_FD_19968 | JGI IMG/M metagenome (IMG submission 19968) | reverse complement strand
TCACTTGCTTTCTGAGATAAACTGTGGATTCCTCGCCCAACGTTGGCTCGATATTGACGATAAAACTCCAGCATCTTTTGAAGCACAGGTTCAGGTGTAAGGCTACTTGCGGTGTTATCTAGGTAGATTACACCTTTTTCCAAGATTGGAAAATCTTTTCTTATTTTTTGTACGTTAAGCAACGTGCACCAACCTTGAAAAACAGACGTGTTCATAATTATACATTTCTATTCACGAGTCAAATCAAACCTTATGAACAGCATATTCTGTGAATAAATCTTATCCGAACCCATATACAACATATAACTCTAATGGTGAAATTAAATTGTCAAATTTCAAGCACACTTACAAAGACGTCAAGATTGCAGTTACAACCGGTGACATTACAAGACAGAAAGTAGATGCCATCGTGAACCCAGCTAACAGCAACCTAGTTATGGGAGGTGGAGCCGCTGGGGCCATCAAAAGAACTGGAGGAAAAGAAATCGAGGATGAAGCAATCAAAAAAGCTCCAGTTCCAGTTGGAAAAGCCATAGCAACAAACGCTGGAATACTTGAGGCGAAACATGTGATTCACGCACCCACAATGAAGATGCCTGCCATGCACATCGGCGCAGAAAATGTAAAGTTAGCAATGAAAGGCGCGCTGGAGTGCGCTGAGCATCTGGGAATTCAGAGTATAGCTTTCCCTGGAATGGGCACCGGTGTCGGAGGTCTTCAACTTGAGGAAGCCGCCGCTATCATGGTAAAGGCGACAAAAAAGCATGTTGACAGCGGTACATGTTTGAAAGAAATAGTTTTTGTCGGGTTTAGAGATGAGCTAACCAACGCCTTTAAGAAGGGGGTTGAGGAAGCCTTCAAAGAAACACTGTGACTTCAACGGAGTTTGTCGGATACAACTATGCATAGCAGAAATCATATTCAAGAGATTGTCGGATTCAGGCGGATAAAGTCTCCGCTTCCGACAGTTTTAAATAGTCATTTCGCCTAATCCTTTTTAGAGAGTGATACTGTGTCGGAATTTGATGGTAAAAAGCCGACGACCAGAGAGGAATTCATTAGATTGTTGACGACTGCAAAAGAGAAAGAGCAAAAGATGCGGGTAGCTATGAAGCGTAGGTCGACAAAACCGACAGTTTCTGGCACGGCGAAGATAATGAAGGTGCATCGTGATACGCTTTACGAGTGGATGAGAGAATTTGGCGTTGAGTTTGAAGACATTGGTAGAAGAGAGTTGATGCCAGCTCCTGTCATAGGGAAAACTGAAAAGTTCACCTACCTAATAGGTGAAGCGTTGGCAGGTGAAGGGTCCGAAGTTGCACATGTGGACTTGATAATTGGTGATAAAGACGGGCCTGTGGGGAAGGCTTTCGCAAATGGTTTATCCACCTTGTCTGCGGGGCATACGCCTCTTCTTGCAGTTATCAGACCAAACCTTCCACCTAAACCTCACACGTTATTGGTTCCTAAGGTTACTGTGAAGAATCTTGAGCAGGCGGGAAAAATATTTGGTCCTGCGCAGGCAGCGGTAGCTAAGGGAGTGGCTGACGCTGTTGAAGAAGGCGTTATACCAAAGGATAAGCTTGATGATTGGGTTATAATCGTCAGCGTTTTCCTACATCCCGAAGCAAAAGACTATCGAAAGATTTACCAGTACAATTATGGAGCTACAAAATTAGCTTTGAAAAGAGCTTTAGACAGATATCCTCCGCTGGAGAAAATAATATATGATAAAGACAGAGCCACGCATCCAATGATGGGTTACAAGGTGCCACGATTATGGAGACCTCCCTACATCCAAATTGCTCTCGATATTCCAAGTCTAGAAAGAACCAAAAAGATTATGGGGGAATTGCCGAAAAGCGACAGGCTAATTTTGGAAGTTGGCACTCCCCTACTGAAGAAATATGGAACAAGAGTGATTCGTGACCTTAGGGAACTAGCTCCAGACATGTTCATAGTGGCAGATCTAAAAACCCTTGACGTTGGAAAAGTAGAGGTTGATTTAGCCTTTGATGAAACCGCGGATGCAGTGGTGGCTTCAGGTCTAGCAGCTTCAGAAACAGTTGACAAATTCATTTACGAAGCAAAGAGACTGGGAATCTACGCAGTTGTAGACATGATGAACGTGGAAGACCCTGTTCAAAAACTTCAAATGCTGAAAACATTTCCTGACATCGTGATTTTGCATCGCGGCATCGACGTGGAGAGGAGAACCGGAAAAACTCGCTGGGATCTCATTAAAGAGATGCGACAAGCCTTCAAAGAGCAAAAGTTCTTAGTAGCCGTTGCAGGTGGAATTATTCCTGAAACTGCGCCAGAGGCTTTAGCGCGTGGAGCGGACATTATTATTGTTGGGAGGTACATAACACAGTCTAAAGACATCGAACGTTCAGTCAGGGAATTCTTGAAATCCACTGCGGAGATGAAAGAGGACATAGACCTGTTTAGAGTACATGTGGAATAAGCAAGCCTACAACATACAACATGCCGTAGAACTCGCAAAGCTAGACTAGATCTTAGACCACTGAAAAAACAGAGTGCAACTTTCTTTTTTTATCAATAACCTTCTATATGCGAGGAGCTTTTCTAGCCGTTTCTAAATTGATCAGCAGAACGCAACTTTTTTTGGGACAGACAAGACACACTTTGCCGCAATATCTTTCGTATTCCATAAAACTTAGTAGATTCTCAACGTCGTCTTCGAGATTTGTTGGTTTGATTTCGGCTACCCATCCTGCTCCATGTGGGTCTTGACTGATTATATACGGGTTGGCTATTATCCTTCTGTTTATTCTCTTCAGTCTTCCACTGACTGGTGCACATATGTCTAAGAGAAAATTCCAAGTTTCTACGACTCCGAAGGATTCCATCCGTCTAACTCTTTTACCTACAGATTCAATCCAAACATGAGTTATTTCTTTGAGATGTTTACAGACGCAGATATAATCAGTTAACCCAATTTTGACGTGTCCTCTAGGAGTTATTTTGGCCCAACTATGTGCACGTGTGTATAATTTACTCTTCGCCGTATATTCGGAACCACCCAGTTTCATCTACCCCTTTCGATGCTTCTGCTTACCTACGTAATGGCTAGACTTAGACATTAGGGTTTCTGTTTTGATTAGAAACTGCAGTTATATCCTTGCGTCAGAACTCAGCAGTTCAAGATAATCAAAAACCGCGTTGGAATAGACTTTCGCCATATTAACCACATCCTCAGCGTACACTAACTCATCATAAGTATGAGCCAACTCTTCATAGCCAGGACCAAACGAAACAGTTGGGATGCCTAGTTGTTCTCTAAAACTGTGAGCGTCACTGGTTGCAGCCATGAAAGTGGCCAGCGGCTTGTAGCCAAACACCTTCTGAGCCTGATTCTTGAGAACCTTTATGATGGAAGCATTGGCTGGCGTGTAGGATGGCATCGTGCGGTTCACAACTTGACATTCAAAGTTTTCTGGAAGAATATCGCGTACAAAGTCTTCAACGCCATCTGGGTTGCCACCAACCGGAACTCTAATGTCCACTTCAGCCTCACACTTTTCCGGCACCACATTGATTTTGGTTCCGCCAGCTAGGGTTCCCACATTAACTGTATAATGATCAAGAGCTTTCGTCAGGCTTTTCGTTGATATTCCGCTTTTTCTTGCAACCTTTGCCAGCACGGTTTTTCCACCGCGGATAAGTGGCTTGGCACTGTTTGGAGTTTTCACCGCCGATTCCTCTAATATCCTTAACTTGGGAAGAAAATTGGTGAGCATATTGATTGCGTTTTTCCCTAACATTGGACGACTTCCATGGGAAGGTTTACCATGCGCAGTGATCTTGAGCCAACAAGCTCCACGTTCACCCGCAACAATCGAGTAGTCACCTTCAAGATAGCCCGTCAGCTCAGTGATCAAACAAGCGTCTCCAGATAATTTTTTGTGTTCAAGCAACCAAGACGCGCCTCCTGGCCCCGGAGCCTCTTCATCTGAAACGGCGGAGACAACCACTCTTCCAAAAAGCGCATCTTCAAAATCTTTGAGGACAGCAGTAGCCATAAGCATGGCGGCGACTCCACCCTTCATGTCGGTGGCTCCGCGACCGAGAATCTTTCCGTTCCTAACCGCTGCTTTGTATGGGTGGAACGTCCATTGTGAAATGTCACCGGCAGGAACAACGTCTAAGTGGCCGCATAAAATCAGTGTTGGCTTTCTTTTTCCGATGGATGCCACGATGCTTGCGTGGCCCTTCGCTGGCTCAAACCTTTCATGCGATATTGCCTCGTTTTGAAGAAAGTGTTCAACCACGCTGGCTACTTTAGAAACGTCGCCGGGAGGGTTCTCGCCCTCAGCCTGAATAAGCTTGCAGCAGAGGTTGATTAGGTCTTGTTCACGATCTTCAACACGCTTAGCAATTTTAGCTCTCAGCCCCTTCAGCTCTGTTGCCTCCCACCAAACTCAATTATAAGCTTAATTAATGTTAAGTGTACGATTACTAAAAACTAAGTTTAGTTAAAGATTACTGTCGTTTTCGCGCGCACATAACGTTTAGGACTTGACGGTTTTGTCGGATGTGATCTTTCCGTCGATTAACGTTATTATGCGGTTGCTTTTTGAAGAGACCGTGGGGTCATGAGTTACGAAGACGACAGTTACTCCTTCTCTCTGATTTATTTCCTTCAATAAACCGATTATTTTCTCCCCTGTGAAACTGTCCAGTTCTCCAGTTATTTCATCACAGAACAGAACTTCAGGATTGTTTACTAACGCCCTACATATGGCCACTCTTTGTTGTTCCCCTCCACTAAGTTGATTCGGCTTATGATTCATTCTTTCCCCTAACCCGACGATGGAAAAAAGTTCTTTAGCCCTATCCTTGAATCGTGGGTTGTTCCTTATTGGAATAACAGGGACCAAAACGTTCTCCAGTGTTGTCAAAGTTGGAATCAAATAGAAATGCTGAAAGACAAAGCCGATCTTGTTTCGTCTTACCTCATACAACTTCCTCTCAGGAACTCTTGTCAGATCAACATCATCTAAGAATATTTTGCCGCTGGTCGGAAGGTCTAAGGCACCTAGAAGGTTAAGTAACGTGGTTTTTCCACTTCCACTGGGACCCATAATACTCAGGAACTCACCAACATTTATCTTCAAGTTCACTCTTCTAAGAGCGTGAACTATCGACTCGCCCAGCCTATAGTTTTTCGTTAAATTCTCCGCCCGAATTACTTCCTTCGCCATTTCTATTCGCCCCTTATTGCCCTTATAGGTGCCAATCGAGCGGCTTTAACTGCTGGATAGACACCGCTGCCCAAGCTCAAGCCTACACCAAATATGAGGCTTTCGAGGATTGTTGTTAAGGTTAATCGAACTGTCAACGCTGGAATTATGTTCTGCGCCGTTTGCGCGGCAACCATGCCGAGAAGCAAGCCGATTAAGCCGCCTATAACGCCTATTCCAAAAGCTTCAATTAACACGGAGTAAGCCACATCGATGTTTCTCCATCCCGTCGCCTTCAGCAACCCTATTTCTGGAGTTCTTTCCATGACACTCATCAACATGGCGTTAGCTATACCGATACCTCCTATTAAAACTGCAATAGCAGAGACAAGCCAGACGGTGTTTCGCAGAGTACCCATGATTTCCGATGCCTCTTCCATTAAATCCTCTGGAAAGACCACTTCATAATCCTCAAAATTTGATTCCACATATGACCTAATCTCATCCGCCTTGTCTGGGTCAACCGGCTTAATCTCTATCACGCTGATCTGGTCTGCAGATAGATTTCTTAGATCTCTGGCATCCTCAATGGGAATCAAAGCAATTATGACATCAGCTAACGTGTTTGTTTCGAAGATGCCAGTTACATCAAAGGGACTAGAATCTATTGGAAAGATATCCCCCACTTTAAGGTCTAGCCGATTAGCCAATTTGCTTCCCAGAATTATCTTACCACTATCAGTTTCGTTGAAGAAAGTGCCGAATTTGATGTATGTGGAAGAAACAATTTCGCTATAAGAATCTGTCACGCCAATAAGAGTGACAAATCTTGGTACAGCTCCTCCCGGAAGAGTTCTGGCAACGTAAATTTCTGGACTTATGACTTTTATGTCCGTATTGTTGCGTAGATTTTTGATTAAAGAGACATTAACTATCGAAAGTGTTTGGTCAAAAGATCCTTTCTCTTGAATAATCAGGTTTCCGCTTAGAAGCTCAAGGGACCCAGTTATGCTGCTTTCTAGACCATCCATAATGAATAGAAGAGAGGTTATCAGCATTACGCCTAAGGCAATGCCCAATATGGCAAGGCTCGTTCTCATCTTTCTACGTTTCAAGTTTTTGAGACTGAAGGTTACAACGTTCATTTCGTCATTGCCTTCTCCCAGAAAGGGGAAGATAATTCTAAGACAGCCCATACAAAAAGCATAATTTAACTTTTTATGTCCCTGACAAGATTCAGCAAAATAAAATATTGATTGCCAAGAAAATGAGAAGGGGCGAATCCTTAATAAATGGATAACTCCCTTCAGTTAAAGTCACAGAAACATCTCTACGCAGGAGAGTAAACATAGCGTATGGCTAAGTTCAAAATAATCGTTTCAGACCCGGAAACTGGAAAATCTAAGACTTTGGAAGTGGAGGGAGCCCGCGCCGTCCCCTTAGTCGCCAGAAAACTGGGAGAGGTCATCGATGGAGCTGCGGTTGGAATGTCAGGTCATAAACTCCAGATAACTGGGGGGTCCGATAAGGATGGTTTTCCAATGAGACCTAACGCTCACGGTGGAGTTCGGATTAGTGTAATCCTAAGCGAAGGTGTGGGTTTTCGTTCAAACAGAGCAGGGGAGAGGCAGAGAAAAACCCTGCGGGGAAACGTCATAACTGAGGAGATAGTTCAAATAAATATGAAGATTGTTNAGAAACCGGAAAAAAAGAAAAAGAAAAAGAAAACGGGAAGCAAATCGAATGAAAAAACTGCCCAAACAACCTGAAGTAAATATTGCGCGCGCCGAGCGTGTGGCTTATAGTTAGTTTTTATGAAATGATTTTTTAAGACTAAAATATAATCTCTAAGACGATAATATATCACTACGGAGGAGAAGATTATTGCCCATTCTTCCAATTGATATCGGCCGCTACGGAACACAAGAGATGCGGAAAGTTTTCGATGAAGAGAGCAAGCTTCAGAGGATGCTGGATGTGGAGGCTGCCCTAGCTTGGGCGCATGGAGAAGTAAGGAACATTCCACGTGAAGACGCTGAAAAAATCGTGAAAACAGCGTCAATTAAACATGTTAAACTCAGCCGTGTAAAAAAAATTGAAAAAGAAATTAAACATGACATCGCCGCGTTGGTTCGAGCGCTAGCTGAGACATGTGGACCAAGCGGAGCTTATGTTCACTTTGGAGCAACAAGTTCTGACATCATAGATACCGCTATGGCTCTTCAACTCAAAGACGCTGTGGATCTGATTGAAACGAAACTCAACAACCTTGAGGAGACATTAATGGAAAAGGCAGAGCAACATAAAGGAACAGTCATGATGGGCAGAACCCATGGACAACACGCGTTACCTATTACGCTTGGCTTCAAATTTGCAGTTTGGATGAGAGAAAACGCTAGACATATTCAACGATTGCGGGAGTGCCGCGAGCGAGTGTTGGTTGGAAAGATGAGTGGAGCAGTTGGGACTCAAGCTGGTTTAGGTCCATACGCAATAAAGATACAGGGGCTGGTAATGAAACGATTGGGAGTCAAACCAGCGCAGATTTCCACTCAAATTGTGCAGAGAGACCGTTACGCAGAGCTCATTTGCCTCCTCGCTATGATAGCGTCCACGCTGGATAAGATTGCTACCGAAGTTCGAGAGTTGCAGAGACCTGAAATGGGAGAGGTTTTCGAACCGTTTGAACAAAAGCGACAAGTAGGCAGTTCCACAATGCCCCACAAGCGCAATCCAATGATTTGTGAGAGAGTTTCTGGTCTGGCAAAAATCATGAGGAGTCTCGTTGTGCCAGCTCTAGAAAACGTTCCAACTTGGCATGAGCGAGATTTAACGCAGTCCTCTGCAGAGCGGTTTATAATTCCTGAAGCCTGCATACTCACCGATTACATGTTGGTTTTAATGACAAACGTTTTGAAAAACTTGTGGGTGGACAAGGAACAGATGCAGAAGAACATGGGATTAACGCAGGGGCGAACCATGTCGGAAGCGGTTATGATAGCTCTCGCTAGAAAGGGTATGGATCGTCAAAAGGCTCATGAGCTCATTAGGCGTCTAGCGATGAAAAGCGGAGTTGCAAAGCAACCGTTTAAGGAAACTCTTCTTAAAGACAAAACTATACGAGAAACATTAAGTGAGAAAGAAATTGATGATGCATTAAATCCGAGAAACTATTTGGGGACAGCAAAGAAACAGATTGAGTTAGCTGTTAAAAGGACGAAAGAAGAGAGAAAAAACAGAGGACTGACATAGCCTCAAATTTTTTTGGCCCTACAATTATGTTTCAGCATACGCTTTTCGCGGGAAATAACGTTTTGTTTTTAAACCGAACTTCACAATTGCAAGCATAAGTGGAACTTCCATCAGAGGTCCTATTACTGTGGCTAAGGCAGCGCCTGAATTAAGTCCGTAAAGGGTTGTTGCTACGGCAATGGCGACTTCAAAGTGGCTGCTTGAACCGATGAGAGTAGTGTTTATTGATGTTGCATAGTCCCAGTTAGATAACCACGAAACAGTGTAGGTTAAGGCAATCATCGTGACATAATGGAGCAAGTTTGGAGCAGCAAGATAAGCCACAAGAAATGGATCGCTAAGGATTATCTCTCCTTGAAAAGAAAACATGACAATTAGAGTGAGCAACAACGCTATGATGGATATTTTACGTACAAGTTCAAGATAAGTGGAGTCAAACCATTCTTTCCCTTTCCTGCTTATAAGCAGCTTTCTAGAAACTGCCCCTAAAGATACTGGAAGGGCTATGAAAACAATTACGCTCAGGGCGATAAGGTCCCATGGAACTGGTATGCCGCTTACGCCGAGATAGAACGCTGATTGAGGTGCATAGAGAATTAGCATCAGCAATGCGTTGATGGCTGTGTTTATTAGCCCTTGAGCTAGGTCTCCTTTGGCTAGCAGAATCCACCACATGACCATAGCAGTGCATGGGGACATTCCTAGAAGTATGATACCCGCTCTTTGAGTAGGGTCAGCAACAAGTAGGTTTGCATACAGCGTCATTATAACTGGGGCAACAGCCCAATTCGCAATTATGGTGAGAAGCATAGGTTTTGGTTTTCTCACCGCTTTCTTAACATCACTAAACGCTATACCCACGACTGTTGGATACATCATGAAAAACANGCAGATGCCGATTGGAANNGATAACTGAGCGACTTTCAAGGAGTCCAGATATTGGCCAAAGGCTGGAAGAAATCGTCCCAACAACAATCCGATGGCAATGCATATGGCGATCCAGAGGGTTAGATATTTTTCGAACAAACCTAATTTTCGACGCTCTTTTTTGGTCATGCTCTAACTCCTTCTCATCTGTTGGCAGACACCTACATCTACATATTTAAGTCTGTTAATATAAAAAAACAAAACATATTTAAATATTTTGATACAAGTTTTAAATGGCGCTATCCATGACTTTAGAACAAAAATCTCGAATAAGCAAGAGACTCCAGCGTTTGATGAAGTCAGGGATTTGTCCCGCAGAGGAAGTTTCAAAATATGCCTCAGAACTTAAACAACTGGTGCATGAAATAGCAGACGAAAAGGTGATAAGAACACAAAGTAGATTGTTTAAAGCGCTCGCTGACAAAACAAGGCTAAAAATTTTAACACTTCTCAGTATTCGAGAAATGTGTGTCTGTGAGGTAATGGTTGCGTTAGATCTAACTCAGCCCACAGCTTCTCATCACCTAGGTATACTTGAAAAGGCAAACCTTGTGAAAAGTAAACGAGAAGGGAAATGGGTCTTTTACAGCTTACCAGACAAGCGGGTTATAAGTCTCATGAGAGAATTCGGAGGAAAAGAAACGTAGGAATCAATCGTTTAATAGACCATTCATTTTTTGAGCCAAAAAATTCTTCAACACAGATAATCATTAATACTGTTCATTCAGTGAAACAGTGGAGGTGAAATATTTGATCTTTGTTACTCTGTGTACCGTTCGCTCGGGAAAGTTTGAGGATGCCATTAAAGCAACGAAGGGATTGCCTAAGGCTCTTCCTGCAGGGGTCAAACTCAAAGCTCGTTACAGCTTATTTGGAAAATACGATGCAATATACATATTTGAGGCACCAGACGAAACAACTGCGACAAAGTTCGTTAGAGGGCTTCAAGATACTCTTGACACCGAGACCTTCCTTGCTGTACCATGGACTGAATGAAATTTCACCCAGATTTTCTAGAGTATTCAGTTAAAGCCTGTTGCTCCCATTCCTTACCTTCCTTTAGTTTCTTCCATTCTTGTGCCTTGACAAAACCTCCTATCTGTTCCTTAATTTTTTTAGCGAGCTTAGGTCCAATCAAGGGCAGGCTAGTTAGCTTTTCAAGAGGCACCTTTTTTAGGTCTTCAATGGTTTTTAGACCAGAGTTATGAAGTGAGCGAGCTCTTATCCTGCCGATTCCCTTCAACCTAACCAGCGGAAACAACTCAGCTTTCACTCCTTTTTCTACTCGTTCCATGAGCCCTGCGAGATGTGGAAAAAGATCTTTGTGACCAAAAAGTTTAGCCAGCTCACGAGAGGCGTACAGGAGCCATCGCGCGGTTCCTATGAGCCTATACAGATCACCGGGTTGCACTCTAAACCTTTCAATGGTCTCGTCTTCCGATGTTTCTTCTATCCACGCATCTAATACCAAAGCTAGTTTAGCTTCTCCTAGAAACTCTTCATAGTCCATTCGGTCTGTCCATTCATCGGGAACTTCAAACATGAATTCTTCTCGGTGCTCATTCATAAACAGAGTTAAACCGTCGATTTCTATGGAGTATGGGCGAAGTTTAGGAAACATATCAGGTGTACGTGCGATCATGTGGAGAAAGCTGATGTCTGTGATTCGCGGCGCTCTATTTAGCAAAGCGTCTCGAATAATGATTGCGGAAACTGGGTCAATGTATAGCTCAGAGGCTCTTCGTCCAAACTTGGTGGCGTAAATGTTTTTTTCGTTCACCTCAATCATGTTTTCTTCGTAGAGAAACTTCAGAATTCGGGTGATGACTTCTCTGATAGCTTGAGGATCATACTGATAGGCATAGAAGGTTTTGCCGAAGAAGTCGTAGATTCCCTGTTCAGTGTGGGCGAAGTCAGCGGCGATTGTTGCTAGAACATGGGAACGAAGGATGCGTTCCACCGCCAGTTTTGACCATATTCTCTCAGGCTCTGCTAGAACGTAGTTTTCCATTAGGTAGTCGCGTTCATCCTCGGTCTTGGCGATGAGTAATGCTTCTCCAACCTTATCGTATCGAGGTCTCCCCGCTCGACCTGCCATCTGTTTATACTCTAACACTTTAATTGGGTAATAGCCGTATCCCAGTTCATACCGTCTGTAATCGTGAATTATTACCGTTCTGGCGGGAAGGTTCACTCCAAAAGCCAGAGTGGGAGTAGCTGTTATAACCTTGATTTTTCCGTCTCGAAAAGCATCTTCAACGATTTTTCGGTGGGCGCTACTCAACCCAGCGTGATGAAAAGCTGTTCCGTTTTTGGCTAGTTCAGCTAACGTTTCGCTTATCCTTGTTCGTTCGCCAGCAGCCAGAATTCGTTCAGCAACTCGTGTGAGAGAACGTTTTGCAGGTTTCGACAGGACAGTTTTTATGTCAGTTGCCGCCTTTCTGGCAAGACTAACCGAGTTTTTCCTTGTCGCCGCAAACATAAGGGCTTGTCCGCCAGACTTTACAACGTGCACTGCAAAGTTTATGGCTGGGTTTTTGTTCAGTTTTTCTATCTTGACAGCTCCGCCGTCCTTAAATTGGGCTTCATCTTGCAATAGCACACCTTCTTTCAGCGTCACAGGTCTCCAGTCAGTGGTGACTACACCAGCTTTCAACCATTCCGCTGTTTCCTCCGCGTTCTTAATGGTGGCGCTTAATGCTAAGAGTTGAACATCTGGGTTTACTTGCATGAGACGAGCGAGCACCACTTCTAAAGTGGGACCACGTTCAGCATCATTGAGTAGGTGCACTTCATCAGCTACTATTAAGGAGATGGCGTCCATCCAGCGCGTTCTGTGTCTCAGTAAAGAGTCTGCTTTTTCGTTTGTTGTAACAATAATGTCATATCTCTCGAGCCACGGATCGCTGCTGTCATAATCGCCAGTGCTGATGCCCACTCTGACCTGTCTTCCATTCCGTTTCCTAGCAACCATGTACTTTTTGAACTCCTCGTATTTTTCGCTCGCCAGCGCCCGTAGAGGGGTCAAATAGAGAACTTTTCCATCTTTTACTAACACGTGTTTGAGGGCGCATAGTTCAGCGGTGAGGGTTTTGCCGGAAGCAGTAGGGCTCGCTAGAACAAGGTTTTTTCCATTAAGAACTCCTGCACGTACCGCCTCTTCTTGCGGGGGATACAGTTCAGTGATTCCAGACTTAATTATTACTTGTTTTATGGATTCAGGTACCGGCAGTTTTTCGATCTTCAAGGCTTGCGCCCTTTTTTAGCTAGGTCTTCTTTAGATGTCCCTCTTTAGGAGAGTATATAGTTCCCTCTTTCACCAACTGTCCTATAAGTCTCTCCGCTTCGCCCCTCACAACATCATATTCGGTTTCAAGTTTTTCCAGAAGCTCTGACTTTTTAACCGTCCCAGTTTCCTTTTCCATCGAAACAATCGCGTTCAATACAATTCCTAGCTTGTCACGCAAGCTCTTAGGCTTACCCGTCATGATTATGTCAATGTCAAATTTGTGGGAGGAAATGTCAATTCCAACTTCTTCTAAGGATCGTTTCATAATGGTAATAGCGGCTTCAGCATCCTCAGCGAGAACTTCTTTTCGAAATGCAACTCGAGCCCTAGCCTCAGCCAGCCTCACCATAGATTCGAGTTGACGCGCGGTGATGGCTATAGGCGTTCCTTCAGCTTCACTGGCTGAACGCATTTCTAAGTAGAAGTCTCTTAGACGCTCCAAAGCTTCTTTAGCTAAAACAGGTTTGAAGTTTCTGGCATAACTGATGTATTTTCGAAGAAGCTCAGGAGGTACAGGCGACTCAACTGGAACAGCACCTGTCATGTGAAGATTCAATATGTGCTCAGACATCTTGGTGTCCAATTCCTTCTCCGGCTCATCTCTCAGCACAAATATAAGATCAAATCTAGACAGAATCGTAACTGGAAGAGCTATGTTCTCCGCAACTGTCCGATAAGGCTCATACCTACCTAAAGCTGGATTACCCGCAGCCAATACCGCAGCTCTAGCATTAAGAGTTGCCACAATGCCTCCCTTCGCCACCGAAACCGTGTGTTGCTCCATCGCCTCATGAATAGCCACCCTATCCTCAGGGCGCATTTTATCCATCTCATCGATGCACGCAACACCCTTATCCGCCAGCACCAGTGCCCCTGCTTCAAGAGTCATCCCGCCCTGTCTCTCTCGGAGGACAGCAGCAGTTAAGCCAGCAGCTGTGGTTCCTCGGCCAGACGTGTACAAACCGCGCGGAGCAATCCTTGCTACATACTGCAAAAGCTGCGACTTGGCGGTTCCGGGGTCTCCTATCAAAAGCATGTTCATTTCCCCTCGAATTTTGATGTCAGGAAACTGTTTGGGAACACCTCCGAAGAGAAGATACATCACTGCTTCTTTGACGTGTTCATAACCGTAGATGGAGGGCGCTATCGACCGAATGATTTTGCGGTGAATCCACGGGTCTCTTGCCAGCTCTAATATCTGTTTTTCTTCCTCAGGCGAGGTAAGAACTGCCTCATGCTCCTTGCTTAAGACATCTATGAAGTTTGCGTCCAAATGCAACAGGAAAACTCGAAGCTTTCCAACTTTGGGCAGAACAGGAGCAGCTGCACGCACAACTCCTACTATAGATACACTGTCTCCAGGCCTCGCTACGTCCACAAGGTCTTTTTGAGTAAGCTTGATGTTTACCCAGCGTGGAAGCTGACCGGGAGGCAAGTTTTCAGGCCGCTCTTGTATGCGAAGGTCTTGCGAATCAATGAATGAAGATTCTTCTTGAACAAAATCGAAGGGTCCGTTTCTCTTGCACACTGGGTTGTCGCAGTTGAAAGGGGCTCTCAAAAAGGGCCCTGTTTGGTCTCGATAACTGACTTCTCCACACCGTTTACATTTAAAAGCAGCCCGCGTTACCATAGGTCTGGCAGGTGTTGCACGCACAACGATGCCTTCCACCATAACCAGCTTTCCAATGTTATCGGACCCAAGCTCTCGCAATAGAGTGATTACAGGCAAATTCTTGAATTGAACACTCACCTTTTCGATTCCTTCAGCGTACTCAGGCTCTTCTATCTGCAACTGAGCTAACGCTGCACGGTTTACATGCTCCAGATACTCGTCAGGTCTCTCGATGACGTCTTCCGCCAACTCCGAGTCTGTTGCCAACAAGTCTTCAAAATCTACAATTAACGCGGTTTTGCCAGTGATAGCCATCTCGGAGATTCGTTGTCGATACTTATCGGATGTTAGGATATCCTGGAAGCGTTCTTGGGGGTCTGTTGTCAACATTTCGTTCGTCAAGACTCAGTCTCTCCTTTCAGAATTTTGGTTCTCCATTCGCTGATGATTGTATGTAAACGTTCATAGACGACACGCTCTTCTCTCGTCAAATTCTTAAGGAACTGATTTGTTTGATCAGGAGCTGAGGCTAATGAAACTATCTTTTTCAGTCTGCAATTTACAATGTCACGGGAAAGTCGCGACGCCCTATCGTATTCTTTCATTTTTTCCGGGTTTTTAACTGCATCTCCCTTTAGGCGGGAAAGGTAGCGTCGCAATCTAGGGTAAAAGTCTTCTAGTAATGGAGAGAATTGTTTAACTGATTGAACGCGTTCCTTCCAGTGAATCTTTTGTAGTTTCGCTGCGTCTAGCAGTTCTTCTTCTCGAAGGCGTGCTATTCCCGCCTTTTCCAGTTCGTCAGCTACCCAAAACTTGACTTCGTATTCTTTTCCTTCTTTGAAGTTTTCAGTTTTCAAGCCTACCAGTTCGATTTCGGGGCAACTTCTGTTCACCACGATTTTGACAGGCGTATTTTCAAATACAAAATCTTCATCTTTTATGGACGTCCTTGTCATCAACACTTTCTCCTCCACACAACAGAAGACCTCATTCTAACAGTAAGATATAGCTGTTAAATATAAAACTAAATATCAAGAGAAAAATATGTTAAAAAATAAGCAAAAAATGGTTTGATTCGCCTTTTGAGACGTAATATTTAAAAGAGTCAAAAGCTGTTACCCACATTGCTAGGTTTACAAACGTAAATATTGGTGAAAAAAATGCCTGATAGGGTCCACATAAACTCCCTATATCTAAATGCCAAGTCCCAACGTGTGCATTATCCGAAGCTCGAATGCTATGAACTCATGGAATCATCCCTTCTAGCGACATGGGGGACAGATAATTGATCCGTGAGGTGTTGTAAGATTGACGGAAAGTGTTAATGAATACAGCAAAGCCGACAAGATTTTTCACACTTTCGCTGGGCACGCACGTGCTTTGGACGTTGCCTTAGAGCAGTTAAGGGTCACTGCAGAAAAGATAAATTTAGACCCAGGCATTCATGAGATGCTTAAGTATCCGAAGCGTTCACTTGTTGTTTCAATTCCCATAAAGCTTGACAACGGCGAAGTCAGCGTTTTCATGGGTTGTCGCGTCCAGCACAACGGCGCAAGAGGGCCCTTCAAAGGAGGTATACGTTATCATCCAGATGTTACTTTAGATGAAGTCACAGCCCTATCTATGTGGATGACTTGGAAATGCGCAGTTTTAGATGTTCCCTACGGCGGGGCCAAAGGCGGGATATCTTGTAATCCAAAAGAAATGTCAAAAGCAGAGTTGGAACGCTTAACAAGACGGTACACCAATGC
>JGI2173J19968_10000395_pt1 | contig 16098 bp, 9 predicted proteins | sample DeeMarSWOR136_30_FD_19968 | JGI IMG/M metagenome (IMG submission 19968) | reverse complement strand
TAATTTGAAGTGTTAGTATTTGATTGGGTTTCATAATATTTAACAAATTTTAACCATACATCTTTTTGTTCATTCATCAGTAGTTTTACATTATTTTTATATTTTTTAAATAAATCTATATATGAGGAAAAAACATTAAAAGAATCATCAACTCCTTTTTTAAAACCTAAATAAAATTCATTTTCGTCATTAATTTTTTTATCAACTGTTGTAATAATATCTTTCATCATTTTTTCCTTTTTATTTTTCAATGGTTCAAATCTCATTTATTTCCCTCAACAGTTTAAAAATAAAAGTACTATCATTTATAGTAAACAGAATCAAACTATAAAACTTTTTTTATATAAGAGTTATTTTTTTAGAAATTGAAAAAAAGACTTATGTGATTTTTTTTTCAAAATTATTTTTAATGAAGTATAAAATTAAAATAGCTTAATATATTACTTATTAATATAATTATATTGCCTCGGGCGGTATTACTATTAGTAAGGAAAATAAAATATTTATATTAATTTTAATAAGTACTTTTCTTATTACAACAACAATAGTTCAAGCGCAGATAACAAACGAAATCACAAATACTACAATCTCATTAACGTTTTCTGAAAATGATTTTGTTTTTAAAACCTTTAATGGATATGATGTCGTTTGTTTAAAAGATGGTGGGGTTTTAAATGAAATAGGAAAGCCAATTCTACCTATAAAGATTATAATGGTTGCACTACCGGCTAATACAAAGGCAACAAGTATTAAGATTCATGATAAAACTGAAAAAGAGTTATCATCCACTTATGATATTCTACCGGCACAAGAACCACAAAAAATAGGTCTTACTATTGAAAATCCTACCATGATCAAAGATGATAATTTTTACCAATCCCAAGAGTATTATCCCTCAGAAATTGTAAATCTTTTGTATAAAACATTTATATAATCTCAGCTCTTATATTATAGAAGGTGAAAGGTTAAAAAATGGATAAAAAGATAATAAAAGTTTTAGTTTGTATATCCTTATTTTTAATATCAGCCTTTTCTGTAACCGGTTCAGTGAGTTTAAATAATTATAAAATAAAAAATCAAACATTTATTGGTACAGAAAGTCCTTCTATTCTTTGGTGGTATAATCTAAATGCTCCTTCTTTTGGTTCAGCAGCAGTTGGAGATATTGACGGTGACTCTAATCTTGAGATTGTTTTTGGAACATATTTTAATGATGAAAATATTTATGCTTTAAATGCAGAAAACGGCACTTTACTTTGGAAATATAACACCGGTGGTTGTAATGATGCATCCCCTGCAATTGCAGATGTTGATTTAGATGGTGAACTTGAGGTGATAGTTCCTGCTTCTTCACCTTATAAAGTATATTGTTTCAATGGTGCTACAGGAGAGGTTGAATGGTCTAGATCTACAGGTTACCCCAACTGTATTGATTCACCACCTGCAGTTGCTGATGTTGATAATGACGATAAACCAGAAGTGATTTTTGGTACATTTTATGGATATGTTTTTTGTCTTAATGGTGAAGACGGTAGTATTACCTGGCAGATAAACCTTGGAACAAATAGTTATATACAATCTGGACCAAATATCCTTGATTTAAATAATGATGGTCAATTAGATATAGTCGTTGCACAATATGATGGTGATTGCCGAATTTATGCATTAAAAGGAGATACTGGTTCTGTTTTGTGGTACTGTGATGAACCACAGGATTTTATGTATCATGGGGGGTCCTTTGCCGATATAGATGAAGATGGTAAACCGGAGATTGCAATTGGTAGTTATGACGGTAATATTTATGTTTTAAATGGTGAAGATGGTAGCATTAAATGGNTATATACAGCACCTTATTATATTGCAGCACCAACATCAATTGCTGATTTAAATAATGACAATCATCTTGAGATAGTTTTTGCATCGTACAACATCCTTGGAGTATTGTCTCGTACTGGAGGTCTTATTTGGAGCTATCCAACCGGGGGCTCTATATTTCGCGGTGCATCAATTGCAGATGTTGATGGAAGCGGTGTCCTTGATATTGCACTTGGCTCAAGTGATGGAAAATTAAGAGTTTTAAAAGGAGATAATGGACAGGTTGTATGGACTTATGATTTACAAGCACATTATGGAAATACTTTTAATATTGATCATGCGCCAGTGATTGCTGATTTTAATGGTGACGAAAAATTAGATATTTTTGTAATAGGCGGATATGGTACTTCAAGTCCTCCTACTAACAATCATGGACGTGCATATGCGCTTTCTGCTGGGGATGGAACAGGTTGTGGTTGGCCAATGTTTAGAAATGATTTAAGACACAGTGGTTATTTTGGTAGCAATCAGCCACCAAATAAACCAACAATAGATGGACCAAATGAAGGAGTAACAGATGTAGAATATGAGTTTACATTTGTTTCATCAGATCCAGAAAATGATAATTTATACTTTTATATTGATTGGAATGACGGCTCTGTTGAAGAATGGATTGGACCATATAATTCTGATGAAGTTGTAACAATTAGTCATACATGGGTAGAACAACAAACGTATGAAATAAAGGCAAAAACAAAAGATATAAACAATGGGGAAAGCACATGGTCAGAACCACTTATTATTAATATTACTGAAAATTCCCCTCCCGCTCCACCAACAATAAAAGGTGATACAAGGGGTAAACCTGGTATTGAATACAATTATTATTTTGTATCCAATGACACTGATAATGATAAAATCTTTTATTATATAAATTGGGGTGATGGTAATATAGAACAATGGATAGGACCTTATAATTCAGGTGAACAAATAACTTTTAATCATTCATGGGCAGAAAAAGGAACATATGTTTTATTTTCTAAAGCAAAGGATGTTTATGGAGCAGAAAGTCAAGTATCAACCTTTGAAGTAAGTATTCCTAGAAATAAGTTTAACAATAAATCAATCCAAAGATTACTTAATAATCATCAATATCTACTTAAATTAATACAATTAATTTTTTTTATAATTTAAAATCTCCGTAATCACAACTTTTTTATTTTATAAAGTGAAATCAGATAAACAATTTAAAAGCAGAGATTTTATAAATAAATAAACATTACTATTTATAATCATTAGGAGGGAAAAAATGAATAAAAATAAGGGATGTAAGAACATTTTAAAATTGTATGTTTTTTTATTAGTTGTTTTTTTGTTGTTTGGATTTTCTGCTAATGTTGCAACTGCCGCTTCTCCTGCTATATCACTAACTCCAAGTTCAGGTTTTTCAACCATCATGATATCCGGTACTGGTTTTTCCTCTATTATTAATAATAATATTACTGTTTATTGGGGAGGTAACTCGATTCCCACTTTTCCATCCAAAATAGAAACTGATTATGGGGAATTTACAGCTATTATAAATGTGCCAAATCAAACAGATCCAGGTTTCTATAATATTACCGTTATAGATTCCCAAGGATTACAGGCTAGTGCCATTTTTACTGTTATTAATATGACTGGACCTGAAGGTCCTAAAGGTGATACTGGTCCTCAGGGGCCAGAAGGCACTTTTGGTGAAAAGGGTGATACTGGTGAACAAGGTATTCCAGGTGAAAAAGGAGATCAAGGTCCTCCGGGGCAAATGGGTATACTTGAGGAAGTAATCATTATTTTTGCAATTATTTTATCCATCTTATCTTTACTTTTGGTATACTTTCACCCAAGAAAAAAGAAGCCTTTTTAAGGTAATCAATTTAAATAATATATTATAACCTGCATAAAAGATATAAATTATTTTTTTTTAAAATTAATTTGTTGTTCGAATAACAGTGCTATGATGTAACATAATTATTATAAAATTTTAAATATTAATACAGGTATTCTATTTTTAATAATTAAAAAAAATTATGTAGGAGGTAAAAAAAAATGAATAGTAAAATATTTGGAATAATTGTGTGTATTTTGTTAATGACTAGCTCTATTACCATTGCTGGAAATATTGAAAAAACTTCAATGATTTCTTCCTCAAAAAAAATATCAAATGCATCATTTGATATTGATGCACCTAATTGGACAGTTAATAAATACTGGAAATTTGAAATAGACGATATGACGATTGATTATGAACAAGAAGGTCAATATATTCATTTAACATTACAGACCGATGAACTTAAACTAAATGTAAAAGATGTTAAAACTGATTCATATATTGTTGATATAGATGCAGTTTTAAGTGGCTCTGGAAATGCATATATTAATCTTGGTGACGGCCCAATTAATATAACATTAGATTTAAAAGATACAAAATTATCTGGAACTATAGTTTTTAATAAAACTGATTTAGGTATAAAAGAATTAAATCCAAAACTTGTGGGTAGGCTGATAATAAATATTATTGAGCAACCTTATACAAATAATACAATTCCTCCAATTCCAATTCGGGCAACAATTGATATTTCCACTAACCTTACCACTCCTTTGACAATTATTGATTTTCCATTAAATGTTAGTAAAATATGGGGTATCCCTAGTACGAATATATCGATAGATGGTACAATAAAATCTCCATGGTTAAGTTTTATAAATTTTATCAATAATATAGCTAGAAGACCTATTCCTTGGTTAATAGTAGTATTTATTGCTAATACCATAGGAATTGATGAAGAAACAGTTACAAAAATCTCAGATATACTTGATGATATCCTACCAATTATTGATATTAGTTATGTTTTAACAGAATATATGAAAATTGGTAATTATTTCGAAACCCCAGAAATTCCAACCATATTTATATGTAACAGTACAGAAAATATAACTATAGATGGAAAAACATATAATGCTTATAACATCTCTATAATTGGAGGTATCGGAAATATTTACTATGCTCCAGAAGCAGGTAACATAATTAAAATATCTGGGCATTTTAAAGATATTATTCCGTTCATCAGTGATCTAAATATAGAACTTAAAGAAACCAATTACCAACCATAGATAAACAATTTAATAAATATATAAAATAAAAATATTCTTAGAATTCAAAGAATGAACAGTAATAACATGATTATAAGAAAATAAAATTTAACAATTAAAAACATATATTTATTTTTTTTACTTTTTAAACTTATATTTAAATCTTTGATACTCAGGTTTTATATATTAATTATTTCATATAAGTTAATAATATGGAGGTTTAAAAAAATGAAAATAACTTTACCTATATTATTAGTAGGAATATTAATAACAAGTGGATTTGGAGCACTAGCAATAAATATCGAAAAAACAAACAATGTGCAAGAACTGATTACTGCGACCATAAATATAGATATAACAACCTTAAAAATTGATAATAAAGACAGTAATTATATCCAAGTAAAACTAGGTACGGAAGAATCATATTTAATGCACCCTGGCGAACCAATGATACCAAGAGTACTTAAAAAATATGAATTACCGTTTGGAGTAACAAATATAAAAATTGAAGCAGAACCGTCGGATATTCAGGAAATAGAAATTTCAAAAGAAATAGTACCAACACCTATTCCGATACCTTTAACACCAGACCAAGATTTTGTTATCCAATCTCGTAGAGATGAAACCATTTATAAAAGTAATGAGCCATATCCTTATTCTTGGTGTGACTATCATGTTGGATGTGGATTAAGCTCTGATGCCGAACATGTTACACATTTAGTTTTAAATATTTACCCAATAAGATATAATCCAGTTGCAAAAAAATTAATTGTTGCAGAAAATATTGATCTAAAAATAACATATGAAAATCCAAAAACAAATATTTTCCCATTAAAAAATACTTACGATCTAGTAATAATAACACCAAAAAAATTCCAAAGCTATGTTCAAAAATTAGTTGATCATAAAAACTCTTCTGGCGTAAAAACGATATTAAAAACAACCCAGGAAATATATGAAGAATATGATGGCTTGGATGAACCAGAGCAAATAAAGTATTTCATAAAAAATGCAACTGAGACCTGGGGAATTAAATATGTTTTACTTTTTGGTGGTTTAAAATCAACAATTTATGCAAAAGCAAAAGATGATGTAAATCATGGTTCATCAGGTTGGTACGTCCCTGTCAGATACTCTAATTTTCAATATGATGGTGATCCTAATTATAACTTTACAAGCGATGAACCAGGCTATCTATGTGATCTATATTATGCAGATATTTACAAAGAAGGTGGTGAATTTGATAACTGGGATTCAAATGGAAATGAGATATTTGCTGAATGGTCAGGCGACGTAAAAGATGAGCTTGACCTATATCCAGATGTAGCATATGGAAGACTTGCTTGTAGAAACGACAAAGAAGCAAAAAATGTAATTGATAAAATAATAAACTATGAAAAACAACCAGCGGATCCCTCCTGGTTCAAAAGAATAATTGTAATATCAGGAGATGGATTTTTAGATCAGAAAGATTGGAATATACAATGGGACACAAAAAATTTAACAGATGGAAAATACACAATATTTGCAAAAGCCTCAAACCCGGATGGACAAACAGGCCCGGTTGATCAAATAAATATTACATTAGATAAAACCGTTGAAACAAACCTAACCTTCAACCATGATGACCATCTTATAACTGGCTTAAACTATCCTTTTCCACCTGTTGCTGAAATTGTTTCTGTATCTGAAGGAAATATATTAGGTAATACTGATAACACTTCAACTCCAAGTGGTGGACAAGCATATTGTAACGATTTATACTGGTGGGCAAACTTATCCTATATAGATGGTGTACTTACTATACGCGGAAAATCCTATGATCCAAGGCCATATGGTAATTTAACTGACTTGGAAGTATGGATAAAAAATGAGGAAGGAACAACAATATTTACAGACACCAGATCAAACTTAGAAACATATTATGAAGGGGAATGGGTAGTTGGTGAACAAGTTTTACATGGAAGAGGAGGTGCACTTACTTATATGCCAGATGATTTTGAAAACAACAGTGTTTTTACATCAAGTGGTAAATGGTTTGACCAATCAGATGTAATCAGAGAATTTAGTAAAGGATATGGTCTTGCTTATTTCTCAGGACATGGAAGCCCTGGATGGTGGGGAGATCATTACCCAGGTATACCTGGTAACAGAAGATATGGTCAAGTCGCTGGACTACTAGTTACCCAGTTTATACCGTATAAACCATTTTTTAAATTCCCGCTTTTACCTATGAATAAATTATCAAATACTAATAAACTACCGGTTGTTTGTGTAGGAGGTTGTCACAACAGCATGTTCAGTGTTTCTTTAATTCCAGCATTAATGAATCGATTCAAAAATAATTATATGTTCACATATGGTGTTCCTCTTACTGAATGCTGGGGTTGGTACATGGTAAAACTTCCAAAAACTGGTGCAATAGCAACAATGGGCAATACCGGTTTTGGATGGGGATCAGAAGGTGAAGTATGCACAATAGGTCCTGGTGATGGATGGTTAAATACTGAATTTTTTAAACAATACAAAGAATACGCCGCTGCAAATCAAAGTATATTAGGTTTAATATATAATCAAGCTGTATCTAATTATATTACAAATTTTGAAACATTTCAATATCAATATTGGCGAAATGATACTGGATGGGATGGAATAGATCATAAAACCGTACAGCAATGGCAACTGCTTGGTGATCCAAGTCTAAAAATTGGTGGATATCCATAGTTATAATAGTTTATCCTTCCTTTTTTTATTTTATTGTAACCAAAATAGTTTTATGAATCATATGTACCTTTTATAATTTAAAAATACAATATCATTTTTTAATTTTTTTAAAATTCCTTTTAAAATTATTAAAATTTTATAAAAAAAATCTTAATCGAAATCTTTAATATTTAGTAAAAGATTATTGATATGATTTAGGGAGGTAGAATTGGATATGGAAAAGAAAATAATTGGAATTTTAGTCAGTACGATGTTTATATTCGTTACTATTTTTCCAGTAGCTGCTAAAATGAATGTTAGTTTAGATATTACAGAAAAAAATAATTTAGGACTAAGAGATGGATGGGGTTTACAATGGAGCCATGCTTATGGTGGTTATGGACATTCTCAACATACACAACCAATTGGAGATATTGATGAAGATGGTGTAAATGAAGTAATTATTGGTGGTTATGGCAGTGAAGGTGCTCGTATACTTTTTTACAACGATGTAACACAAACATATGAACAAGAATATTTTTGGAATTATCCAGGAAGTACATATAACGGTGTTCCATCTGGAGTATGTGTTATTGATTTAGATAATGATGGTGAACTAGAATTTGCAGCATCATTTGAATATGGAGGTAGAAACGGTATATTTGCATATGACTGGGATGGTACAACCCTAACTGAACTGGATTATTATAATGGTATTGGATACGATTTTGCTTTTGATGTTTATGCCTGTGATTATGACGATGATGGAATTGAAGAAGTTATTATTGCTAATGCCCCTGAATATGGAACTGGGGTTTATCATGTTACAGCTCTTGAATGGGTAAATGATCAATTTGTACATAGTGCAAGCTGGCAGTGCGTTGATACTGATCAAGAATGCCCTATGGTTTGGTCAGGTGATCCAGATAATGATGGAGTCACCGAGGTTGTTGCTGCTTGTTCATATTCTTATTCAGCATATGTACTCTCATATGATGGTAATGACTGGGTACAAGAAGATAAAATATATATTGGAACTAGCATCTATGCAGTTTCTCTTGGAGATCTAGATGGGGATGGTATTGATGAAATCGAAATTGGAGGTGAAAACACAGACGCTTACATCTATAAATATCAAAATGGTGGATATGAAATGGTATGGTCACATGATTATACTGGAGAAGAAGGCATTATTGAAGGATCAGCCATTGGAGATGCGGATAATGATGGATTAAACGAATTCTGTGTTGGGACTCATATTGTTCATATTCTTCAATGGAATGAACATACCCAAACCTACATTGAAGAAGCAACACTGACTTCATCAACTGGTAGACTTGCAGGTGTGGTAATTGGGGATTGCGATACCGATGGTTTAAATGAACTGAAAGCAACAGAGATTTATGGGGGGGCTAGCACAGGAAGTGAATTTATATACAAATATTATGATGAAACATCACCTATAACAACTTGTGAATTAGCTGGTGAAATGAAAGATGATATATACATTTCTGAAGTTACAGTTTATTTAAACGCAACAGATGACCATTCTGGAGTAGATTATACAAGATATAAACTAGATTCTGAACAATGGCAAGAATATCAAAATCCATTTATTGTTTCAGAAGCTGGTACACACAAAGTAAAATTCTACTCAGTGGATATTTACGGAAATGAAGAAGAAGATCAAACATGCACTTTTACAATAAAATATCCGTGTTGTTTCGAAGTGGTAATACCAAAAGGAGTTAGCATAGGTCTTAAAGTAAAGGTAAATGAGCTTTGTAATGTATCCCATACTGATATTCCATGGAATATAGAAATTTCATCTGGGAAACTAATTGCTATTACTCCGCTTAATGGTACATTTGATATCTCAGCTGGTAAAACAAAGACAATAAGATCAAGGTTGGTATTTGGATTTGGGAGAATCCATTTAAAAGTAACTGTGGATGATTGCGATACGATAAGTAAATATGCATTTGTAATAGGACCGGTTGTTGTTATTTCCTAGTATTTAAAATAATTCATATTTTCCTTTTTTTTTTTATCTTTTTATATTCTTATTGTTTTTGCTATTTGTATTAAAAATCCTTATCAAAAGATTTAAATTGCTATAATTATTTGTATTATACTAATATTTTTTTGGGAGGAAAAAATAGCATGTTTAGAAAAAGTTTTTCATGCATTATTTTTGTTTTATTTTTTGGAGTAAGCTTTATTACTTGTATTAGAGGGGATTTTAACCATAACAAGGATGCAATTGAATTAAAAGATTCGTTTAATTTATCAATCACTGATTGGTGGCAGATGTTTCGTCATGATCTTAGTCACAGTGGTTACTCTTCTTCTTCAGCACCAAATACAAATTTTGTTTTATGGAATTTTACAGCTGACAGTTCAGTTCATTCATCTCCAGCGATTGTTGATGGTAAAGTCTATTTTGGTTCAATGGACCTCAAAGTCTATTGTCTTAATGCTATAAATGGTACAATAATCTGGGATTATACAATAGGTCATCCAGTTTCTTCTTCCCCAGCAGTACATGAGAATATGGTATATATTGGATCAAATGATGCTCCTGGATTAAATGGAAGTAATTTGTACTGTCTTAATGCATCAACCGGTGAAAAAATATGGGAATACGCAACTGGTGAAAGTATTTGGGGTGTATATTCTTCACCTGCCGTTGCTGATGGAAAGGTGTATTTCGGCTCAGGAGATTATAAAATCTATTGTCTAAATGCAATTACTGGAATAAAACTCTGGGAATTTTTAACAAATGGTGAAGTAGTTGCTTCTCCAGCTGTTAATGATGGTAAACTCTACATAGGTTCCCATGATGGAATTATTTACTGTTTAAATGCATCAACTGGTGCAGAAATCTGGTTGCATGCTACAAATTATATGATTAAATCCTCTCCAACAATATCAAATGGAAAAGTCTATATCGGTTCTGATAAAATGTACTGTTTAAATGCGGAAAATGGAACAATAATTTGGCAAAGACTGCCTAGTGTTTTTTATTCTTCTCCTGCAGTTTTTAACAATAGAGTCTATGTTTGTGATACAGATTATACTATGTACTGTTTTAATGCTGATAATGGAATGACAATTTGGCAATATGAAACTGGGCAAGGTGATGTAGGAATGTGGTCGTCTCCAGCAGTTGCCGATGGTAAAGTCTATGTTGGTTCACGTGATGGTAAATTGTACTGTTTTGATGCTGATACAGGTGAAAAAATCTGGGATTATTTAACAGGTTATTACCCAATTTTTTCTTCCCCAGCAGTAGCAAATGGACGGGTTTATATTGGTGATATGATTGGGAATATGTATTGTTTTGGTAATGAGAATTATCCACCAAATAAACCAAATATATATGGTCCGGATAATGGAACAACAAATGTTGAATATACATTTTGTACTGATACAATTACGGATCCTGAAGGAGATTCATTATATTGTTCATGGGATTGGGACGATGGTAACATTTCAGGGTGGCTTGGTCCTTATTCATCAGGTCAAACAATTTGTGCATCACACAAATGGACTCAACCAGGAATCTATTGTATTACTTTGAAACTAAAAGATGTTTACGGGATGGAAAGTAAAAGTTCAGATCCATTTTGTATAACAATTGTTGAAAATCAACCTCCAACTAAACCAGTAAAACCATCTGGTCCAACATCTGGAACAATAGGAGTATCTTATCCTTTTTCTACCAGTGCAACAGATCCAGAAAATTATAACGTTGCGTATGGTTGGGATTGGAATGGTGATGGAACTGTAGATGAATGGGATGACAACAATGGAAACTATTACACCTCAGGTCAAACAATAAATACATCACACTCATGGTCAACAAAAGGTAAATATAAAATATTGGTTAAAGCAAAAGATGTCCATGGTTATGAAGGTTCTTGGTCTGATCCTTTGGAAATTAACATACCAAGAAATAAACAAGCAAATTTTCCATTTTTCATACGTTTTTTGCAAAGACTACCAATATTATCTCAAATATTGAAAAACTTTAGTTAAATCTACAACTATCCCTTTTTTTCTAATTTTTTTTTTTAAATATTATAATTTGTTATATTTATTTAGTAGAAAATTTTATATTCTAGGACGCTATAATAATGATTTAATTTGGTGGAGGTATAATTATGAAAAAAGTAATATTAGTTATAATTGGAATTTTAATAATAAGTGGATTTGCAGCTAGTGGTACAACCAATACAGTAGATGTAAAAATAAACATTAATGAAAATAATGAATATTTATTTTCTGTTGATGATTTATCTACAAGTATATACCTTTGTAATATGTACCCAGAATTTAATGAAATACTTCCAGAAGATCAGGTTATTATCCAAAATCCAGTTTTAGGTAGGGATTACCCAATTGGTACAACAATCTGGCAGTATACACTTACTATCTATGATCCTAGTCCAAAAGCTATTGCTCCAATAGCAGATATTAATAATGATGGAAAAGATGATGTTATTGTTTGTTCAGAAGATGATTATGTCAGATGTTTTGATGGAGGTGCGATTGGTACTGGCAATATTCTTTGGGAGCATGAGATTTATGCTGGCGACATCTATTTTCAGGAAGGGTTAGACATTATCGAAGATGTAGATGGTGATGATTATGAAGATGTTGTTGTTGGATCTGCCTGGGGTGGAAAACTTATACGTTGTATTTCAGGAGATAGTGGAACAACAATTTGGACACATGATACTCATGAGTATGGCGATGGTGGATGGGTATACCAAGTAGACTGCAGTTATGATTACAATAACGATGATGTTACTGATGTACTTGCTACAACAGGAGATGATTCGTCTGATACTGGTCCAAAACGAGTTTATTGTTTAAATGGATTAACTGGTATTTCGTTATGGGAAAGACCACTTGGCGGACCAGGTTTTTCTGTAATAGGAGTTGAGGATTTCACTGGAGATGGTCATCCAGATGTTGTTTCAGGATCTTCAAATGAAGCAGAAACAATAGGTTATGTTAAAGGTATTAATGGTGCAAATGGTGCACAAGTTTGGTCATTTACAACAGCTGGATCATCAGTTTGGGCTTTAGAACAAATAGATGATGTTTCGGGTGATGGAGTAAAAGATATTATTGCTGGTGATTTTAGTGGAAATATATATGGTTTAAGCGCAACAAACGGCGCTCAGCAATACAGCACTACTGTTGGAACATGCCTTATTGTAGGTTCTGTAAAACTAAATGATGTAAATAGTGACGGGCATCCAGATATTGTTTTTAAACACAGCACCATTCATACAATCCAAGTTTTTGATGGTCAAACAGGTAGTGCTATTTGGTCTCATCCTGTTGCGGATCAACCTTGGAATGCTGCAAGAATATCAGATGTCAGTGGAGATAGTATAAATGATCTTTTAGTTGGAACTTTATTCAACAGTAACTATTGTTATTTCCTCGATGGCATCACCGGTTCAGAATTAGCAGTAATTCCATATGGTCAAGCAGTAGATGCAATAAATGCTATACCAGATGTTGTAAATGATAATTCTATGGAAATGGTAGCTGGTGGTAGAAATGGAAAATTAACATGTATATCAGGTGGTTTAGATGCAGCTGGTGAGAATAGTCCTCCCGAACCACCTATAGTAAATGGACCAACAAATGGAGCGGTAGGAATAGAGTATGATTTTACCTTCTTAACAACTGATATAAACCTGGATAATGTATTTTACTATATTGATTGGGGTGATGGTAACTACGAAGAATGGATCGGACCTTACGTATCAGGTCAAGAGATAACAGTTTCTCATTCATGGGCATCTGCTGATACATTTACAATAATTTCAAAAGCAAAGGATGTATATGATGCTGAAAGCAGTTGGTCAGAACCATTTAATATAACTATTGTTGAAAATGAACCTCCAATTCCACCAACAATAAATGGTACAATAAAAGGAAAACCAAGCATAAGTCATGAATACACCTTTTTCTCAACAGATCCAGATGGTAATGAGTTATACTACTTTGTTGACTGGGGTGATGGTTTGGATAATCTCATTGGACCATTTCCATCAGGAACAGAAGAAAAATTAAGTCATAGTTGGGTAAGCGGAAACTATACAATAAAAGCTAAAGCAATAGATATTTATGGTGCAGAAAGTGAATGGACAACACTAGAAATTTCGATACCAAGAAGTAGATTTTCTGCAAACTTATTAATTAAAATTTTATTTGAAAGATTTTCTAAAATAATCCATATTTTAGAATTTCTTTTAAATTTTTAAATTAAAAATCTTTAATTTTTTTCTCAACTTTTTTCATTTTTAAGGTGGGGTAGCATTTAATAACTCATAGAAATTAAAATAATGAACAGGATTGTTAAAAGCAATTTTATCTTTAGATGCAAAACAAACAACAAAATCTCCTGTCTCAGGACAAGCAACCCACATGTTCCATGCTCTGTTGAAACTTGTTCCTTCAGCTAATGTTACTATTAAATGTAAAAGAAAATCAGTTTTGCCGCTGTAACATTTACGTAGCATAGTCATAGTGTTATTTAAATCCATAAAACCCCAATTTTTTTCAATACCCTGACTTACAACTTTGTAACTTCTCCATACTGCAAAAAAAACATCTGTTCTTAAAACTAGTTTTATAAAAGATAAAAGACCACTTGGATTATAATTATTTCTTTGAGTATTTGCTGTATCAGTGTTAATAAAAAAATTGGTTCTTCTAACCACATTATCGATATTCCAAAATGGGTGATTGCCTTCAGTTGGATTATCACATGTTCCAAAATAGGTATAATTTGCTGTTGTTTCAACAGCGTAACCAATTGGGGTTTTACTATCTGATACGATAAAATTCCAACCAAGATCTTTTTTAGTTGTTAAAATTTCTACTGCTTCTGATATATTTGATGCATGATCTAAAACCATTTGAACCCTAAACTGGCCAGGTATTCCATGTAAAGTGTAATCTTTACTCCAGCAAACCTGTTGACCAATTGCAATTCCTTGCTCGTTAAAACCTCCTCCGCCATGCATTGAACCAGCAATAGATGGGCTTAAAGAAGCATAACCATTATCAGGATGCCTAACAATTAACACGGAATTCTCATGAGCATATTTACCAGTTTCAGGGTCCTTTATATTAAAAGGTTGATCAAAGCTTCTCGTATGATATAGTTTTCCATCTTTGGTTGCATTTCCCCAAGCAGATATTCCAAAACAACCAATATCGCCAACAATAATCACCATATTAGCTGCAGCAATTTCTTCAAAATTAACCTCTGCACCATCGGCAATGCCTTGAATCTCGTCTATGTAATCCTGAGGAATATAATTCTTCATAATATTCCAAATATTAAGAAGATCGTCAAAAGAAACATTCGAATAATTTAAAAAAGCACGAAGGTTTTCTTTAACCTCTTCTTTTAAAAGTAAGCCATGTTGAAATCCCATTTCATAATTTGAACCACTAACGTGAAGAATTTTAACTTCGTTTTGTACCTCAAGCCATCCATCTTTTAAAAAATCAGAATTATTTTTAATCCCTTTTACAGGTAAAATACTTATAGTTAGTAAAAGACATAAAATAACTGCGACAAATTTTTTCATCATATAACTACAAAAATATAATATCTTTGAGATTATTAAAGATGACTATATTTAACATAGAAAATTATATATTGATGAAATGTAATAATCTAATGGAATTAGAGGGAGGCATATATATGAAAAAAGGAATTTGTTTTTTAATTTGTACACTTTTGATAGGAACAATTATTTTACCTGCAACTACCTCAATTAAGATAAAAAATTTTAATAATTTAAACCAAACACTGGAGATTTATGATGATTATGTGCCTGGAGAGTTTGTGGTAAAATTTAAAGTGGGGATAAATCTATTTTTATCAAAATCAAACAACATAATGAATACAGGTTTACCATCAATAGATGAATTAAACAGAGAGTTTAAAGTATATGATATTATTGGGACGATTACAAGTATTGTTACTAAACCCAAAAACCCTGAATTGTTTAAATCAATAGGACTAGATAGAATCTATACATTCAGGGTTGATGATAATGTTAACATTTTTGATGCTATCAAAACTTATGAAAAAAATCCTTATGTTGAAGCAATAGATGTAAGTGGAGTTGGCCATGCTTGTATAATTCCTAATGATCCACATTTTGGTAAACAATGGGGATTTCATAATACTGGTCAAGTTAGTGGAACTCCAGATGCTGATATAGATGGACCAGAAGGATGGGATCTACAGATGGGTAATGGTAATATTATTGTTGCAATTGTTGATAGTGGAATAGACTATAATCATCAAGATTTAGCAACTAGAATATGGATAAACCGTATAGAAGATATAAATGGTAATCTTGTTGTTGATCCGTCTGATTTCAATGGAATAGATGATGA
>JGI2173J19968_10000390_pt1 | contig 16152 bp, 16 predicted proteins | sample DeeMarSWOR136_30_FD_19968 | JGI IMG/M metagenome (IMG submission 19968) | reverse complement strand
ACATCATAGTTGCCGAAGAGAACTTTGGCATTGGTTCAAGCAGGCAGCAGGCTGCGGAAACTCTGAAGTTTAAGGGTGTCCAGGCTGTAGTTGCCGACTCAATCCACAGGATATTCTTCAGGAACTTCTGGAACCTTGGCTGCCCGGCCATAGATTTGCCGGGAATTTCCGCTGAATTTGAGACCGGGCATGAGATAGTGATTAACCTGAAGCAGGGGACTATCAAGAACCTCAATACGGGCAAGGAGTTTGAGTTTCACCTAATAATTCCATCGTGGTTTATAGACATGGTGGAAGCCGGGGGTCTGATTCCGTACTACAAGTCTTTGAAAGCTTAGATTCTGTGGTTGGTTATCATTATTTCTGCCACTCTATTTATACTTATGCTCTTCAGAAATTTATGATAGTGTATCCAGTAGGATTCGATGCGGAAAGTAGTTTGGGATATGGACCCCGGCATCGATGATGCCCTGGCTCTAATTCTGGCGTTAAAATCGCCTGAAGTCCAGATTCTGGGCATCACCACGGTGGCAGGCAATGCTACCTTGGAAATGACCAGCGCAAATGCCCGCCGGGTATTGGAATACCTGGACGCGGGCAGTATCCCGGTGGCGATGGGGGCAGCAAACCCTTTGAATCACCCTTTAAAAGATGCTCTAAGCCACCATGGCTCTGATGGGCTGGGCAACTGCGGCTTGCCGTCGCCCCTGACTCCACTGTACCCGGCAAAAGCCTGGGATTTCCTAGCCCGGTCGGTTTTGGATGCTCCCGGTGAAGTTACTCTTGTAGCCACGGGACCCCTAACTAATGTGGCTTATGCTTTTGAGCTTCATCCCGAATTGCCTGGACTTTTAGCCGGGCTGGTTCTTATGGGAGGTGCATATGGGCTTACGCCCTACGGCAAGGGGAATCAAACTCCCGTTGCCGAGTTCAATATCTGGCAGGACCCTGAGGCTGCTCACATAGTATTCAACTCTGGGGTGGACATCTTTGCTGTGGGGCTGGATGTGTCTATGGACCCTGTGGCTTGCCTGGATAGCCAGAATCTGGGGCAGATTAAGACCAGGCATACACCGGCTGCACATCTGGTAGCCCAACTGGTAGAATACGAGGTAAAATACTACGGATGCTGTAGAATGCATGACCCTTTAGCTGTGGCAGTGTTGCTGGATGCTTCTCTGTTCGATTTTACATCGGCAAGGGTAGAGGTAGTTAGGGGAAATGATTGGGACAGAGGAGTTACTCGTATCTTGCCCTCCGGCAGCTCTCAGTTAATACACGTGGCCTCTGCTGTGGATGGGCATCGCTTTCTAAAGCTATTTCTATCGCGTATACTGGAGGAGTAATATGGCCAGCTTGGTAGTATGTGGCGCTATAAACTGGGATATTAGCTGCTTCGTAGAGCGACTGCCGGTGCCCGGTGAAGAGGTTATCATAAAACACATCACTCGAGTATCCGGAGGGACGGGGGGCAATGTTGCTGTGGCTGCAGCACGGATTTTGGGAGCTAAAAAAGTTGCCTTGGTAGGTGCTCTGGGGAAGGATGACATTGCTCGCCAACAAATTGCCGCTCTCAAGGACGAAGGAGTTATCACCGAGGGCATCAACCACATTGCGGGAGTGGAATCGGGGCAGGCTTATATCCTGGTTGACCAAGCAGGGGAAAACGTTATTGCCAGTCATCTGGGGGCGAATGCTAGGCTGGGTTTGGCACACCTGAACAAAGCACAGGTCAAGCAGCAGCTAAAAGAATGTCAAGGCATCTTCCTCACCGATCCGCCTTTAGAGGTAGCAGAGGAGCTAGTAAACTTGGCAAAAAGGTGTGACATCCCCGTGTTGTGGGACCCTGGGATTTTGATAAGCCCGAACCGGGAAGCATTGCAGTCTCTTGCCAGACAGGCAGGAGTCCTCTTCTTAAATGAGACGGAGGCGGATGCTTTACTGGGAACAGAAGAGTCAAATATGAGCTTACAGAGGCTACAAGAGCTAGGATTTGGCAATCACACGGTGCTCAAACTCGGCGCTCAGGGGGCAGCCATGCTTGAACCAGCTAGCGGCACGGTGCTTGAAATCCCTGCCTTGCCTCTTAAGAAACTGGGGCTGAATGTGGTCAGCACGGTGGGTTGTGGAGATGTATTCGCTGGGGTCTTTGCTGCCTACCATGTTATGGGAAGTAGCCTGATGCAATCGCTTATCATGGCCAGCGCTGCCGCAGGCCTCAACGCCACTCGGCCTGAGACCCGAGGCAGCCCCGACCAAACTAGTTTGGAGGAAGTGGCAAACCGTAGCCAGAAACTCGGCTTCGCAGCTCAGGAACGCAAGCTTTCTTAAAACTACCTGAGCTGCCTTGCTTAGAGAAAAGACTTGTACCTTACCCTTCTGCAATCTCAATAACCTTATTTCTGCTTCTAAAGCCGCGGAGTATCCTGACCTGGCTTTGGGGAACGCCGAAATACTCTGCCAGTAATTTGATGACTGCCTGGTTAGCCTTGCCTTCCTTGGGCGGTTCTTTGACCTTGACTATAAAGCTATCCTCTTCCTGGCTAAGCTCTTCGGTCTTGGAATTGGGCTTCACCTTAACCTTAACCTGGATTTTCATCCACCTCTCCCCATATTCCCTGGTTATGAAAGTCTACAAGTTTAACAGGTGTTATCTCGTTGTTCAGGGATTTTTCGCTGTGAGCGAAAATCCTGATGTAGTTGCTGGTCAGCCCCGAGTATATGCCGCTTCCGGGACTGGTTTCCTTCTCCCACAGGACCGTCATAGTTTGCTCCAGGAGTTGCTCATAGAAGCGGCGACGGGAGCTTTGTGATAGCTCTAGCATCCGCTGGTTGCGCTCTGCTTTAACCTTGTCTCTTATCTGCTCGGGCATCCCGGCTGCCGCTGTCTCAGGGCGGGGTGAGAAGGGGAAAACATGGATGTTAGCGAAACCAGCCTGCTGACAAAAAGAGTAGCTCTGTTCAAATTCTTCATTGCTTTCCACTGGGAAGCCAACCATGATATCCGTGGTGATAGCCGCATCTGATATCATTTCTTTAATCAAATTTACTGTTCTCTGATATTGGTCCAGAGAGTAGCTCCTCTTCATCCTTTGCAGCACGGTCTCACTTCCGCTTTGTAGCGCTAAGTGAAAATGCCGACAGAGCCTTTTATCCTGCCACAAGTCAAGAAATTCAGAAGATATTTCCGAAGGCTGTAAAGACGAGAGACGTAATCTCTCGATGCCTGTGCTGCTGAGAATACGCTGAACCAAATCATTGAGGTCAGTACTACCATCTCTATAAGAGCCGACCTTTGTCCCGGTGAGAACAAGTTCTTTGTAACCGAGGGCGACCTTTTGCTTAACTTCGTCAATTATCTGGGAAGCGGGCAAAGAATATTCATGGGGTCTTACTTTGGGCACAATGCAATATGTGCAGGGGCTATGACAGCCATCTTGAATCTTTATCAGGCTGCGAGTCCTGACGGCGGCAGTGGGCGCCTGAGATTGCTTTGTTTCACCCTCACCCCGTCCTCCCCTTTTGAGGGAGAGGGTTTGGGTAAGGGCCAGCAGGTGGTCCTTCTCTTGGTTATCAACTACTAAGTCAGCAAGCGGGGCTAGCTCTTGACGATTTCTTTGGGCATAGCAGCCAGTGGCAATAATTAGGGCCCGGGGATTTCTTCGTCTTGCCAGCCTGAGCCAGTGGCGTGACTTGCGGTCAGCGATATGGGTGACTGTGCAAGTATTGGCAATATAAATATCTACCTCTTCACCGGCGGTAACAAGTTGAAATCCGGCTTCGCTAAAACGCTTAGACAGAGATTCCGTCTCGGCCTGATTGAGTTTACAACCTAATGTATAGAAAGCTACCCTCATTGATATGGATTATATTTATTGCCTGGCTACATGGTCAAATTGCCATGCCCGGGAGCTTGCTTAACCCCCCTCTTATAGTATATAGTTAGCGATTCTGCCCAAGAGCATTAAGCTGAGGTGAGAAATTGAATCAACGAACTCGATGGAAAATCCTGCCTCCGGTGCCAGACGAATACTTAAATGCTTCTGACCTTTCTCCTCTAATTGCTCAACTCCTCTACAACCGTGGTGTTAAGTCAGAGGAAATCGCCCCTTTTTTGTCTGCTGACCGTAGGCTTGAAGGTAATCCCTTCCTGCTTCCCGATATATTACGGGCTGCAAGCAGGGTCTATAAGGCTATGCTTGCCCAGGAAAAGATTGCCGTCTATGGTGACTTTGATGTTGATGGTGTTACAGCCACAGTTATTCTTGTCGAGGGACTGTCAAAGCTTGGTGCCGAAGTTATTACCTATATTCCTGACCGTGTCAACGAAGGCCACGGATTAAAGATTTCAGCTCTGGAGAAGCTTCAGGCACGGGGGGCTAGTTTGGTCATTACTGTTGATTGTGGCGTAACTGACCTTGCAGAGGTAAAACAGGCTCAAAAGATGGGGTTGGATATGATTATCACAGACCATCACATTCCATTGGGGAGCCTGCCTCGAGCCATAGCTGTAGTTGACCCCAAGCGAAAGGATTCAGTGTATCCCTATCCGGATCTGGCTGGTGCTGGTGTTGCCTTCAAGTTTCTGCAAGCGCTATTTCACAAAGATAGCAGGGAGAAATGGCTAACCAGCTTGCTGGACTTAGTAGTTTTGGCCACCGTTACCGATTTAGTTACCCTCGTTGGCGAGAATCGTTACCTGGTGAAGGAAGGACTGAGAGAACTCAATAATAGCTCTCGCGTGGGAATTCAGGAAATGGTTAAATTGGCCAGGCTGAAGTTAGATGAACTTGAAGCTGAAGATATCTCCTGGGTACTGGGACCTCGTCTTAATGCTGCTGGCAGGATGAACAATGCCTCCACCAGCTACCAGTTGCTCACCACCCAGTCGCCAGAGGAAGCTCGCCTACTGGCCCTGGAGTTAGAGGAAAAGAATACCGGGCGTCAAAAATTAACCAGTGAGGTGTTAAGCCGAGCGAGGGAGAAACTAGCCGCCAAACTACACCTGCCGGTGCTTATAGAAGGTGATGAAAGCTACTCCGTCGGTGTTATCGGGCTTGTTGCTGGCAAGCTTGTAGATGAATTTTACAAGCCCGCTATTATCATCAGTTTAGGCCCTGAGCTATGTCAGGGTAGTTGTCGTAGCATACCTGAATTCGATGTCGCAGCTGCTTTAGAAGAATGCCATAACCTGCTTACTACCTTTGGCGGCCATCCCCTAGCTGCTGGCTTCACCGTAACGCGTCAAAACTTAGCTCAGCTAGAAGAGCGGATTACCAGACTGGCTACGGACAAATTAGGTCATCTTGACCTTCGTCCGGAAATAGTGATTGATGCCGAGCTTCCCTTATCTACTTTTAGTGGAGAGACCTTTAACCTTATGCAAGAATTGAGCCCTTTTGGCCAAGGCAACCCAGAGCCGACCTTTTTCACTCGGCAGGTTGAGGTAGTCGAGTGTCGTAACTTCGGCAACCAGGGCGCATGGCTGAGATTTAAACTCAAACAAGGAAACGTAACCTGGCAAGCTGTAGATTTCGAGTCGCGGAGAACAAGGGAAGAAATTCCATCTTACATAGATGTTGTGTATAACCTGGAAAAAAGTTATTGGAATGGAGAGGAGGTGCTGAGCCTTAAGCTTCGTGACTTTGCTCCTGCTCAGCCTCGTTAGCAAGCTCGGTCACCAAAGCCTGTTTTTTGAATTGGCGTATCCTGATAATAAGCCAGGGCAAAAATACCACCAACGCTACCAGGTCAAGAACTTGGGATTGACGAAAGCCCAAGAGCACCGGTTCATCGGTACGGAGGAATCTAATGCCAAAATCACCGGCAGCAAAAAGGCAAAAACAAAAGAACGCAAGACAGCCTTCGGGTTTAAGTTTCCCCCGAAGCCGCCACACTACAGCAAAAACTATCAGCCCCCATAATAAATGATAAATTTGAGAGGGATGCATTGGAACATTCAGAGGAGCAACACTGTTCGGGTGAGTATAAATGATTGCCCACGGCAGATTAGGGGCAACGGGGCCAGTGCAGCAGCCATTTATGAGGCAGCCAATCCTGGCCACGGCTAGAGCTAAAGGCATCCCAACAGCAACGGCATCTCCTATACTAAGTAAGGTGGAGAAGCGCATTCTAGTTACCCCCATATAGATCAACGCTGCCCCAATGATGCCGATAATCATCCCGTTTTGAGCCAGGCCAGCAAAGCCGATAATATCTCGGGGGTTCGCTACGAAATAGTCCCAGTCATAGATTACATATGCTAGCCGTCCTCCGATATAGCCGCCAACAATACCCCAGAGGAAAATACTATAGAGATCACGCTCGATGCCTATTTTTTTTGCTTCCCTGAGCATGACGACTAACATTACTATAACCGCTATACCCGCTATAATCCCCCACCACCGTACCGAGTGGGAGCCAATGGTGAAAGCAACGGGGTCTATGCTGATAGTGAGCATTTATCCTTTCCTTTCGTTTTAAGAGAAAATAGCATCGACGAAGACCTCGGCATCAAAGGGAGCCATGTCCTGTAATTTTTCACCAGTACCAATATAAGAAATGGGTATGTTTAACTGGTCGCAGATGGCAAATATTATGCCGCCTCGGGCTGTGCCATCCAGCTTGGCCAGGAAAATACCGGTGACGTCCACGGCTTCGGTGAAATGTTTAGCCTGAGCCAGTCCATTTTGCCCTGTGGTAGCGTCCATTACCAGCAAAACTTGATGAGGGGCTGAAACATCGTGCTTGGCTACCACTCTCTTTATCTTCTTGAGTTCTTCCATGAGATTAAACTTTGTATGAAGGCGACCAGCGGTATCGATAATCACCGCTTGAGCATGGCGGCTGTAGCCGGCCTGAACGGCATCATAGGCAACTGCTCCGGGGTCGCCACCTGGTTGGTGTGCGATGACTTCGGCATCTACTTTCCCTCCCCAGTGTTTAAGCTGCTCGATAGCTGCTGCCCTGAAGGTGTCTGCTGCTGCCAGGATAACTCGCTTTCCCTGCGAAGTGAAACCATAGGCCAGCTTAGCAATGCTTGTCGTCTTGCCTGAGCCATTCACGCCGACCACAAGAATGATATAAGGGGATTCTCTACTTTGCTCAGGAATCGGATTTGCTCTCTGGGGGGTGCTTAATAAACTTATCATCTCCTCTTTCAAAGCTTCTCGTATCTGAGATACCTCTGAAAGCCTGTCTGTTCTCACCCGCTGTTTGACTTTGCTCAGGAGTTTGCTCGTGGTCTCTACACCAACATCAACCGAGACAAGCAACTCTTCCAATTCCTCCCAGACCTCATCCCCGAAAGCGTCACGGTTAAAAATATTAGCTATCTTGCCAAACCAAGTTTCCTTGCCTCTTTTTACTCCTGGTTCAGTCTTTTTTAACAAGTCGAACAAGCTACCTCCGTAATCGAGAGTACCTGTATATGATAGCACAAGTGTGGACGACTTTTTAGCTGGAGGTTTCTCGTCTTTCTGGCGAGGGTAGCTCCGACTCTTTCCCCAGGAACAAGAGAGGATATATGATGTCGCTCAGGCAGCAAGGAATCCAGACTGCCAGAAACAAAATCAGGAAGATAAAAGGAAGCAAGGGAATCCAAGCATCAGCTATTCCGAAGGCCATGATGTAGAATAAGGATGCCCAGGTACTTAATAATACGTGCCCAAAGTGTGGGATTTTGGTTGTTTGTCTCCAATAGCTGATTCCAATGCCTGCAAGTGCAATGAGATTTATCCACCAGTGCTCGATAAAGGGCACATGAAACTCCATTTGGGCATGGAGTAATTTCCCTCCCAGATAAGGAATCAGGGCGTCGCTTATCGTGGCTATACCGATTGACCCTGTCCAGCCAATCAAAATCACAGCCCAGAATTTCCCTTTCTTGTATCTCATGTACATAGCGGTGGTTACAAGTGCGCTCAATAACACATGTACCGGGTGTAGGGTGTGGAAAACAGTTTCAGAAATATCGTGAGGAACATTGCCTAAAACTACTATAACCATGATGATAATGCCCGTGAGAGCGCCAAGAGCTGTGAAAGGGACATGCTCTCTGAGTTCGTGCGCTATGCGCTTGACCATTTCTTAATTTTGCAATGGGCTATTTTTCGTAACATTGGGAGCAGAGTCCGGAGAATTCAGAAAGATGATGTTCGGTATGAAAGCCAAAATTCTGGGCGAAGTCATTTTCCTCTTGACATAATCCTTTGTCGGCAAATTCTTGAATGGCTCCGCAGTGCTGGCAGATCATGAAGCGATGACAGCCTTCCATAGCATCTAAGCTGCACTTCACAAATCCGCCGCTGGATAGCACTTTGTGAGCTAGATTGAGGCTGCAAAACAAATCTAGTATGCGATAGATGGTGACGTGGTTTAGATATTTGCCTCTGGTGCGCAAGATCCCCTGTATATCGTAAGGGGAAAGCGGTTTTTCGGTTTCTTCCAGTACCTCGAGCACAAGCTTCCGTGGCTTGGTTGCCTTGTGCCCCTGGGCTTGTAAAATCCGAATCGAGTCTCGAACCACGAGCGCTATTATACTGGAGCGAGAAACTAAATGCAACACTATTGCAATTAGCTATTAAGAATAATCGCCAGCTATTCTAATCATTTCCCCTCAAGCCACGAGTTCTTCAAGCAATACTACCGCAGCTTCCTTATCCAGGGGCTGGTTATTGTTGCCACACTTGGGCGATTGCACGCAAGAAGGGCAGCCATCAGTGCAGGGACACTCCTCCACCGCTTTCAAAGTGGCCCGCCAGAGTTCGGTTATCATCTCGAATCCCTTTTCGGCGATGCCGATACCTCCGGGGTGGGCATCGTAAATAAAAATCTGCGCCTTGCCCGTGTCGGGGTGAAAAGGAGTTGAAACGCCGCCAACGTCATTGCGGTCGCAAAGGGCAAACAAGGGAAGTATGCCAATGGCAGCGTGTTCGCAAGCATGTAAACCGCCGTGGAAGTCAAGCCCGGCGTCGGCTATCCTATCAATCGCCTTCTGAGGCAAGTCGAACCACAGGGCCTTGGTGGGGAAGTTTTGTGCTGGCAAATCAAGGGGCTCCTCTTCGATGACCTCTTCGGTGAACTGTTTTTTCCTCTTAAAGCCCACTACCGTGACGGTAACATCAACATCTCCGAAGTAGACCTTCACCCACTGGCAATCCTTTTCCTCGAGCAGCTTCGTGACCCGGATGTCGTGTATCTCCATAGTCTGGGTATAGTAATCTACAGGCCTAGGTTCTGCCCAGGCAATGCGCCGGGCTAAATCAAGTTCCGTGATAAGATAAGATTCACCCTGGTGGAGGTAGATGGCGCCGGGGTGTACTTGAAAGAAGGCGACGCTGGCTTCCACTGTCTCTAACAAGCAACCCTCCCGACCATCGATGACAGCATAATTTTGCCCTGATGTTGCCCTTATATTTATATCCTGAGCAGGATAGGAGATAGAAGGAGCGACATGCCATCTCTCGTGGCGTTTTCTTAGCCTCCCTTCTTGTTCTAGCTCAGTTAGCATAATGCCAGTGTCGGGCCCGAAGAATTCTTCATCCTTATCTGCTAGCGGTTTTTCCCAGGCAGCGCAGATGAGATGGGGCTTCAGAATATAAGGATTGCCAGGATTGATTATGGCATTGTCAAAGTTCTTGCTGAAAAAGAAATCGGGATTGCGCATCAGGTATTGGTCGAGCGGGTTTTCCTGTGCGATCAGGAAGCTCAAAGAGCTATGGGTGCTTCGGCCGCTACGCCCTGCCTGCTGCCAGGCACTGGCAATGCTTCCGGGATAGCCGGTAAGCACGGTCGCCTCCAGGTCGCCGATATTTATTCCCAACTCCAGGGCTGTTGTTGCGACCAGCCCGAGAAGCTCGCCGTCGAAGAATTGGTGCTCAATTCGGCGTCTGTCTTCAGGAAGGTACCCCGCCCGGTAAGGGCTGATTTTATCTTTCAGGGAGGGAGGCAGTTGTCCTTGAGTATAAATATAAATGAGTTCGGCGAGCTTACGAGTGTGGGCAAATACCAGACTACGAATCTCCTTCTGAACAAGCTCTCCGAGAAGAAAAGCCGCCTCACTGTTGGAACTGCGTCGGCTGGTCTTAGCTTCATCAATAACAGGCGGATTCCAAAAGGTGAAGTATTTCTCACCATGTGGTGAGCCGTCTTCAAAAATGGCCTCAAAAGGCAAGCCGACGATATTTTGAGCATGCTCTTCAGGATTGGCAATGGTGGCCGAGCAGCAAATAAACTTAGGGTTAGAGCCATAAAAAGCACAAAGCCGCCGCAGCCTCCGCAGGACATTGGCTACGTGAGAGCCAAAAACACCTCGATAAATATGAGTCTCATCTATTACGACATATTTGAGATTACGAAACAATTTAGACCATGATTGATGGTTAGGCAAAATGCCCAAATGGAGCATATCCGGGTTAGTAAGCACTATTCTTGCCTGTTTTCTTATGTTTGCTCTCTCATTCTGTGGTGTATCACCGTCGAAAGTGGCCACAGCTCCTGGGGCGAGAAGTTGGGGGAGGTCCTTCGTTTCGCCCAGGATTTGTTTCAGGCTGCGTAGCTGGTTCTGGGCTAGAGCTTTCGTGGGGAAGATATAAAGAGCACGGCTAGCCTTATCGTGTAAAAGCGCCTCAAGCGTGGCTAGATGATAGCACAAGGTCTTGCCGCTGGCACTGGGCGTGGCTATTATCACGTTTCTCCCAGCCCGGATTGCATTCAAAGCCCTCGCCTGGTGGCTATAAAGAGCTGGTATGCCCATGGACTCAAGAGAAGCTTGAAGGCTGGGATGGAGGGGATTATCCAGTTTGCCAAAGATAGTGCCCTGCGACGGAATGCGTTCAATATGGACAACCTGCTGGCGATAATTAGGTAAGCTAACAAGGTGATGGAGAAAGGCAGCAGCATCCATCAGGGAAAAGTTTCTATTTCCGAACTCAATAACTCTACATCGGGGTAGTTCTGGACAATGAACTTTACGACATTGGACAAAGTTTCATCGGCGTGTCTTCTATGGTTGCTAACGGAGGCTATGCCTAAGGTAGCTAATTGCCATAAATTCTGATTATCCACCTCAGCTATGGAAACATTGAACCTGTTTTTTATCCGTGTAGTGATAGACTTAATTACCTGTCTCTTACCTTTGAGGGAATGGTTCTCAGGGAGGCGAAGCTCAATTTGGCACACACTGACGTGCATCGTTTGTTCCCCTTCCTTATTTATCCCCTTGCTAGGGAGAGCTTAGATGAGAGTTATAATCCTTTTCTAACAATGTAAACGATGAGGTCAGCAAGACGACAGCTATAGCCCCACTCGTTGTCATACCAGGCTAAGACCTTTATCAGGCTGTCATCAATGACCATAGTGCTTAAGGCATCGAAAATTGCACTGGCTGGATTGCTCTTAAAATCTGAACTCACCAATGGCTCGTCGCAATATTCCAGAATTCCCTTAAGCTTTCCGTCAGCAGCCTTACGAAAGGCATCGTTAATTTCCTCAGCGCTTACCTTTCTATTCAGGTCAGCGACAAAGTCAACGACAGACACCACCGGAGTGGGCACCCTCAGGGCAATACCATGTAACTTTCCCTGAAGTTCCGGAATGACTACGCCCACAACACGAGCTGCACCAGTGGTAGTTGGGATGATATTGGTGGCAGCGGCTCTCGCTCGGCGCAGGTCGCGGTGAAACACATCCAGTATCTTTTGATCGTTAGTATAAGCGTGGACGGTAGTCATTAATCCGTGAACAATTCCAAAGTTTTGATGAAGGACTTTAATTACAGGGGCAATGCAATTCGTGGTGCAGGAGCCGTTGGATATAATGCGGTGCTTGGCCGGGTCATATTGCCCTTCATTGACACCAAGGATAATAGATATATCTTCTTCTTTAGCTGGTGCTGAAATAATTACTTTCTTAGCACCACCTTGAAGATGAGCGGCAGCCTTGCTCGCTTGGGTGAAAAGCCCGGTAGATTCAATCACAATGTCCACCCCGTAGTCTCGCCAGGGAATTTTCCCTGGCTCACGCTCAGCTAAGACCTTTATTTCCTTCCCGTCAACTACAATGCAATCGTCTTTGGCTTCCACCTTACCGGGATAGATGCCATAGTTACTATCATACTTAAAAAGATGGGCATTGGTTTTAGCATCGGTAATGTCATTAACCCCTACCACCTCCACCTTATCGCCGCAACGCTGGATAATTGCCTTTAGAGCTAACCTGCCAATACGCCCGAAGCCGTTGATTCCTACTTTTGTTGCCATTTTTCGATTCTCCTTTCTCGTCTAGTCTTTAGCTATATATAAAGAGGCACCATCCATATCAACATTGCCCACCCTGTCTTCCTTCGTCAAGAGCTTAAGATGAGCAATGGTCTCGGTAACAGCCATTCGTTTGTCCCAGACTGGCAAATCCTGAAAAGCAGTTTTCCCTCCGTTGACAGTCCAGGGGATTTGCTGAGCTATATTGTAGGCTGTCTTCAAGCCGTCGTGCAGAGATCTCATGATGGCTCTCTTCCTTTCCTCGTGATGCTGGAGTATCTTTTCTATTCTCAGCCCTAAAGCGTTGAACACCGGCCCATGTCCCGGGAGTATAAAATTAACCTTAAGGCGCTCTAGTTTTTCAAGTGAAGAAATATAGTCGCCCAGGGGGTTATCGCCAGATTGGGGATTGAAGCCAACGTGGGGAACGGTGTCATACAAGACATGGTCACCGGTGAGAATAAACCTCTTCTCTCGTTCATAAAGGCAGACATGGCCTGGTGAGTGCCCCGGCGTCCATAACACCTCAAGTTCGAAGGAGTCGTTAGAAATTGTGTCGCCATCCTCTAACTTTACTTCAGGTAAATCAGGGGTGACATATTTATTCATCCATAATGAAGCCTCTTTCAACTGAGGTAATTCGTCCTCAGGGGCACCGTTCTGCCGAAGCATCGCTTCAGTCTTTTTAAGCAGGGCAGCAAAATCTTTATACCTGGGAAAGATAAAACCCGCATCAATCTTGTGAATAGCTACTTGAGCCCCGCAAATTTGTTTTATCTTGGTTGATAACCCGTAATGATCGGGGTGTATATGGGTGATAACAGCTTTTTTGATGTCTCGAAGTTTGAGGTTTGCTGCTTTTATCCCTTCCTGGAGGGTCCAGAGGGATTCCTGGCTATCCCAGCCGCTATCAACCAGTATATGACCATCGCTGCCTTCAATTACATAAACATTGGTATACCATGATGTACTTTCAGGAGCAGGAGTTTTTATTTGGTGAACACCGTTTAATATCTCCATTATTTCATCCTCTCCAAATTATATAATGCCCTTTTGCCAGGGTATTGTGCAGCCTCTCTTAATTCCTCCTCTATCCTGAGGAGGCGGTTGTACTTAGCCAGTCTCTCGCTGCGGCAGGGGGCACCAGCTTTGATGAATCCGGCATTACTAGCTACCGCGAGGTCGGCAATAGTAGTATCCTCGGTCTCACCGGACCTGTGGCTGATAATGGTTGTCCACCCGGCCTGCTGTGCCTTTTTGATAACAGCCATGGTTTCACTGAGTGTGCCTATCTGATTTGGCTTAATAAGGATTGAATTGGAGGCCTTCTGGGCAATGCCTTTTTCCAGGCGCTCTATGTTGGTGGCATAAAGGTCATCGCCCACAAGGTTAATCTGTTTTCCTAGTTGAGCAGTGAGCAACGACCAGCTTGCCCAATCATCCTCAGCTAGACCATCTTCAATGCTGATGATGGGGTAATCAGAGGCTAACTTGACATAATAATTAATCATTTCCGCGGAAGAGAGGGTTACACCTTCCTGGGATAGGGCATATTTCCCATCTTGGTAGAAAGTGCTGGCGGCTGGGTCCAGGGCGATAAATAAGTCCTGGCCAACTCTATAGCCAGCCATGTCGATGGCTGCTAGTATCAACTCCAGCGCATCTTTATTAGAAGGGAGCCGGGGGGCAAAGCCACCTTCGTCTCCCACATTGGTGCTTAATCCCTTATCTTCAAGCACTTTACGCAGGGAATGATATACTTCGCTGCTTATTTGCAGGGCTTTATTGAAGTTGGCGGCGCCCACTGGCATTATCATAAATTCCTGAAAATCGGTAGAGCCCAGGGCATGCTTACCACCATTTAGAATATTTAACATAGGGACAGGCAATAGGTGAGCGCTTGCCCCTCCTAAATAGCGGTATAAAGGAAGACATCGGAAGCCAGCTCCGGCTTTAGCTACGGCAAGAGATGTCGCAAGTAGGGCATTAGCTCCAAGTCGGGCTTTGTTAGCAGTGCCATCAAGTTCAATTAGTCGCTGGTCAACAGCTGCCTGCTCTAAAGCAGACATGCCCGCTATTGCTGAAGCAATCTCACCATTGACGTGTTCTATGGCTTTTAGAACACCGAGCCCTCCATATCTACTTTTATCACCATCCCGAAGCTCCACAGCCTCATATTTCCCTGTGCTTGCCCCTGAGGGGACAGAGGCGACACCGGTGGTGCCATCAACCAATATCACCTCCACTTCTATGGTAGGATTGCCTCGAGAATCGAGAATCTCTCTGGCTTTTACCTTCTCGATACTTGCCATTTCCAAGCTTATTCTATGGCTAACTCACTGTCACTGCCAGTATAGTGAAGCAATCTCATGATCTTTTGCGCCTCTTGACCAAAGAAATTGCTTTGTCCACTGCCTCCGTAGCGCTCTGAACTCTAATTATAGAGTCCTCCGCTTGCCCGTTTCGTGACAGTGACCAGGTATTCAAGCCGATGACTGGTATACTACTCTTCAGAGCATAAGCAATTTCGCTTAGAGTTCCGTAACCTCCGCCGATGGCAATCACCGCCTGGGCTGACTTCACCACCGCGACATTTCTGGCTTCGCCTATGCCAGTAACCACGGGAATATCTACCCAGGGGTTTGCCATGCTTGCATTTTTCCCGGGCAGAATGCCCACGGTCAAGCCGCTTTTTGACTTGGCCCCGCGACAAGCAGCTTCCATCACACCACCCAAGCCACCGCATACTATAGTGGCGCCTCGCTGGGCTAACAATTCACCCACACTTTCTGCTAGCTTAGCTTCTTCTGGGGGGCAGGAGGAATCCCCAATGACGCCGATAATCATTTTCTGGCTTATCATATTATATTATCACACAGCCTGAGTCTCAGCGAATTGCATTGTAGCACGATTTCATCCCGCAGAGGAAAAGACGATGGCATCACGGCTTATTGAATAAGGTGCCCGATTATTAACTTTTAAGGGACAAGGCTTGATATTGTGTTTTCAGAGGTATTTGCTGTTATTCGTTTGTCAGCGGGGCTAGATTCTAGATTCTTCAATCATTCTACCTATGCATGCAATAAATTGGCCCATTTTACTAAATTCGAGAATAGGTAATACGAGCCAGCAGGCGTTTCAAACGGACAAAGCCGTTAGCTTAGAATAGACTCTTTTCAATCTTATTCTGTTGTATCGTTGAATTATGATACAGGGCAGGTTTACCAGTATTGCGTATACTATCATCACAATGCCTACATACCAGGGATTCCAGATGAAGAACACGGGGCTTAATAGAAACATTATCCAGTGGGCAAGCTCGGCCCGGCATGTTTCTCTGATGAAATTATCAAGATAAAAATCATCAAGTCCCTTGAGGTGTTTCTTCTGGAACCCTTTCTTAAACAAGGCAGCGCCATCCGGTAACCTTTTCTTCCACTTCTTCAATCTGAATATTCTTACGTAAATCTTGCCGTTTTTCTCCCATTTCCTCTGTTTATACAGCCAGAACCCGGTATCAAATGAACTAAGTGGAATATGTGTTATCAAGTAAGACACACCTACATGAATAATGAGCCAGGTGGCAATATCAAGCAGAATTGTTGGCAGTGTAGGTAGATGTAACAGCATTAATTGTTCGCCTTACGCCTTAAATCTATTTCTCTGCCTTTCCATTTGATACTTCCAAATAGAAAGATACGAACAAATGAATAGGCAAAAACCAAAACGAAGAAAGCCATGGATATTGGGTAAAACAGCGCGTTATAAAACTTAAAATTGCCAATTCGTGCAAGCATCCAGTAGATTTGAGTTGCGTACAAGATATACAGGCTACCATAAAGAGCTATTTGAATGTTATTTGTGGCAACGATTATCTCGATCAAGCTTCTGGTGG
>JGI2173J19968_10000383_pt1 | contig 16298 bp, 13 predicted proteins | sample DeeMarSWOR136_30_FD_19968 | JGI IMG/M metagenome (IMG submission 19968) | reverse complement strand
GAGAGGCGGGGTTTGATTGGAAAAGCGGGGGTTTTGGTGAATCCTAGCGTTCGTGAGGGTTGGGGTTTGAACGTGGTTGAGGCTAATGCGTTGGGAGTGCCTTGTGTGGCTTATGATGTGGCGGGTTTGCGTGACAGCGTTAAGGATGGAGTGACAGGTTTGCTAGTGGAAAGCGGAAATGTGGAGGTTTTGGCTGAAGCTTTGATTCGTGTTTTACAGGATGAGGCGTTGAGGCGTCGGTTGGGTGAGAACGCGTTGAAGTACGCTAAACAGTTCAGCTGGGACAAGACGGCGGAAGAGTTCATGAAGGTTTTGGAGCAGGTAATTGATGAAGATTGAGCCTTTAGTTTCTGTTGTTGTTCCGACTTTTAATTCTGAGAGGTGTTTGGAGAGGTGTTTGAGGTCTGTTAGGGCTCAGAGTTATTCGAACATTGAGATTATTGTTGTGGATAACTATTCAGTTGACGCTACAAGGGAAATCGCAGAAAGGCATGCAGATTCAGTGTTGGTAAAGGGTCCAGAGCGGTGCGCACAAGTGAATTTTGGAGCCAGGTATTCTAAAGGTAAGTATGTTTATTACATTGGCTCCGATTTCGTCTTAGAATTAACTGTTGTTGAAGAAGCTATCCGAAAATGTGAGTCTGAAGGTTTTGACGCCATTTGTGTCCACAATACTTCTGACCCTAGTGTTAGCTTTTGGTCTAGAGTTAGGAAGCTTGAGAGGGACTGTTACGCGAATGATTATTTGAACGTAGCAGCACGCTTTTTTAGAAAAAGAGTTTTTCAAGCGATTGGGGGTTTCAATGAAAATTTAGTTGCGAACGAGGATTACGATTTGCATAATCGGCTAGTTCGGCAAGGATTTAAAATCGGTTTTGTGTGTTCCAAGGAGGTCCATATTGGTGAACCGAAGAATTTAGCGGAAATTGCTGCTAAACACTATTACTATGGTAAAACCCTAAAAAATTTTCTTGACGTCAATCCCGACAGGGGCAAAAGACAAATTAGTCCTTTGCGACCAGCTATATTTAGAAACCGCAGAAATTTTGCGAAACATCCAACGTTAACCACGGGCTTTGTTGTCTACCAAATGGTTAGGTATACTGCTGCAGGATTAGGTTTTCTTATGGGCGAGATTTGTAAATGATTATTGCATTAATAGGAAATGATGGCAGTGGGAAGACAACGATAGCCAAAGAATTGACGAATATTTTTAAAGATTCAGGACTGGAAGTTATTTACAAACACGAGTATGAATATACGGTCTTAAAATTTCTGTTCGGAATTATCGGAATGGGAAAGGTTGAGCAAGAAAGAAAGGGGATGATAGTAGAAAGAAAAAAATCTTGGAAATATTATTGTTGGCCTTTTCTGGTATGGTTCGATGTATTTCTCCAGTATCTCTATTTCAGACTTTTCAGGAGGAAAGCAATCATGGTTTTGGACAGATATCCATATGATCACTATATGAGTTTCGATTATTTGGAATCCTTGACATTTTTAAGCAGGTGGATGTATTTGCATTTTCCCAAGCCCGATATAAGCGTTATTTTGTGGACCAAGCCGCATGTTGCGTATGAGAGAAAAAAGAATACGCACGATTATACATTGGAGTTCTACGAAAAACAAACGGTATCGTACTTCAAGTTGGCTGATCAGCTGAACATATCTACTATTAACACAAATAAGGAAGTTAGGCAAACTCTTTTTGAAACCGTTAGACATATCATATCTTTTTTATATAAAAAAAGAAAGTTTGAGTGGCTTTCCAAGCTTTCTGCCTTGCGATTGAATTCACTTAACAAAATAAAAAGAATCTCGATAATAATACCTACTTATAGGAGGGGTGATAAACTTTTAGAACTCTTGAGGTCGTTAAAGAAAGAGATAAGAAATTTGGAGAATGGTATTGAGGTGAAAATAATAATTGTGGATGACTCGGAAACCAAAGAAGTTGAGACTGTTCTTGAAAGTGTCGCTTCAGAATTTGGAAAGGTTGCACCTATTTCTGTTCAATGGTCTGGAGGGAATAGATATCCAAGTTTTTGTCGAAATTTGGGGGCAAAATGTGCTAGAGGGGATGTTTTAATATTCGTGGATGATGACAACAAATTATCTGGTAAGGTTTTACAGACTGTGGTCTCATGCTTTAGTTCTTTCCCATTTCTGGGGTTGCTTGGCGTTATGAATTACGATGATAGAGGATGCGTGTGGTCAGTTGGAGGACACCTCATAAAAACTCCTTTTTCTGTTATTGCCAGAAACTCCACAATGATCCCAACAAATTGTGGCTATTTAGTTCCTACGGATTATGTTCCAAATCTCTACGCTGTTCCTAAAAAGTTGTTTGCAAATGTAGGCGGTTTTGACGATCGCTTCTTCCCTCAAGGCTTGGAGGAAGTGGATCTATCCCTCAGAATCTGGAAAAATGGAAGAACAGTCAGCGTTGCGCTTGACAGAACTTCTTATACAACACATATGTTCGGCGAGGTTTCGAAAACTCCCTCCAGACCATCTAGGTACTTCTTGAGAGGTAGAAGCAGAATTCTGCTGTATCACAAGCACTTTAGAAAGCTAATATTATGGAGGTGTGTGCCAGACATAATTATCAGAAGTATTATAACTTTAACTTACGAAGTACCGCTGAGAGTTAAAATATTGCTTATTCAGGAATACATCAGAGGGGTAAAATCGGGCTTAACTGCCGTTAGAGAAAATAATGGTGGCAAAAATGAAGCTTTCTATCCTATTTGAAAATCTGCGAGGCAGTTATTTTAGTGTTCTGAAAACGCCAAATGAAAAAGTTAAAGAAATTAAATTTCTAAAAAAAGCTGAAGATATTGTTGCTGAATTGCTGAATAAAAAATCAAGAGATAAAAACGTTGTTGAATACATACAGAACAACAGGCTTACAGGTTATTACGTTTACTTGAGGGAGCGGGGAATACTTAACCCCATCAGCGGTGGTGAGAATCTTGAAAGGGATGCCTATGAAAGACTGAAAAAACTATTGAATACTGTTAATCATTTAAGTGTTGTTGCAAGGGAGATTGAGGTAGATTTCTTAGTAATAAAATCGCTGAATATGCTACCATATTTGCCAGTCTCCGATGTTGACGTATTTGTAGAAGATCCTAAAACAATCGATTATTTTGAGAGAGCAAGCAATGTTTACGTGAAATCAAATGAAACGGAAGAAAATAAGTATAACTTTTTGCCGAGAGATAGCGAGAATTTTTTCAAATTGTCCTTTCACACAGCAGTTACATGGGATAATGTAAGGGTGGACGACTATACTATCAGCGATATGTGGGAAAAGTGTGTACAGATTTTGCCGTATGTGAGTATTAATTCTCCAATTGTCGAGGCACATATAAGAATCCAAGAGTGCCTCCTTGAGCGATTATATCTTACTTTAATGGATCATTTGTTTCTGTCAAATTATCTACAAGACTGGAGATGCTTAGAAGTCTCAAGTCTTCCTAAGTTTATAGAGTTAAAAGATTTGAAAAACTCAAAAGGCAGATTGCTACTTAAGAATATGTCGAGATGGATTCTTTGGCGAATCTACTATTTGACTACAGGTTTAGTACCTTTCCATGAAAGGAATAGTGAACATTAAGGCTTACGTAAATACCATTTTTATCACGTTATGTTATATAGCAGTTGCCTTTTTCGTAAAACTATTTTTGAGATTATCTTTCCAAAATAAGCATGATGAAGACATAATAAAAAGGCGATTTTGGCGACGAATACTAAAGATTCTCAATCTGGACAGAGAGATTGAAGCTTACAGTTTTTTGATTAAAGGCTATCTAAATATTCGACCTAAGTTTTTTGGTGACATATTTTCTTTGTTTCCTATTAAAAGTGAAAAGCCAGTGGTCAAGCTATTTCGAAAATTACCAGAATCTTCTATTGTATTTGATGTTGGTGCCCATATCGGCAAGTATACCCTTATGGCTTCTCCCAAGGCTAACTTGGTAATTGCAGTTGAAGCAGAACCGAGTAACTTTAAAATTCTTGAGAAAAACATTAAAACAAATAACCTTGAAAACATCAATGCTTTCAATGTTGCTGCGTCTAGAACAAATGGTGTTGCCAACCTGTATTTGGGTGAGGACAGTTCTACACACTCCCTTTCAATTGACTTGAGAAAAAAAGAATCAATTATTGTTGAGTCTAGGACTCTAGATTCATTAATCGAGTTGAATAAATCCAAGATTGACTTAATAAAAATCGATGTTGAGGGCGCTGAACTTGCTGTACTCGCAGGAGCACAAAAATGCCTAAATAACATCCGCATAATAGCCATCGAAATACACAGAGAAGAAAATAAACAAAAAATTGTCAACTTGTTAGAAAAAAATGGATTATCGACCTATTGTGAAGGAAAATTTGTAATAGGGAAAAGAGAATGTGATTAGAAATGAAGATTCGAGAAAAGGATATAAAGAAAAATCTTTACGAAAAACGGGAGTACAAAGAGACATTTCTAGATATTCCAGTTTATAGCGCGCACTACTAGTTGGTAGAGTCAAACGCATGAGAATTAAGAGAATGTTTCGAATGGAGAAAAGCCAATTACTGGAATACATTTACAAACTGTGCATTTATGCAACACCGCTATTGATTGGGTTATACTTAACTCTCGGACGAATATTCCTGTATTCTGGAGGCCCTATACATGCAACAGATCTTGAAACCCCCCTTAATTCTATATTCTATTTTTGGAATTTTTTATATCCAAGCCACCCTGCAGCTTTGGGGAGCATAGCATATCCTGCTACATACGACTTTATATACGGATGTATTTCTATTGTTAGTTTCTCGAATGAGTTTGCTAGCCAAGTCTTGGTGCTCTCTTTACCCCCGATTGTTGCATATACTGGAGTCTTATTATTAACAAGGAAAATCATGAAGACCAGTGTTGTTGCAAGCATATTTGCTTCTGTCTTCTATGCGTTTTCCCCTTCCTTTCTAGCTTGGTTTACATTACCTTACATGCTTGGGGTAGCTCTAGTCCCGTGGCTATTTTATATCGGTTTAAGCGCATTCAAATATATTTTCAGTGATAGACAATCGCTAATAATCCTTCTATTCTATTCTTTGATGTTTGCACTGATCCTTAGTTTATTGACTGGCCTATATTTCCACATATTGCCACTGATCCTAATCTCACTAGTCATCTCTTTTATGTTCATGATAATCGCTCTGCCCTTTAAAGTCACTAGAAAACATATTTTATGGCTAGGCGTTTTAATATGCCTGATTGGATTTTTCTATTTCTTATCATCCCCACGCATATTTGACCTCTCCTCAACTCTAACGGCAGAAAATCCTGCCCTTAGCACCCCCATAGATGTGATAAAAGACTTTTACCAGGAAGCAACTATCCTTAATAATTTCAAACTCGCTGGTGGAACACCCAATAACGAAAGGTTTATTTTATTGCGGGAAAATCCTATTGGCTTTTTCATTCCTATCTTGGCTTTTTCTGGGCTGCTTTTTATTAAAAACAAAGATGTTAAATCGCTTTTTTCTACTAAAATCATCCTGCTTTACTCTTCTTTTGTTGTAAATTCCATTGTGCTTCTTGCGATTGCATATATCTTCAGGGAATTTGTATTTTCAAACAATCTGATTGTCACAAATATATATTTGTCTGGTATGAGACGCCCAGAAAGAATTCTTGAAATGCTTTCCCTCTTTTACAGTTTAGGGATGGCTTTTTCGCTTTCTGTAATCCAATGCAAACTCAGCAAAAGCAGCGCAACTAGTTCTAAGTCACCTTCAGTTGACAAATCAAGCTTTGCAGAGTCTCCTTTAAGCATATCTCACAGAAAAACCGGCACCATATTATTAATCATCTTGATATTTACCTATGTGTTTTATTCTGGTATATATGTTGCACCAAATCATCCAGCCAACGCGCAGTTCTTTAGTTCTAGACCCGAAGATTTCACGGCAGTAGAAAATTTCCTCAATCAGCGTGAGATTCAGGCTTCAGAGTATGATGCTACATTCCGATACTCAATTCTCCCCTTATATAGTCCCTTAATAGGTTATTTCCGTTATAATTATCCAAATATATTTTACGTTGGAAGTTTTGCACCCGATTACGTTCGAAATTTTATCATGACTACTAATAAGATGATAGCTGAAAAGGATACATCAGCAATTTGGCCACTCAGCCTATCTTCAGTCAAATACATAGGCATTCTTCCACAAAGCTTCTCTGAGGACGAGCTTCAAAGCTGGAGGTTAAAAGGAGAAATAAGGACGTCAGGAGCATTTCTTTTTGGAGACCCACAAAACTATAACTCCTGCATTTCAAATTTACCTAATTCTACGCTGTTGTATCAAGATGAAATGTCTGTTTATACTAACGAGTTGGCTATTCCTAGAGTATTTGCGCCAGAAATGCTTGTACATGCCCAAGGAGATTTAATTGATGTATTCAGATCATTGAGCGAACTTAACAGCATGTTTCCTTTGTCAAATTTCGTGTTGATGGTAAATCAATCAAAAGCGATTAGCAGCGGCAATAGCTTCATAATAGATGATTTTGACAAACAATCACAGATTGAGGTAGATATATCAAACCTTACTGAGCATAAATTCGAATACAAATTTGACGAAAAAAAGGTCTCAATTAACGAAAGCTCCGTAATTGTTTGGTCGCAACAGAAAATGGTTTCTGTCGAAGAAAATATCATAATGATAAATGGAACTATTCCCCCCAACCAACAGCACCTGTCTGTATGGGTAAAAATACCGCCAACGAGTTCATTAATGAATCTGCAGTTGATTTTAGGCGATGAACTATTAGATAAGATTAGTTTTTCCATACTCGATGAAGCGACCGCCCTACCAGCGGAAATAGAAAACACAACAACTTCTGCCATTGACGACAAAGTTAACCTTGATGTCTTGGTTAATTCTAAGGATTTGAGACCAACAACGTTTCGAATAATTGTTCAAGGTGAATCTAATTCTTCAGTGGAAATAGCTCTTAAAAATGAGATACAATTCAAAGAGATTTTTGGTTTAGAGCTGTATTATGACGACACATTTGATATGGGTAAAAAGCAAAAAGAGGGAACTGAATTTTCTATTGTGGTGCCAAATCAGGAGGGTGCAGAAGTGTATTGGCCATTGAACGTTAATGAACATGCAATTGAGTACGCAATTACAGCCCCAATTGAAACTCACAAAGCCCTAGTTTTTGCAGTATCAATAAACGAAAGCTCGGGATGGCATAAAATTGATGAAAGCGTGAAGTGGTCGTCACCAGTTGGAGTGCAGACCGATTTAGATATCTCCCTTCGAGAAGGAAAAAACGAGATTATGGTTCCTCTTTTCTTCGGAAATGTTTATGACAAATCTTGGAAATTAGAAGCCTCTGTAAATTCAGGCAGAATTACGGAAATTGAGCACATGATTGGAAATTATTATGGCAATATTTGGTTTGTAAGAATAAGTGAAATACAGCAGGAGACTTTATCCCTCCATTTTAATGTGTACTGGGATAGTTTCGAACTGCAATTATATCGAATGCACACGTTTGCAGGCGTAGTATCCATTCTTTTAGCGATACCGCTCGGCATTTTATGGGCAAAACGCAATAAACCATTTGGGAAAAAGAATAGTCCTGATCTTTCGCACGGATAAAAAAAAGCCATTAGAGAGCGAACTGAAATCGCAACTCTTCTTTTATTTTGAATTTGCTGTCTTAGCGCGCGCTCTTGAGATTCAATAGGTTTCAAGATTTTTGACAATAGAACTTTTGACCAATAACGCAAACAACTTGCGAAAACAAACTGAGAAGGATCTTTTCATACTCAACCTGAAATCTGGATTGGTAAGAGCCATGAAAGGGCTTGATTACTATCGGGTAATAGAGTATGCGATATCTTATCTCCTTTTAAACTTGAAGAAAGGAGACAGGGTTTTGGATATCGGTTCTCTAGATTCCATTTTCCCAATTTATCTTTCAGTTAAAGGTTATGAAATTTACGCTATTGATATAAACATTAAAGTCGGGGGATTGAAAAAATTAGCAAGAACTTTTGGTTTAAATAATTTCTGTTCTCTAGTCTCAGATGCAACGAAAATGCCTTTTCCAAATAACTTTTTTGATAAGATAACTGCTATTTCATCAGTCGAGCATATTTTACCAGTTGAAATAGGTGATTTTAAAGCTTTTAGAGAAATCGCCCGCGTTCTAAAAGTTGGTGGTAACGCGATAATTACGGTTCCTTATAAGAATGAAGTCTCCCAAAAATGGAGATATCATCCAACTCATGGGAGATATTTGATAAGATGGTACAACAAGAAATACCTAACAAGAATAGCAAAGACAGCTGGTTTGTCTTCTGAAATACTTTTTTTCTGTGATGATGTTGGGTTTGCAAGAATCTGGTATAATTTTTTGGAAATTTTCCTAAGTCCAATTTCCATTTTTTTTGGTCATGTTTTCTTGAGATTACGAACCATCCCTTTTCAAGCTAAGGGTGCAATCATAGTCCTGAGAAAAGACAAAGTATTTGATTATCATGAAAAAGGTTAGACTACAATTCCCAAAACAAGCGTCCAATCCTCTGAGTTTCTCCTTCGGCGCAGTAAATGTTTTAAAAATAAATAAGGGATAATTGGGCGTGACTTTCAAGTTCATTAACAAACAATGTATCGTTTAACCAGAATTACGGAGTAGAAGAAGCTAAAAAGAACTATTGTAATTTTTTGTTTTTGAGTAAAGAACAATGAAAAAAGTTGCAATATCAACTGCAAAGCTAATTGCGGGGATAATAATCGCAATTTTAGCTGCGAGTGCAATTTTCTTTAGAGTTTCAACAATGCTGACAGCAGGTCCGCAAGGAGTAGAAGCACCGCAAGGCGAAACAGGAACTACAGAACCTAAAGGCGCAATCGGCTTAACAGACCCAATTGAGGAAACTGGAACTACAGGCGAAACCGGACCGCGAGAGCTGAAAGGCAAACAAATGCCACACTTACCTGCATATGGCGACTTCTGGAATGGCATAATCGATACAATTGGAAAACATGGCTTTAGCATAGCTTGGATTACTGATACTCAGCTAAATAGCCAAGATGATACATGGGGCAACTTAGCCGACTATCTCGTTTCAGTCAAAGATGCCTATAACATTCAAGCCGTTGTACACACTGGGGATATAGTACAAAACGGAAGTGCTGTAAAGGAATGGGAAGTTGCTAACGCTTCTATGGGTAAGCTTCTGGATAACGGCGTGCCATACTGCTGGTGTACTGGAAACCATGACTACTGGGGAGAAGACCTAAGCGCAACCTACAAAGCCTTTAATGTATCTTCTCAAATTGGCGAACCCTATTGGCTCAGTTCATACGGCAATAGAAGCACAGCAATACAATTTTCATATGGTGGCTATGATTTTATCGTTGTTTGCGTAGAATTTCATGGGGCCGCTGGCGCTATCGCTTGGCTTACTGACATTCTCAACAATAACCCTGACAAAAACATCTTAGTTGCTACACATAGCTACTTGAACGCAACTGGCGGATACGGTGACCAATGGGGCGAGGAATGGGGCAACAACTTATTCGCAACATTAGATGCCTATCCAAACGTATTCGCAACAATAAACGGACACTGGACAACTTCGTATCGCCAAACCGTTGGCAGCCGCACAGAAATGCTTGCTGATTACATGAACACTAACTTCATGGTAGTGACCTACCTATTCTTTGACGTTTTCAATGAGAAGGTTTATGTTAAAACCTATCAACAAACAGATAGCGTCTGGTACACCGCAAACGCTCAAAACTTCAGCTTTGATATTGACTTGGTATAGCGCGCGCAGAGTTACTTTATACCTTTATGTTAGCTTCAAAAAATAGCACTTTTTTACTCTGAAAATGATTGGACTAATTTTGTCGACGCCGGGGTAGTGATAGAAAAAATCTAGGCCGCGCGCTTTTTTAGCACCCGTTCTTATTTTCAGTATTCACTCTCGTTAATGTCCAGTCTTCATATTAAATCTCCAAAACTATTTCTACGCTTTACTCCCTATTTAACGCGCGCGCTATTACTTGCTTTTCCCAGAGATCAGCAAGAATGTTACGTCCGTTGGATCAAATAGAGTTTCAAATTTACTGCTAGCCCCTGTCGTCGTTTGTTGAACATAGAATAGTAACAAAGCATGTGCGCGCTATGCGCGTATTTTCTTCTAGCGTTCATGCACTAATTCTTCAAGTTCTCTAATTGTTCTGCGCCTTCTCTCATCGTTTGCCGATTTTCGTTTCTCCAAAAAATGGAGAATTTGAATCGATAATTGCTCCAAAAAATCTCTGTCTTGAAAAAAATACCACCTACGGTTTGATAATAGCCATAGAAGTCGTTCGAAACCCTTTTCGGTTATCCCATAGTAAAATACACGCCCTCTTCTCGGACTTTGGTTTCGATAGAGCAACCCTTGTTTGTAGTAACGTTGAAGCACGTTGGAGAGTACCTTTGGGTGGCGACCATAATGAGAATTCAGTAATGGATCTGCGTCCAATAGTTCATATGCAGTCATCTCTCGTTGAGGCACATAGCAATTCATGAAGACGCTTGCGAGGACTGATCCTTTAACTATACTTTTCAAGATTTTTCACGTTAGTTCTCATCTTGATTAGACCCACTTTTTATTTGCGGAAAACGCTCATAAGCATTTTGGGATTCTATTTGATTTGTCAATATTGAGTTGAACATGCCGAGACGTAAGCCAATGCCAGAACCATGGCGAACTGAATAAACAATAGAAGCTTGCAAAGCAGTCACAAATTCCAAGCCAAATGCGCGCGCGCTATTAGTCAAATCTCAAATTAGTTACTATCTCATATAGATATGTTCTACAGCCTCGAAGAAAAAGCATTAAGAGGCATCTGTCTACTTCTTCTTTATGGTTCGCCTGTGGTTTGACAAGGGCACGCTTCTCTTGAAGGGGGAGGTGGGCACGCCTTACGGAAAGTGGGATCCCCGAGTAGGCTGTTTCAGGATCAAGGCGCTGCATTACCGAGACGTTTTAGAATACTTGGCGGAGAGCCACATTTCCTTCGAAGACGACGTCAAGCAGCTTCCTCCCCGTGAAACCCTGAAAAGCAAGATTCAACTGCGCCCTTACCAGGAGTCAGCCCTCCAAAAGTGGCAACGAGCCCGAAACAGAGGCGTTCTGGTTTTGCCCACCGCTGCGGGCAAGACCTACATAGCCCTGAAAGCCATTGAACTGCTGAAAACGCAAACCTTGATTGTTGTTCCCACACTGGATCTTATAGACCAGTGGAGAAGTCGAATCAAAGAATGTCTTGGCGCGGAATCCGGAGCCGTCGGCGGAGGCGAAAACACCGTGCGCATGATAACCGTGTCAACCTACGACTCCGCCTACCTGCAAGCAGCACACCTAGGCAACAAGTTCCTGCTCCTTGTCTTCGACGAGGTTCATCACCTCGCCTCGCCAAGCTACATGCAAATCGCCGAAATGTACATTGCACCCTACCGCATGGGCTTAACCGCAACCTACGAGAGAATCGACGAAAGACACCAGCTTCTTCCCCGACTCGTAGGAGACCTCGTCTACACAGTCGCCGTTGAAGAACTAGCCGGCAAACACCTAGCACCATACACCTACGAGAAAAAATACGTTGAGCTCTCCAACCGAGAGCAACAAATCTACAACAAAGAGATGGCGACATTCAAGAACTACCTCATAGAAAAACACATAGTGATGAAAAGCCCAAGAGACTTCCAAAGATTTGTGATGATCACTGGCAGAGACCCCCGTGCGCGGGAAGCGCTGCTAGCCCGAAACCGCGCCCTAAAAGTAGCCTTAAACAGCCAAGAAAAAATCAAGGCGCTAGCCAAACTGCTAGAGGCAAATAAAAACGAGAAAACCCTCATCTTCACCTTGCACACCGACCTCGTGTACGCCATAAGCCGCCGTTTCCTCATACCCGCCATCACCTATCTAACCCCAAAAGAAGAACGCCGCGAAATCCTTGAAAACTTCCGAAAAGGAAACTACCACACCATAGTAACCAGCCAAGTTCTCGACGAGGGCATCGACGTGCCAGACGCCACAATCGGCTACATACTCAGCGGAACCGGAAGCACACGAGCCTACATCCAAAGACTCGGCAGACTCCTCAGAAAAGTGGAAGGCAAAAAAGCCCACCTCATAGAAATAGTCTCCAAAGAAACCATGGAAGTTCGAATGAGTCGCAGACGAACCCAAAAAACCGAGGAGAAACCACCCCATGCTTCCTAGTAACCTGCTAACAGTCTGGAAACGAAAAGGCGCCATTCAGCCCAGATACGCCAAGCCATCCACAGCTAACTTGCAAGTAGCCAGCAACCTCATAGAAGCCTACAAACACAGCATAGGCAAAAAGAAAAGCGCCCTGAAAAAACTCTCAGACGACCTCGAAGACCAAGGCTACGACTACCACCTCATACGAGGCCTATCGCTTCTGCTCGACAGAAAAAGCGTCTTCAAATGCACCAGCCAAACCGACCCGCCCGAACTCAGACGCCGAATCTTCCAAGCGACAGGAAAAACCGAACCCGCAACGAACCCTGAAAAACGCAAAACAATAATCGAAAAAGTCGCCTCCCAACTGAAAATCTCAACCGAACAACTAGAAGAGTCTATGTACGCCGACCTAGAGAGCGAGCTAATCCTACAGGCCTTTTACCCGAATTCTCCGCAGGCACTGCTTGAAGAGTACAATCTAAGCTTAACTCAAACACTTCTTTTCGACTCTACAGAACTCCGATTCACCGTTTCAACCAACTGGCAAAGAATCTTTTTCAAGGCTAAACGGCTCGGATTAATATATGACGCTTACAAGGACGACGGATTCTGGGTTAAAATCGACGGACCCGCCAGCCTATTCAAACTCACCAGACGCTACGGCACCGCAATAGCCAAGCTCCTACCCGCCATCATAGCGAGTTCCAAATGGACAGTTGAAGCTAAAATCCTCTGGAAATTCACAAACCAAATCTACACCTTCAAATTCGAAAGCTGGAAACACGCGCCCCTCTTCGGAACTCACCCAATCACCGAGTCCTACGACAGCGCCGTAGAAGAAGACTTTGCCAAACGCTTCCAAGCCTTAAACTCCGACTGGCAGCTTAAGCGAGAACCCGAACCCGTCATAACAGGCCAACACGTGCTCATACCAGACTTCTCCTTCGAAAGAGAAGGCACAAAATTGTACATGGAAGTCGTCGGCTTCTGGACCACAGAATACCTCTTACGGAAAATAGCAAAGCTAAACAGAACAAAAGAACGCATTTTAGTGGCCGTCGACGAAACCCTAGCCTGCGAGAAACTAACAAAACTCGAAAACCAACAAACCCTAAGCATAATCTACTACCGAAACAAAATACCTTTAGGTCCAATCCTGCGATACCTACAAGACGCCTTCAAAGAAGTACACACCAAACAAACAGAGTTCCTAAAAAACCTCAACGTAACATTCACTGAACCAATAATCAAATTCGAAGAATTTGCCACCAGAACCGGCGTATCCACCCAAGCCGTAAGAGCAGCCCTAACCGAAAAAACCCCCAGCAACTACACCGTGCTACCAAACAGTCTAATTCGAAAAGACAAACTTGACCAAATCAGAAAGAAACTAGACAAGCAACTGGCCAAAACTGGAAAACTCTCCCTAACCGAGGCCGCAAAAATCGCCCAAACAGAACAGCAAGACCTAACTTCATTCCTCCCAACAATAGGCTACAAAATAATCTGGCACGGCATCAACACCGAAAAAGCCGAAGTCATCAAACCCAAATAGCGCGCAAAGGATCAAGATCCTAGAGGGTCTGGCAATAAATTTTCATATACTGCAGCTGATAGATTAGATTTAGCAGGCTAATAGCAATTGTATAATAGGTTTCAAAATTAACGTCAAGTTTTGGAAACATGTTATTGAAATCTGCATTTTTGCTATAGGAAATTTTTTCCACATCATTCCGTATTGACTCATATGTTTTTACGAGATTCATGATTACAGTTTTCAGCATTCTAGATTTGACTGAATCAAAAGGCTGATTTAAACTTGATTTTGGATTATTATACTGTGCTTCAACTAAAGCATCTGCTATTTTTTTAATATCAAGACAGTGTTTATTTATCCGTTGGCTGATATACTTCATCGCAGAATGCTTTTCTTGATTTATCATAGCGGATTCCTCCGAAAATCTTACTCGATTGGACACTTGCCGCGTTTCGTCTTTGATTAAACTCTTGAGGATTTCTGCACTTCCCTGAGATACTCGATCAAAGCGTTAACTTTGTCCTCATAGTCCTCTTCAGTAAGAAACTCCATGTATTCATTCGACGCATTGACAATGCTTTGCCGCTCATCCGCGGTCAGGACCTGCGAGACTATTACGCCTTCAAGCCACTTGGCAGCAGCTATTCGCTTATCCAAGTCTAAACTTTCAAACGTCTCCGCTAACTTTTTCAGAGGATCCTTACCTGCAACAGTGCGCATTATTTTCCCAAACAATTTAGCAGCTAAATCAATTATTAGTTTTATGTATTAAGAATTTGAATAGAGAGTAAGCTTGCGCGCGTCAAACACAAATCTAATCTTCTCTATCTGTTGTGTGCGTGCGCACCCCCGCCCCCGCCCGCGCATGCGTCCGTACCCTGTCTGTAACTCAGTCTCACTGTCTGTCACACAGAGCGCGAAGCTACGAGTTTAGTTACTAAACAAAAGAATTAAATTAAGTTTAATGTAACACATTACCATTCAATTTTATATTATGGGAGAGAGCAGACAATCCAAACCTTTGCTGTATTGGCGGAGAGCGTAACGAAAGAATACGGAAAAAAGGAGGTACTCAACAAAGTAAATTTGAAAATAAGCAAAGGAGAATTTTACGCTCTAATGGGCCCTAACGGATCAGGCAAGACCACGTTAGCTTCAATCTTAGCTTCTGTGAAGTCCCTGACCAGCGGAAAAATTGAAATTTTTGGAAAAAAGCCTGGAGACGCAAAGAAAATCACAGGGTATGTTCCTCAGGAGAATTTTTCGTCGCCCCTTCTTACTGGAAAAGAGAATTTAATGTATTTTGCTGAACTTTTGGGCTATACGAAAAGTGAAGCAGTTGAGATAGTTGAGGGACTACTGAAGAAAGTTGGATTGTGGGAAGATGCTGACAAGCGGGTTTCTCACTATTCAGGTGGTATGAGAAAGAGACTAGAAGTAGCTACTATTCTCTTTCCAGGTTTGAAGCTTCTTATTTTGGATGAACCAACCACAGGATTGGATCCATCAGCACGAAGGAAGTTTTTAGGGTTAGTTCAAGAACTTAGAAATGATGAGACGACTATTCTTTTAATAACGCATATTGGTGCAGACGCCGATTTGGCTTCAAGAGTCGGCTTGATAGACAGAGGAGTAATCATCGCTGAAGATCAGCCAGAAAAACTGAAAAGGAACAGCGGTCTTGAGAACGTTGTGAACATTGAAACTTCAATTAAAAGCAATAAAGTCGCTAGTGTCCTAAGCAAGTTTAGCGAAAAAATGAAAGTCTTGGAAACTGAAACTGGATACAGAGTATTCACAGAAGACGTCGAAAAAGCAACCCCCAAGATAGTTAGGTCCCTTGATAAAATTGGGTGTAAAGTAATCAGGATGGAAACTACGAAACCTTCCCTGGAAGATGTATTCTTCAAATTGACAGAAAGAAAGGTTAGCGAGGGGGACTAATTGGGTCAAATTACCGCGACTTGGAACAAGACAATTAAAGAGTTCCTGAGGCAGAAAACTGTGCTTTTCTGGACGATAGGCTGGCCAATCATTTGGGTGCTTATTGGCAGTTTCTCATTTACTGGAGATGCACCTGCTGAAATAGTCGCGTACACTAGAGGTGCTATTTCCATATCAATGATGGTTTTTGGTTTGATGACAGCTGGAATGGCAAATCTTCCTGGCAACATTGCCCAAGACAGGGAGAGAGGCTTGCTCACAAAGATTATGTCAATGCCCATAAGTCCTTGGAGAGATTTCGCAGGTAGGATTCTAGCTTTGTTGGCTTTTTCTGTTTTGTCTGCAATGCTTGTTATAGCAGTTGGATTTGCTTGTGGAGCAAGATTCTTCTTCACAGGGATCAACTTTATGGCATCTCTTGCATTTATTCTACTAATTTTCGTCGCCTCAGCTGGAATAGGAATGCTCATCGGAACATTTGTAAAACACGTGCATGGAGCCATAATGAGTGGAGTGGGTCTTACGGT
>JGI2173J19968_10000381_pt1 | contig 16338 bp, 13 predicted proteins | sample DeeMarSWOR136_30_FD_19968 | JGI IMG/M metagenome (IMG submission 19968) | reverse complement strand
GAAGGAAATAGTCTGGGAACCAGAGTTCATGTGGATTGCCAAGTGGGACGACAAGCTTCGGGGTAAGGAGAAATACGTGTGGCTGGCAGACTCCTCACCGCTAAAACAAAAGAAAGACATCGAGAAATTTAACAAAGCTATCGAGCTTAGCAAACGGATAGAGGAGATCAGAAAGCACATCCTAGCCAATCTAGACGTGGAGGACATTGTGAGACGCAAAATAGCCACAGCTTGCTATCTGATAGACGCTTTGAAGCTTCGAGTCGGGGACGAGAAGGATCCGGACGAAGCCGACACCGTGGGAGCTACTACGTTGAGACCTGAGCACATAAAATTCGGAGAAAAGGGTATCGTCGATTTCGACTTCCTTGGCAAGGACGCTGTGAGATGGCAAAAGCGAATAAGACTACCCGAACAGGTCATCGGCAACATTCAAGACTTCATGCAATCCGCGAACTCGTCGATTTTCGAAGGAGTAGGGTCAAGGAACGTCTCCGTCTTTCTCGATGAAGCCCTGCCAGGACTCTCCTCAAAGGTCTTCAGAACCTTTCACGCCTCAAGAGTGGTAGCGGACTTTCTCAACAGCTCTGAAGTTTCACATCCAGATCCAGAATATGAAAAGAAACACGTTGCGACTCTTGCCAACCTTGAAGCCGCCATCATCTGCAACCACAAGAGGAAGCCCCCGAAGAATTGGAAGAAATCCATGGACACCAAGATGGAGAGATTGCGGAAGCTCAAGGCCAAGGGCACTCCAGGGGCTAAGAAGAGAGCCAAGATTCTTCAATACAGGATTAAGTCCGTTCGGGAAACAAGAGATTATAACCTTGGAACTTCGTTGAAGAGCTACATTGATCCCAGAATTTATTACAGATGGGGGAAAAAAGTAGATTTCGACTGGAAGCTCTACTATCCAAAGGCATTACAGAAGAAGTTTTCATGGGTGGAAGAGAAGGCAGACTAGATTTTTTCGAAGCGTACTATGTACACCAACTGGTCTTCATCCCATCCACCATGCCTCTTCTCCCAAAGCCGTCTAAACTCCTCCAGCGTATAACCTCCTTCCGCCTTGGCATCTTCTTCGCTGAAATACTTCAACCGCTTTCTTTCAACAGAAAGAACCCGCAAATCTGCAAAGCGGGGCTCTAAGACTGTGGCGTAGACCTTGTTGCCAGCTCTTATCCTAGGATCCGGCGCCGAGGTTCTTGTGGTCTGGGTCTGCAACCCCTTGACTATGGGCTCCTTCTCAAGCGTATTGAAGATAAGCTCGAAAGGCTCTTCAACAACCTCCTTAACTATCTCCTCAACAGGCTTGTCCAACTCCGTAGCCGCTTTCTGGACAACCTTGCGGGCCTTTCGACCATGGACAGCTTTGCTCGCAATCTCTTGAGCAACCTCGATCTGTCTAGCCGGCTCTTCGATTTGTCGGGTAATAGCCAGAGCTGTGCTGTAGTCCAGCTTCCCAAGCTCACGGGGCACACCAGCCTTTTCCACCGGCTCGACTAATTTCTGAATTTCCGCCGGTGCCTTCGTCAACTTTAGCCAGTTGTTGACAGTATCCGTGGACACCCCGATTCTCGCCGCAACAGCTTCCCTTGTTGGATAGTTCTCACTGTATTTCTCTAGAAGCTGTTTGCAGCAGTTTCCCTTTTCCACTGCACTGAGGTCTTCCCTCTGAATATTCTCTATGAGGTTTAGCTCCACCACTTGCTCGTCTGTGTAGTCTCCGACGATCACCGGTACACTACTCAGTCCTGCTTGTTGGGACGCACGATATCGCCGCTCACCCACAACCACCTCATACTCAGTCCCAGCCCGACGCACAATAATAGGCTCCAGAAGACCTATCTGTCGGATACTATCAGCAAGCTCGTTAAGCCTTTCTATGTTAATGTCGAGGCGTGGATTCAGCCTGTTCGGCCGAATTCTGCTTAGGTCGACTTCTTTCAACTCCACCATGAACCATCCGTTCTCCTCTTCTCCCCTAAAGTCATCCGTGACCTTATAACTGCTTTTCACCCAGATCAGATTCAATGGACAAAAGCATACATGCCTTCTAATGTCCGGATTGAACTGAACTTGGCCGGTAGTTCACATCCTACGAGCTAGGGTAGGGAAAGCTAGAAATCACCTGATTTGACTAATACTGATGGCATGAGAGAGTATATTCTGTATTCTCGCCGGGGCAGAACCGACGGCAATTTCAGGAGTTTAAGGGAAGCTGGCAGACTGGACGTTGTATATCAATGTCTTCTTTTTGGGNTGTTCACTTCAGGAGCCCTTAGACGCAACGTCATTTTTCACNCCATTCTGGGTGGACCACCAAATCCCCCCCTTCATCTGACTGTAGACGGCAGAAGAGTTCGAGACGTGAGAACNGATGAGCGGACTTGGGAAGGAATACTTAGAAAGGTCTTNTCCGGCGGATTTCACCCTGGAATAACTGTTGAGAAAGANAGCTTGCAGGAACTCACAAGGAGGAGGGAGAACATCTACGTGCTTGAAGAAAAGGGTGAAGACNTTTCAAGAGTGAAAATGGGAGACGACTTTGTCTTTGTTCTCGGGGATCAGGTAGGTCTGCCCAAGAAGGATGAAAAATTCTTGTTACGTCTGGGCAGAAAAATCTCTTTGGGCAAGAAGCCTTACCTGGCAGCGACCTGCGTCGACGTTATCAACTATCTGGCCGACCTGCAAGACACCTCGAAACAAAGCTGAAACGTTGAAGCCTCGGGCGGGCTTCGATCCCGCGACCGACGGTTTACGAAACCGTTGCTCTACCAGGCTGAGCCACCGAGGCAATTCGCAAATCTATTGAATGACAGCAACAGGATTTTAAATGTTCGGACACATGTTCCAGAACAGGAACTTGGTTATTCAATAGCTCTTTCGTAGGTTAGATCCTTTTCGGATACTTTGAAGCCCAGTTTTTCGTACAGCTTCATTGCATTTGTGATATTCCAGTCGTCCACTCCCAGCAAAGCAGTTGTCATTCCATCCGCCTTCAGGATCTTCATGCCTTCCAGCATCAGCCTAGCTCCTATTCCCTTTCTTCTGTAAGCCTTCAATACGCCAACGTCCATTATCCAACCGCTTCTCACAGACTTCTCTACGTTGTACTTCTCATCGACCCCGACTCCGATGTATCCTACGTGCTCATCGTTCAGAATCGCAAAAAACCATTCTTGGTATTTGAAAAAAGGGTTTTCTCGTAGTGTGTAGGTTGTCTCTTCAACAGTGCTTGGTCTATGGTTGAAGTGCTCCTTGAAACACTCGTTGTCAAGCCAGTTGAGCACTCTAAGGTCCTCATCAGCATCTTTTTGAAGCGGCTTCAGGGCGACTTCTTTGTGCTCCCCGATGCCTGAGGAAATCTCATCAAGGTCTCTCTTCATTAAGCTGAATTTCCGAACGAGCTTCCATCCTAATCCTTCCCAGAGGCGAATCATGTCTTCTCTGCTTTGGGGTGCCCAGGCTTGAGCGGTTTTCATACCACGGCGCTTAAGTTCTTTCAGGGCTTCTTCAGCAAGCTTCTCTTCCAGCCCTATGCCTCGATATTCGGGGATGATTCCGAAAGACCGTACAAACCCCTTTTCCTCCTTCCTCTTACTGTCAACGTAAGCATGAATGATTCCAACAGGACGATCGTCAAGCAGCGCGATGAATCTTCCCTTAGAATCAAACCCAGGGGACTTCTCAGCCTCTCTCAGTTCCTCCGCTGAGATTTGCCTTTCATGCTCGATCTCCTTGAACGCAGCGTTTCTCACCTTGACCCAGATCTCCTCATCTTCTCCTTGGACAAAGCGCCTAAGTTGAAGCATTGCTGTCTTCCTCCGAACCTTTCACGGAAAACGACATTAAGGGATATAGCTTTTTCTCTCCCGATGAGACGAACAGAGCAGAAAGTTGCTGCTTGTCGCTTAATATTTAAGCCAACTTGCAATGACTTCTACTGGGATGGATGTTGAGTTGTACACCGCTGAGAGCCTCGGGGAACGAAATATAATTCGCATCATCTGGGAACAACTGAGTAAGGCCCCTGGGATGTCGGTTCCTTTCGGCGACGATGTGTCAGCAATCGAATTCAATGAACACGATTTGGTCGTGAAAACGGACATGCTTGTGGGCAGAACGGATGTGCCTGCAGGTATGAGCTATTCCCAAGCAGCTCGCAAAGCAGTAGTCATGAATGTCAGCGATTTTGCTTCAAAGGGCGCGAAGCCCTTGGGGATTCCCAAGCAGCTCGCAAAGCAGTAGTCATGAATGTCAGCGATTTTGCTTCAAAGGGCGCGAAGCCCTTGGGGCTCGTTGTGTCGTTGGGCATTCCTCGAAGTCTGACGCAGAAGGAGATCAAGCAAATTGGGAAAGGACTGAATGATGGGGCTAGAGAATATGAGGCCTACGTCCTAGGCGGAGACACTAACGAGACTTCAGATCTGATAATAAGCGTAGCTATTTTTGGAGTGCCCGGGAACGCAAACCTGACACTACGCGACGGTGCGCAGCCAGGAGACATTCTCGCAACAACCGGTCCATTCGGCTTAACATCCTCAGGACTCAGAATGCTGAAGGAAAAGCTGCCGACACCGACGAAGATTAAGAAGAAACTTGCAGACTCAGTTCTTATGCCTCATGCGAGGCTCAAAGAGGGCTTAGCCTTGGCGAAGACAGGCGCGGCAACGGCATCCATAGACTCCAGCGACGGATTGGCTTGGAGTCTTCACGAAATCAGCCGTGCCAGCAACGTAGGCTTCATCATCGACAATCCACCAATCGCTAATGAAGCCCGCGAGTTCGCAAAACTGCACAATCTTGACCCTCTTGAACTAAGCCTGTACGGCGGCGAAGAATATGAACTAATACTCACGATAAAGCCAAGCTGTTGGAGAGAAGCCAGGGAAGCCGTAATCCGTGAGGGAGGCGACCTCATCAGAATAGGTGAAACCGTAGCAAACAAAACTCTTCTGATCAAGCAGAAGAACAAACTTGTCAAGATCGAAGCAAGGGGATATGAACATTTCAAAAATTAGAGAAGTAACCGGCCTCAAATCCTGCGACGTTGGAAGCCTTCCCTACACAGAGGATTTGCCAAGGTTAGCGAAAGGCGCAGACGATTTCGCGACCAACAAAACCGACGGCTCTGCAGATTTGTTCGAAAAGACAATTGTGGGCGCCTTCTTAGACAAGTTGGAAGCAGGCATTTTGGTTCCAGCCTTTCCTCAATTCAGAGATATGAACAGCATGTTTCTTTCCACGTTTGAAGGGCTGGAAAAGATTAAAGGTGGCTGGATCGAAACTGGGCGCCTCACTTCAAAACCAGAGTATACCGAAATCCCTGAAGTGGCTGCCATAAGAAGGAACGCAGAGAAAATCCACGCGCAGATAGACAGCCCCTTTCAGCTCAGAGTCTGCATAACAGGACCGTATACACTGGCCTCCTTCTTTCCCTACAGAACCAGCCAAACCTATAGGCAGCTGGGTGAAGCGCTCTCAGAGATTGTTGAGAAAAGCATTTTCTCATCCAAGCAAGGCCGAGTTGTCCTAATAGCAATAGACGAACCGCTTTTTGGCATGGTCGATGAACCACTCATAGACAAAGGAGCCGAAGGTCGCGAGAATCTCCTCGCCGCCTGGGAAGCAATAGCCGGCAAGTCCAGGAGCCACAACGCAGAAAGCTGCATCCACCTTCACTGCACCTCCGACAGTCTGTTCTGGGACGTGAAATCCCTTGGCATTGTTGAGTCACACATAGATGATCCCCTCTACAAAATGAATACCACCAAGCGCCACCTAGAGGAACAAGACAAAATGCTAAAAGCCAGTATAGCCCTAACAGACTTCGACCAGCTAATAAGGGAAAGCCTGAGCTCAAAAGCCTCTGACTATGCCCTCGCTGAGGCTTGGAAAAAAATGTCGAAGGGGATTCTGGCTCCCGAAAACTACTTGGAGAACATTGGTGTAATGACTAAACGGCTTGTGAAGATTACCGAGAAATTCGGTGTGGAAAGAATTGCCCTCGCTGGTCCTGAATGCGGTTTACGGGGCTTCCCAACCTACGCCTCCGCAATAGAGTGCCTGAGACGTGTTTCCGAGTCTGCATCCTCCATGGCATTGTCGGTATGAAAATCGTGACAATATTGTATAGAACGCGCGCGTGGCGTTTGGCAACCCTTGAATGCATGCACGTATGCTACCGTGCAGCCTCGGCTTGATCTTGTTTTCTGAGTGTATTATCCCATGCGTGCAAGCAGGCCTCTAAGAAACGCTCGCGTGTTTGAATTAGCTCCATCATCTTTTCGTCAATGCTTGCAGCACGAGCCAAATCGGTCAAGGTAACTAGGCCGACTAACCGGTTTCCTTCTACTATAGGTAGTTTCTTCACCTTTTTTTCAAACATGAGTTTGGCGGCTTCAGCAAGTTGCATGTCGGGCTTTCCAACGATTACCCGTTTTGTCATTATTTCTGTAACCTTAGTTTCTTTCGGATTCCTACATTCCTCTAACACTCGTTCGAGCATGTCTCTTTCAGTTATAATTCCAGCAACCTGGCCGTATTGAAGAACCACTAAACAGCCTATTCTATTCTCATTCATGAGTTTCACAGCGTCGTAGGCTGAGACATCTCTCTGCAGGGTAATGACGTTCTTGATCATGGCTTCCTCAATTTTCATTGTTACCATCTTGTGAAGGATTGTGAGATAGTAGCCCACGAGCAGTATAAGTCTCGCTAAGCATAGATTCTGATTCAAGATTAAGATTGCAGATCAGCTGCATGTACGAGCGCAATGGCCATCAACTACTGTCTAGCAAAGAGGGTTCTTGAAAAGAAGTGGTTAACGTTACAAGTAGATTGACGATCTTTCCAAAAAATAATCCTAGATTCATATGTCTTCCTAACGCTTGAATGGCCACAGGTGCTGTTAGATGCACAGAATCTTAATTACACGGAGACTTGCTGTCAAGATGCCAGGCGAGCAGCGAGTTGACAGAGGCTGTATCTACAGGTAGGCTTCAGTGACGTATCTGCGCATCATTCTGTGGCTGTTAAAATAGTATGCAATCTTTCCTATAGAATTCTTCATCATCCGTATCCACTCGTCTCTCTTCTGATAGAACATCGGGATGATTATGTATTCTAGCTTGTTATACAAATCATCTAACTCTCTAATCTTGGCCTCATCTGTTGAGAGCTGCTCATCTGGATGCGGACCTATGGCCCAGCCTGTAACACCTTCAACACAACCTTCGACCCACCACCCGTCTAAGACGCTGAAATTTATCACGCCGTTATGTACTGCCTTCATTCCACTTGTGCCTGAGGCCTCTAACGGTCGTAAGGGAGTGTTTAGCCAAACATCAACTCCTGGAATTAACCGAGCCGCGAGGCTCATGTCATAATCTTCCAAATAAACAATCTTGATTGCATCCCTCAACTTCTCAATATAGCCGAAAACTTCTTGAATCAGCCTCTTTCCCGGCTCATCCTTAGGATGGGCTTTTCCGGCAAAAACGATCTGCATCTTTCCCTTTTTGTTGAGCCTTTTTAGTTTTTCCAAGTCTGAAAACAACAGGTTCGCCCTTTTATATCCTGTAGCTCTTCGGGCAAAACCCAAAGTCAGGGTGTCGGTATCCATGCCGATGTTCGTCGCCTTATTGACGTAGTCAATCAACGCTCTTTTCGCTTCCATGTGAGCCTGCCAAATCTCTTCATCTGGAATTCCGTTTACTCTCACCAGTAACTCTGGCTCATTAGCCCAACCAGGCATATACTCATCGTATAGGTCCCTGAAACTCTCGGAAGTCCAAGTGTAAGAGTGGATGCCGTTGGTTATCGAGTGAATTTCGTAGCCCGGGAAGAGCGCTCTAGAGACATCCCTATGCCTCTTGGCTACACCGTTGACGAATTCACTCAAGTTTAGTGCGAGGCGAGTCATATTCAACCTTTGCTCATGCCCGCCAAATTTCTTTAGGACTTCCAAGGGAACGATCTCTCCTGCTATTTCCTGAACAAGGTCGTAGGAGAATCTGTCATGTCCTGCTTCCACAGGCGTGTGTGTGGTGAACACGCACACCTCTCTGACTCTGTCAATGTCCATCCTATATCTCCTTAGTAGTTCCAACGTGAGGAGGCTGGAATGCCCCTCGTTCATATGATATTTTCTAATGCTAAATCCTAACGCCTCGAGCATTCTTGCGCCGCCGATTCCTAACACAATTTCCTGTTTTAACCTGCATCTTTCATCTCCCCCATACAAGAAAGAAGTAATCTCTCTGTCTTCTGGAAAGTTTCCTTCCACATTGGTATCTAGAAAAAAGATGGGAACCACTCCTCCTGTTAGACTCCGCACATTATAGAGCCATGCTTTTATCGTCACTTCTCTTTTCTGAATCTGAACTTTCACCTCCGGGGGAAGTAACTCCATAATCTTTGATGGTTTCCACTCAACCGGATGCTCTATCTGCTTTCCTTCCATGGTGATTTCCTGTCGGAAATACCCCTTTTCACTGAGCAGCGTGACAGCAACTAATGGGAGTTTCAGATCTGCGCTTGATTTTATCGTGTCACCGGCCAAGACGCCTAAACCTCCACTGAATGTGGGAATCTCATTCACCAATCCAACTTCCATAGAGAAGTAAGCGATCTTTTGCCCCTTCCTTTGTGAATAGTTCATCGATGTTTCCCTTCCATTGAATTCCAGTTTCGAAAGAATAGAGTTTCAGCTAAACACTGAAGTCCTGCATCTAGTTCTTCTTTCTTCTCAGAGATAGATCCAACCAGAACATCTAGGAACTTTGATGTGGCTTTGTCAGATAGCAAACGAGCAAGAACAGAGTCTAAGAAATCTTTGACTTCTCTTCCCATAAAAATAGCTTGGTCACGTCGCAGTTTAGATGTTATGAACTCTAGCTCAGTATTGCATGCGTAGGTGGACGATGGCACTGGGACTACTTGTTTTTCTGGGCTCGCATTTGCCAAGCTCGTTCAGTTTATGCGCAACATACCCTAGACCTTATGCATTTGCTTTGCTTATTCAAATCTCTTGCCCAGTTCAACAAGTTCATATAAAAATGGGTCTTTCAGGTGTCCTATACTTCGAAAAATCCTGGTTCCAAATATGCTAGCTTGTCTTATGGCCTATAGTCTCCGATCAGAGGATTAGCAGACACTGCTGCTCAGCATGCATGCATAACGTTTCCGCAGTCCGACGGAGCTTGACTGCCACTACTAGGACGACGCACACACTCTTAGGCTACCAGATTTTCAGAGAGTCAGCAGAATTCTTGCTTTCATTTTCCCATGCAGCCTACCAAATTGCAGTGCGCGCATTGCCTTTGCGAAGAACCGCAAACATTTAACTTATGGACAACACGGAAACCTAAGTTTGCTAGGCAATTCATTGAGCTACCAAGCGTGCGCAACGTTTAGGTGCTTGCGATGGTTTTCGAAGTGCCCGACAGGCGATGCTACGGGATTCTCTGCCCCTTTTCCAGAAGTTTTTCGATTCTTTCTAGTCGTTTCTCGATTGCATCTAGACGAAGAAGAACTTGTTTCAATATGCGCCCGGCGTCTTCGGTTGGGAAGCTCGGCATGGGCGTCGGTGAAGGCCATCTCCAGTCTCCCTCCCTCTCAGGTCTTCTGGGCAGTGGTCGAGGAGAAGCTGCGGCCTTTTTCGGTTCAGGCATCAATTCCACAATTATTAGTTAGTGACGCAGTTTATTAAAAATGTCGCAGCTGAACGAATTGTGTATGCTGCAGACCAGCCTGTCACGTTGATTAGATACAGTAGTTTACGTTTGTAAAGACTGAAACTTTAAAAGTAACTGGAGGCTAACTTTTAATCTCGTGTCGGAAAGCGGAATTCTGGGCGAGAACATTTTTATTTCTTGGTTCTCTTCAAACGTTTGACGCGTGATCTCCGGGAGCTTTTCTTCTGGTTTTCTACCATCTCGATGGGCTTTTGTTTTCCTAGGCCTTGAATAGCGGCGCCAGGATAGTTTCGTTCGATCTCCCTTCGTAATCCTTGCGTGTCTACGTTGCCATATTTCTTAACATAAATCATGGGTCTGCCATCTTTGCTGTGTTTGACTGATATGGAGAACCCTGAGGCGATTTCTATTGGATCTGGTTCAGTCAAAGCAAATTGTTTCTGTTCTTCCAAATCTATGGAGTCGGCAGGGTCTTTTCTTTGCCTTCTATGTATCAAATAATCGTCCTCTTCGTATTGAAGGGGGCTTCCCCTAATTAAAGTCTTGTTTCTTCCTAATCAAGATTCTCCTTTAGTGATCACCCTACCTTAAAATCGTCAAGCTCTCTTCGCGTTGCTTACGATAATCTGCCTATTCACGGTTCAAGCTGGCCCTCGACAGGGGGAGTAGTGTGGTTCTACGGGAATTTTGGTTTGAGGGCTTTTGTTCCACACGCGTCTACGCACTCTAGGCAGTATGTGCATTCAGGGTGAGTGAACTTCTCCCAAGGCAAATCGAGAATCGGCACCTTCATAGGACATGCTTCTACACAACTGCGGCAGCCCTCCTTCGTGCAACGTACAACATCCCTTTTCAGCCCTAGGAAGCTGAAATGACTTTCAAGCGCCAGCATTGCTCCTACGGGGCAGAAATATCGACACCAACTACGTGGAGTGTAGAAGGCGAATACTAATACAATTGCCAAAATGAACACTCTCGTCCAGAACAAGGGCGAGAGCGCGCCTATGCCGCCTAGAACGTCCTGAAATGGTGCTTCTGCAGAGATGGCGTTGTAGGTCATGATCGGCAGTATCCCAAATAGGGTGTCGTGAGGGCTCAACGTATTGAAGGGTGCCCGTGCAAAGATGCCCAAGGCCGTCTTGTAGCCTCCTCCCATTCTAAGGACGGTCGTTGCAGCAATTGTACCACTAATAAACAAGACTGCAGCCAGAATGCCATACTTGACTAGGAGCAAATCTTTGTGTGTCCTCGGGGAAATCTCCATGTGCTTTCTCTTGAGGAATCCCAATATGTCTTGAACAAAACCGAAGGGGCAAGCCCATCCGCACAATAGTCTGCCTGATAGCACTGCGAATATTATGAAGGATGCGAGAGGAAGCAATGGGAAAGTGGTTTCGTAGAGCATGTACTGCATCACGGCAAAGGCGTCCCCGACAACTCTCTGTGGAGTTCCCATGCTCTGGAGGACCGGAAGAAGAACAGGCAACGGTTCGAAGCCAAACAGGGCAGCGTTGAAGAGTAAGAAGAGAATGAACTGACTGATTATCCTAGCAGTTCTAATGCGCAAAACCGCCCGCTTAACGTCCGCCAAATCCTCTAAATACTCCCGTTTTGCCTCCGATTTCCTAGGCTGTTTTTAGAAACGTGAGTGTAGGTAGCATAAAAAGGTTTCATCCATAAATTTACGCACGCAGGCGTGCAAAGCTATGGTAGACCGCATCCAATGATGAATACATCCCGGTGGCATGCATGCGAAGGAACGTGTTTTGGTTATCTTGAGTTATAATCTTGGCTTCATAGGATATTTCAGAGAAACCCTTCAAGACTGAAAGCGATTGGCATGCAGAAACAGACAAGAAAGAGGGTGAAAATCAGAGGACACTATATGCAAGTTCGACAGCGTTCAACTGAAAAAGGAAAGAAAGGAACGATCCTAGGCAAGTGGACTCCCAACAAGAGAGGAACGAAGCGAGTGTACAGATGCCTCCTCGGATCAATTAGCAAACAACGGATTTCTTGCGGACACAAGAAGGCAGGCAAATATTGCCTACACACGGGAAATCAAGGGGGGAAATGCTCACAACTTCTCATATCGTATAACTAACATGAAAAAGCGAATCAAAGCTTCAATCTCATCAAGCGGAGTGGGCCGGGCCGTACCCACTATAAATCTGTAGCGAGTCTGTCACCAAGCACGTGCATGCATCCAAAGAAATCGTTCTCGCGCGCATAGAGTGTGGTTCAGTAGGTTTTTATGAGATGTAATAAAAGCACTATAGGAAGCCACAAAATGACCACGAGACCTTTCAGCACACGCGATACCTCGAAGAGGGAAATTGCGTATTTGAGCACCTACCCACCACGCGAATGTGGAATAGCAACTTTCACCAAGGGTCTGATAGGTGCCGTGGATAGACTTGACGAGTTTGAATTGGCAATTGTTGTCGCAGTAAACGAGAAAGATACAATCTACAATTATGACAAAAGAGTCAAATGCCAAATCGAGCGAGACTCTGTCGAGGACTACATTCGAGCAGCTGACTACATTAATTCCTCAAAGGCGGACCTTGTAAACCTTCAACATGAATTCGGTCTTTTTGGTGGAGAGTGGGGCAACTACATTAATTCTTTCTTGGAACGTGTTCAAAAACCCATAGTGACTACTCTTCACACAATCGAACCGAACTTTGGATCGAAGGCTCAGACGGTTTTGGATACTATTGCTTCTCGCAGCGCGGCAATTGCTGTCATGGCAAAAACAGCACAGCGAATCTTGGCAGGATACGGCGTTCCCAACAAGAAGATTAGTGTCATTCAGCATGGATGCCCCGATGTTTCCTTTGTTGTCAGTGAAGACGTCAAGGCGTTGCTTGGCCTGAAAGATAGGATAATTCTGTCTACTTTTGGACTGATAAGCCGTGGGAAGGGGATTGAATACGCTATCCGAGCACTGCCGTCTGTTGTTGCCAAAGAGCCGAGAGTTACCTACCTCATAATCGGAGAGACTCATCCGGAAGTGAGAAAAGCTGAAGGCGAACGCTATCGAATTAAACTGATGAGGTTGGTCAATGATCTTGGATTGAGCGGTCACGTAAAGTTCCACAACCGTTTCCTTTCCAAACGAGAGTTGATTCGGTATCTCCAAGCCACAGATATTTACGTCACTCCATATGTTTCACCATATCAGACAAGCAGTGGAACACTGGTCACTGCTTTAGGGACAGGCAAAGCAATAGTGTCAACTCCATATCTTCATGCCAAAGAAGCCTTGGCCAACGGGCGTGGACTATTCTGCAGGTTTAAGGATTCTAGTTCCATTGCAGAATGCATCGTCAGACTCCTCGATGAGAAGCTCAGAAGGAAGATGGAGAAGAGAGCATACAAATACAGTAGAGGATTTGTGTGGCTGAAAGTTGCAAAGAGATATGCAGAGCTATTTAGCCGAACGATAATCAAGAATAAGGTGTAAGGCATGGATATACCATCTATCAACCTAGATTTTCTGAAAGCACTTGCAGACGATACTGGTCTTATTCAACATGCAAAATTCGCGACCCCAAAAAGACAAGAAGGATATACTACTGATGACAATTCACGTGCTTTGATTGCTTGCACAAAATACTATCGGATTTTTGGTGCCCAATCCGATCCAGAGATAGCGAAGCTGATAGATGTCTATTTGGGCTTCTTGTTACATATGCAAGAATCCAACGGCACTTGGCATAATCTGCTTAGCTACAATCGGCAGTTTGCTGATGACGTAGGTTCAGAGGATTGCATGGGACGTGCGCTTTGGGCGTGTGGTTACGTAATGAATTCGAATTTGCCAACAGAGAAAAAAATGCTCTCGAAGGAAATCTTTGACAGAGGGTCTTCATGTGTTCCAAGCTTTAAAGCTCTCAGATCTATAGCTTTTTCAATCATGGGACTTGGTCACTATAAGAAGGCCTACCCTGAAGATCAAAATCCCGTTAAGACCACAATGAATTTGGCTGATCACCTTCTTGACAACTTCAACAATCAGTGTTCTAGTGATTGGCGCTGGTTCGAACCTTATCTTACGTATGTGAATGGACGTTTGCCACAGGCCCTTTTTGAAGCTTATGAAAGTACACAAAACGAGAGGTACCTTCAGACAGCCAAAGTAGCTTTGGACTTCCTGCTCAAAGTTCAAATGACTGATGATGTATTTGTCCCAATCGGCAACAAGGGATGGTACAAAAGAGGGGAGAAAAGAGCAACATATGACCAGCAATCTGTCGAGGCATCTTGCATGGTGGAAGCAACGACTGCAGCCTTCCGCGCAACTGGAGATGAGAAGTATCGGAGAACGGCTCATACAATCTTCAACTGGTTTCTGGGAAGAAACTTGCAGCACATGGCCGTTTACAATCCAAAAACTGGTGGTTGTCATGATGGGATAACACCTAAAGGATTGAACCTTAACCAAGGCGCCGAAGCCACCGTGTCCTATCTTCTAGCTCGCTTAGAATTAGAGTCAATTATATAATTCCAAAGCGTGCTCTATCACAATAGGGACAGTGTCCGTACGCGCATTTGAAGAAGTTCCGTAACGAAGAAGTGATCAGCTTCAAGTGCGTGTGCAGTTCTCCGCGTCAAATGCTATATATTCGGTTTTCGCATAGAATTTGTGATAATAGCTGAACGAGTATGTGGTCCAAGTGTTGAAAGTTCGACATATGATGGTTAAACAGGTGATAACAGCAAGGGAAGGAATAGCTCTACAGAAGGCAATTGAAATGCTACACAAGAAACACATAGGGTCCGTGGTCATACTTGACGATGAGAAAAAATGTGCAGGAATTTTTACTGAGCGTGATGCTATCAGAGTCACTGCTCAAAAGATTCCTTCAGCAACTCCACTGAAGGAGGTCATGACTAGGAATGTCGTGACCATTGGGGAAGATGCTTCACTTGAAGAAGCAAGAAGACTCATAGTTGAACGTGGAATCAGACATCTGCCAGTTGTGGATCAGAAAGGGAAATTGGTAGGCTTGTTTGCTGTTAGGGGTTTCTTGGACGAGGTTTTCGGAAAATCTTCTTCATAATGGCGGGAAACTAGGCGACATGCACCGTTTTCAAGGCAACCCGATTCTTGAACCAACAGGTGGCAATCCCTGGGAATCAAGAAGAGTGTTTAATGCTGCTGCTGTTTACCTAAACGGTTTTGTTCACGTTATATACCGTGCGATGGGTGATGACGGTGTGTCTCGTCTTGGCTATGCAAAGTCAGCGGATGGTTATCATATTGACGAACGTTTGCCATTTCCCGTTCTTGAACCAGCGAATGCTGCAGAGAAAAGAGGGTGTGAAGACCCTCGCCTCACTGGTTTGGACGGAAGATTGATCATGACCTATACTGCATTGCAGGAGCAAGATCACCGACTCCTGTATCAAGTCTCGTTGACCTCAATCGCAGTCGACGATTTTCTTTGCAAGGAATGGAAATGGGGCAGCAGACTGTTACCTTTTCCCGGCATCCGCAACAAGGATGCCATTATTTTCCCCAGAAAAGTAGATGGCAAGTATGTAATGTTCCACCGTCTTGAACCAGACATCTGTCAAGCCCACTCTGATGATCTCCATCGATGGTATGGCATAAAGCTGGTAATGGCGCCGAGGCTAAAGAGTTGGGATTGCTGGAAGGTTGGTGCGGCCGGACCACCTATTGAACTTGGGGAGGGCTGGCTTTTCATATATCATGGTGTGAACTTTGATAAAATCTATTCTCTCGGCACTGCATTGCTTGATAAGGATGATCCTGGAGTGGTTCTTTATCGTTCCGAAGAGCCAATACTAACGCCTGTTGAGAAATATGAGAGATTCGGCAAAGTGCCCAATGTAGTTTTCAGCTGTGGAAATGTCTTGATGGATGATCAAGTCCTCGTGTACTATGGAGGCGCTGATAGCGTGTTATGTGTGGCAACATACGATATGAGCGAGCTATTGCCAAGGAAATAGCGCGAGGCGGGATTTGAACTCCACCTATTTGGATATAAGGGATGCGAAGTCTAATAGCATGAGAGACGTTCTACTCATTTTACGATTTGAATAACACCCATGCATGCATTTATCGGATCTGGGGTGATCAGAATATTCCATCATGCATGCACGTGATTTGGCTTCTTGATTAAGAATTTTCCACTGCTTAGTTCTTTGATGATCTCCCACCAGTCTTCCACATGGGAAACTAATTCTTTCTATTTGACAATCCTGCTCTGATAGGGCTTTCCATTGCTGCTTAACTGAGACATGCATGAGTAATGTGAAGCTTCGCAGCAGAATACCCTACCTAACTGGACAAAAGGCCTCCGATTTCCCATAGAAAAATGGGAATGCAGGGAATTTTCGTTAGATGCTGCTTACTCTTTGGTTTTGAGGTGATATGGAATGTTGTGGATGAGACGGTTGCTAGTGAGGATGTCGGATCGAAGTTTGCGTGGTTAACTAATGATCCGGCTTTTTGGTCAATTGTCGACATAGCATGCATGCTTATTCAATTCTATCTCTCTTTGGGGCATGTCCATTGTTGACCTTCCTCAAATATTGGGTTGTTTGCATAATTTCAAATGTGGTTTGGACCTCGGAGAGAATGTATCGAATCTCGGAGAATGAT